>Ga0180437_10002461_pt1 | contig 29454 bp, 27 predicted proteins | sample SS_ome_4_FD_132410 | JGI IMG/M metagenome (GOLD analysis project Ga0180437, IMG submission 132410) | Hypersaline lake sediment archaeal communities from the Salton Sea, California, USA - SS_3_D_1 metaG | ecosystem: Environmental > Aquatic > Non-marine Saline and Alkaline > Hypersaline >...
CAGACAAAGATTTTCGAGAGAGCTGATCAGCTAAAGGTGCAGCTGGAGACGGGCATCGATGAGATGAAACGGGATATGGAAAAACTGCAGCTGCAGAGAAAAGAGGTAGAAGAACTGGCCTCCCACGTGGGAACGGCGAAAAAAGCAGTCGATGATATCGGAGGAAAGCTGAAAGCTCTACTGGCCGAGCGCGGCCGCGTGGAGGATATGGACTCGGATTTCAAAAAACTGCTCAATATCTCCAAGGAGCTCGACAACAGAATCGAAACCGTCTATTCCAGTCAGGATGCCCTGCAGGAAATCCAGGCCAAGATCCGGGAATTGGAGAATCTCGAGAAGATCACCGAAGGCCGCTTTGAACGTCTGGAGAAGAAGAACGCCATAATCGAAGCGACCACTTCCGGAGTGGACAAGAACTTCGAAGCTCTCGATCTGCTTGAGAAAGAGCTCAAAGGGGTGAGCAAGGATCTTCAGGGGCTTGCCGGAAGCTTCAAGGAGCTTGAAGGACGGGCCTCAGAGCTGGCAGCGGGCCGGGAGAAAACCGAATATGTAGTCGAAAAAATAAAGGATATCGATTCGATTCTCGGGGAGCTGGAGCAGCGAATGGAGAAGCTGGAAACGGCTCGGGAATGGCTGGCAAAAACCGAAACACGATTCGAAACCGTAGGCAAACAGGCTCAGGAACAGGTCCGCTTGCTGGAAAGCATATTAAAGGCAGACAATAAACAGTCAAAACTGGGCGAGGGGGCGCCGCCTCTGGACAAGCGGGAGACCGTGATCAAGCTTGCTCATTTGGGCTGGACGCCTACGGAGATCGCCAGAACTACGAAGCTCAGCCGTGGTGAAGTAGAGCTGATCATGGAGCTGGCCCCGAAGAAATAACACTTCCTGTTCATGAACTAGTGCGCAATCCCGAACTTTTCGATACTATCGGTTTCGTGAGCTATGAATTTCATTCCTGACAATATCTTTGTCCACCTTATCGTTCTGGCAGCGACCTTCCTGGTCATCTACAAAGCCGCTGACTTCCTGGTCGACGGTGCTGTGGGGATTGCCTACAAGCTCAACGTACCTAAAATCGTAATCGGGGTGGTTCTGGTGGGTTTCGGTACAACCGCTCCCGAGTTTACGGTGTCGGTGCTCTCCGCGATTCGCGGTTTTCCCGAGATCGCTTTGGGAAACGCAGTGGGATCGGTAATCGTCGATGATACGCTGGCCCTGGGGCTGGGGATCATAGCCGCTCCGGTGGCTATCCGCGTGGAAAGGCGCTCTCTGCGCCTGTTTGGCATTTTCTTGATCGGAATCGACATACTTGCCTTTGTCTTGAGCCTCAACGGGATCATAAGCCGATGGGAGGGGCTGCTTCTGTTGGGCATCCTCGTGGTTTATTTGGGATATGTTGTTCATACCGAGAATCGAAAAAGAAAGGTGAACCCTTCGGTAAATGAGGAGCTGGCCGTGCACATCAAACCGGGTGGTATAGGGCTGCAAGCTTTTCGCTTCTTGATCGGTCTTGTCGGTGTGATACTGGCCAGTGAGCTGCTGATCGATTCGGCGGTATTTGTGGCTAAATACTTCGGGGCATCCGAAGCGGTAATAGGTCTTACCCTGGTTGCCATCGGCACATCCATTCCCGAGATCGTCACTTGTGTTGTAGCCGGCCGCCGGGGCCACGGGGACCTGGCTCTTGGCGATATTATTGGAGCGGATATTCTCAACGTCCTCTGGATCATCGGCGCTGCATCCGTTGCCAACCCGATTGAGGTCGAAAAGCGAGTCATTTTCTTCGCCTTTCCGTGGATGCTTGGGGTTGTCCTGCTGATGCTCTCCTTTGCCCGCTGGCGCTACACGCTGCAGCGGTGGAAAGGAGTCGTACTTGTCGGAGTTTACCTTATATATATAACTATCTCTATAATAAGATTTTACGTTCCCTGATCTCCACAATCGAGGTCCGCGTTTCAAAAAAGACTTGACGGCTTGATAAGGGGGTTATTATTTTTACCTGGAGCAAGCTCGAACAAGTCTCAAGAAGCATATGGATGCTTGGACCAGACAATGGTAGTGGGCAAAAATATATCTTAGAACAGAGTGGGAGAGAATGTCCGACAGGGAAGTGAAAACGGATCACGAGGAATCCGAAAAGCCAGGCAAACAGCAGAAGAAGCAGCAAAGCACCGATCAAGCACCTCAGGCCGCGGCGGAAGAGGATCTGCTGGAGCGGATACAACAGCTGGAACAGGAAGTCAAGGAATCGAACGATCAGCTGCTCAGAAAAGCAGCGGAGTTCGAAAACTTTCGCAAGCGCCTCTCCCGGGAAAAAGAGGAGAGCATCAAATATGCGAATGCCGCCCTTCTGGGCGATGTAGTGCCCATCATAGATGATTTTGAGAGGGCTATTCAGTCGGCGGCTGATTCGAAGGATTTTGATGCATTTCATACCGGAGTATCGATGATCGAAAAGCAGATGGTGAACATGCTCGAGCGGAATTGGGGTTTGAAGCGCTTTTCGGCCAACGGAGAGCCTTTCGATCCCGAGAAGCACGAAGCAATCGCCGTGGAGGAGACGGACAAGCATGACAGCGAGATTGTGCTGGAGGACTATCAAAAGGGCTATCTTCTCCACGATAGAGTCCTGAGACCGGCAAAAGTGAAAGTCGCCAGGCCGGTCGCACCTGAGGAAGCTGGTGATGATGAACAGAACAAGGAGTAATAGATGGGCAAAATAATCGGCATCGATCTTGGAACCACGAATTCATGCGTGGCCGTAATGGAGGGTGGAGAGCCTGCGGTTATCCAAAACTCGGAAGGGCAGCGAACCACCCCCTCTATCGTCGCCTTTACTTCCAAAGGTGAGCGGCTTGTCGGACAGCCGGCGAAGAACCAGATGATCACCAACCCTGAAAATACCGTTTATTCCATCAAACGGTTCATGGGGCGTCGCTACAACGAAGTGCCGGAGGAGATTAAGATGGTGCCCTACTCGGTGACGGACATCGGAAACGGTGTTTCCATCGATATCCAGGGCAAGAAAAATACGCCCCCGGAGATTTCGGCGGCAATTCTGCAGAAGATGAAGAAAACCGCGGAGGACTATCTGGGTGAAACCATCACCGATGCGGTGATCACCGTCCCCGCTTACTTCAACGATGCTCAGCGGCAGGCGACCAAAGACGCCGGGCGCATTGCCGGTTTGGAGGTCAAGCGTATCGTAAATGAGCCGACCGCGGCTTCCCTGGCTTACGGCTTGGACAAGGGAGACAAGGAACAGCGAATCGCCGTGTACGATTTAGGGGGGGGGACCTTCGATATCTCGATTCTTGAGCTCGGTGAAGGGGTATTCGAGGTAAAATCGACAAACGGAGACACCCACCTGGGGGGAGATAATCTTGACCATCGGATCATCGATTGGCTGGTGGACAACTTCAAGAAAGACTACGGGATCGATCTTGCCCAGGACAGAATGGCACTGCAGCGCCTCCGGGATGCCGCGGAGAAGGCCAAGATCGAATTGTCCAGCACCCAGTCCACGGATATCAACCTTCCCTTCATCACCGCTGATTCCTCGGGACCCAAGCATATGCAGTACAATCTGACCCGAGCCAAGTTCGAGCAGATGATCGAAGATCTGGTAGAGAAGACAAAGGGACCCTGCCAACAGGCGATGAATGACGCCGGAGTGAAACCTGCGGATATCGACGAGGTTATTCTGGTAGGTGGTTCGACCCGTATCCCTGCCGTACAGAAGCTGGTAAAGGAGCTGTTTCAGAAAGAACCTCACAAGGGAGTAAATCCTGATGAAGTTGTAGCCGTGGGAGCGGCTATCCAGGGTGGTATCCTGGGCGGGGAGGTGAAAAACGTTCTTCTCCTGGATGTCACTCCCTTGTCTCTGGGAATCGAGACGCTCGGCGCCGTGTTTACCAGGCTCATCGAACGCAATACTACAATTCCGACCCGCAAGAGCCAGATTTTTTCTACGGCGGCGGACAACCAAACAGCCGTTTCGATCCACGTACTCCAGGGAGAACGGGAGATGGCTTCTCAGAACCGGACCCTGGGCCGTTTTGATCTGGTGGGCATCCCCCCCGCGCCCCGGGGAGTACCCCAGATCGAGGTAACCTTCGATATCGATGCCAACGGCATCGTGCACGTATCGGCCAAGGATCTGGGTACGGGCAAAGAGCAGAAAATCCGCATCGAGAGCTCTTCGGGCCTCTCCGACGATGAAATCAAGCGTATGGTCAAAGAGGCGGAGGCTCATGCCCAGGAAGACAAGCAGGAACGGGAGAAAGCTGAAACGCGAAATGAGGCGGATAATCTCATCTACACGACTGAAAAATCTCTCCGCGATTATGGAGAGAAGATCAGCGAAGATGACCGGAAAAACATCGAGACGGGAATCGCCGATCTGCGGAAAGCGATGGAATCCGATCAGCTGGAGGAGATTAAAGCCAAGATCGAAGCACTCAAGCAGGCGGCCTACAAACTTGCCGAAGAGGTTTACAAGAGCACTGCCTCTCAGGCCGGAGGGGCCGAGGCCGGGAGTACGGCCTCCGGAGGTACGGCTTCCGGGGCTGCTTCTGATTCCGCCGGCAGCGGAGCTGAGGCTGAGGAATCCGGGGAAACCGTCGAAGATGCGGACTATGAAGTCGTTGATGACGAAAATCCAAAGAACGAATAAGAGCCTTTAGGATTGGCTAAACGAGATTACTACGAGGTGCTCGGCGTCGAAAAAGGCGCTTCCAAGGATGAGGTCAAGAAGGCCTACCGGCGGCTAGCTGTCCAATTCCACCCCGATCGGAATCCCGGCGATAAACACGCCGAGGAAAAGTTCAAGGAAGCAACCGAAGCCTACGAGGTTCTGGCGGATGAGAGGAAACGGCAGGCCTACGACCAGTTCGGTTTTGCCGGGTTGGACGGCATGGGTTTTGGAGCTCACGACTTCTCCTCCGTTTTTCGTGATTTCGAAGATATATTCGACGGCTTCAATTTTACGGGTTTCTTCGATTCCTTTTTCGGGGGGGGGCGATCCCGCTCCCGTCGGGGAGGGGGCCGCAGCTCGGCCCGCCGCGGAGCAGACCTGCGTTACGAGCTGGAAATACCCTTCGCCGACGCCGTTTTTGGGAAAAAGGAGGAGATCACCTTCAGCCGCAGCGAGAGATGCGAGGAATGCAAGGGAAGCGGAGCCGACAAGGGCAGTGGAAAGAAGATCTGTCCGACCTGCGGCGGCGCCGGACAGGTGCGGCGAAGTTCCGGTTTCTTTTCTATCGCCACGACCTGTCCATCCTGCAACGGCGAGGGGGAAATCATCGAAAAGCCCTGCGCGGCCTGTGCAGGCAGAGGCTTGGTTTCCAGAAAGCGTACGATAAAGGTCACCATTCCTGCGGGGATCGAAACCGGCAAACGTATCAGCATCCCGGGTCAGGGAGACGGGGGTGTAAACGGCGGACCACCGGGAGATCTGTACGTCTACATCCGGGTTCTCCCCCACGAATATTTCGAGAGAAACGGCAACGATTTGTACTGCGTCATTCCGATATCCGTCAGCCAAGCCGCCCTGGGAGCTGAAATTTATGTGTCGACCCTGGAGAACTCCAGAAAGGTAAAGGTAAAAATTCCGCCGGGAACGCAGAACGGGAAGTTGCTGCGTCTGAAGGCTGAGGGAGTTCCGCACCTGCGCAGTCCCGATCGCCGCGGAGATCTGTATATCAAGATTCTCGTACAGATTCCCACCAAGGTTAACAGCAGAGCCCGAACGCTGCTGCAAGAGCTGGGTTCCCTTACCGGCGAACAGTCCAATCCCAAACCTGTGCGATTGTCAGATCTATAATTAGCTATTAGTATAACCCTTGCAAAAAACAGATGACTTGGTTCAGGGCTGCCCTGGCGGCACTCCTGCTCTTCGAGCTGGTTCTACTGGCTATACGCTTTCCCTTTGCGCCGAGCAAGCTGGAATTGCTCTGCTTTTCAGCTTTATTGGTCCTTGTGAGTGCGGCGGGCTTTCTGCCTGATTCGACGGTAGTCCTCGGCATAGCCTCACCGGTCATCCTCTGGACCGTTGGAATGTATGCCCGTTATCTCATTGCCGAACGCAGAGCCTGGGTTTGGCATGGAGGAACCGCCTTTGTCCTGTCGATGTTCCTGTTCGTGCGGTTGATCGGAGTGGCGGAAACGCTTCCCTTCTACCTGCTGTACGCCTTTCTGTTTGTCCTTCTTTCACTGTATCCGCTATTTCTGCTTTGGGGTATCTGCCGGGCAAATCCTCACCCTCTGCTGTATCTGTATATGACAGCCGTGGCGGTACTGCTGGCCGCTCTACTGTATGATTATCTATCCTACGGCACCGGCCTCCCCGTGCTGCGCCTTCGTGCGTTTTCGGGACTGCTGTACGCCGCGATCTGCGGGCTGCTGCTCTCCCAGGAGGCCTATCTCCAGGGCAGCGGTTGGCAGGGTCTGCACATTCGCCTTGGGGAACAGCAGAGGAGACTGCGGGAGGCTCACAGCCGGCTGATCCAGACCGAAAATACGGTGATGCTCCAGGATAGGCTGATCATCACCGGCATTCTGACCGCAGGTGCGGCCCACGAGTTCAAGAATACACTGTCCCTCATCCAGACCAGCGCCGGGTATGCTGCGCGCACAGATGATGAGGAATCCGCACGGCAGGCCCTGGAACTTATCACCGAGCAAGCCCAGGCGGGTCAGAAAGCCGTAACCGAGCTTCTCGATCAACTGTTAAAGCGGGGCAGGGAAGAAATCGGTACTGTCGAGCTCAAGTCCGATCTTGATTTGCTGCTTCGGATGATTCGAACCGGATGTCGGCGGGAGGGGATCCAGCTTCGCATCGATATCCCCGATTCCATGGGAGTTACCGTGCGTCGGGGAGAACTGGAGCAGGTAATCGTGAACCTGGTACGAAACGCCATGGACAGTGTAAGATCTCAAACGGGAGGTTCGGAGAGGAAGGTGATGATTAGAGCCCGTCCTGCCGAGGGTCGGGGAGTGATCGATGTCATCGATTCCGGCGCCGGTGTGCAGCCGGAGCTGCAGAGCCGGATCTTCGAGCTGTCGGTTTCCGGGACGCAATCTACAGGTCTCGGTCTGTTTCTGGCCAAGGCGCTGGTAGAGCGCAACCAAGGGACGTTGGCTTATGTTCCGACAAATCGGGGCGCCTGTTTCCGGGTGATACTCCCCCGGTAGGGCAAGAGATGATGATGGTTCTGGTGATCAATCCGGGTTCTACTTCGACAAAGCTTGCTCTGTACTCCGGATCGGGTGAGCTGTTCAATGAGCGGATCGTGCACAACACGGCGGAACTGAGTCGCTTCCCTTCGATCCTCGATCAACTCGAGTTTCGCAAGCAGGTGATCCTCGGTTTGCTGGAGAGTAAGAACGAGTTCCGGCCGGAGGATCTGCGCGCCGTCATCGGTCGCGGCGGTCTGCTCCACCCACTTGAGGGAGGAGTGTATCGAGTCGATGAGGTGATGAAAAGGGATTTGCGGACCGCCCGCTACGGTGCACACGCATCGAATCTCGGTGCTCTTTTGGCCGACCTGCTGGCGAGGGAGTACGGGGTGGAGGCGTTGATCGCCGATCCGGTTGTGGTGGATGAGATGGGTCCTCTGGCCCGCTACACGGGGCTGCCGGAGATATCGAGGAAGTCGATTTTCCACGCTCTGAACCAGAAGGCAACTGGAAAGAAAGCGGCCTCCAAGCTGGGCAGGACTTACGGGGATTGCAATCTCATTGTAGCGCACCTAGGCGGCGGCACCTCCGTAGCGATTCATCAGCAAGGCAGGATTACCGACGTGAATAACGCCCTGGACGGCGACGGACCTTTCTCCGTGGAACGGGCAGGCCAGCTCCCGTCCGGGGACTGGCTGCGCTACGTACTGTCTCACAGCGAGAATCCGCAGAGCCTTCAGAAGAAGTTGACAGGCAGAGGAGGGATCGTTGCCCACCTGGGCAGCAACGATCTCCAGCTGATCGAAGAGGTCGTCGCCGCTCATTTGGCTAATCGGGAATCCCCGTCGAATATGGATGGAGCCAAGTGTCTGGAGGTGCTCCAGGCCATGTGCTATCAGGTAGCCAAAGAGATCTGCGCTCTGGCGGCGGTAGTTGGCGGGCGGGTCGACGGCGTGGTGCTTACCGGCGGGCTGGCGCGGGACCGGAGGATCGTGCAGGAGATACAGAACCGGGTTAGTTTCCTGGGACCGTTTCTGGTTTTTCCCGGTGAAAACGAGATGGAGGCTCTGGCTCTGGCTGCGCAGGGGGCTTTGGCCGGAACCGAACCGATCCGGGATTATACCGAAGCCGGCTCTCGGCCCGAGCGCCTAAAATAGTAATTTTTCGGGCGTTGATTGTCGAAGAACAAAGCATATGAAGGCAGTGTTTTATGTCATCCTCTTCCTGTGCGCTGCGGGGATTCTCTGTGCCGCCCCCGGAAACGCGGTGGATTCGAACAGTGACGGCAAAGCCGATCAGTGGTACGAAGTATCCGCCGGTCGAATCGAAAAGGTCAGTATGGACCGCAACTTCGATACGGTGATCGACTACAATGTCGAATACGGTCTGGGGCATCAGAAACTGTACGAGGAGATGGATTTCAATCATGACGGACAGATGGATGACTTCTACTATTTCGAAGAAGGCAAGCTGATCCGCCAGGAGGTCGACTCGAACTTCGACGGAGCTGTCGATGTTTGGGTGTATCTGGACGGGATGTACATTCTCAAATATGAGATGGACAGTGATTTCGACGGCACCATTGATATTGTAAAAGACTACGAACAGTAGAATGGTCATCTGCGGATTTCACGCCGTGGAGGAGAGCCTGCGTTCGGGCGCCCGCGGCTCTCTGCTCATATCCAGAAGCGATTCCCGCGTTGATTCTCTGAGAACTCTTGCCAAAGACCGGGCAGTCGCAGTTAGATCTGTCTCGGGAAAAGAACTAAACAGGATCTGCGGGCATGATCGTCATCAGGGCGTGGCGCTGCTGTCCGAGACATCCGGCACTCCCGTGAAAAAAAACCTGCGGGATACATTGGCTGCAATTGAAGGATCCTCTCCACTGATCCTACTGCTCGACGAGCTCAACGATCCCCATAACCTGGGAGCGATCCTGCGATCGGCGGATCAGCTGGCCGTGGATCTGGTGATCACCACGATTCGCCGAAGCGTTTCCGAAACCCCGGCTGTGATCAGAGCATCCGCCGGGGCAAGCCGTTATGTGCCGCTTATCGCGGTATCCAACCTGGTACAGGCCATGGAAGCCTGCAAGCACTGCGAGTACTGGATCTATGGGGCGGATACGGCGGGCGAGCCTCTACAGCAGCAGCGCTTCAACGGTCCGGTGGCTTTGGTGATGGGAGGAGAACACCGGGGACTGCGTCGGTTGGTAAAAGAGGCTTGCGATTTTCTGGTTCGTATCCCTTCCAGGGGTCGGGTGGATTCGCTCAATGTTTCCGTGGCGGCCGGTATTCTTCTCTATGAGGTGCGCCGGCAGCAGGGTTTTCCCGGTTTTCCCTAAGGACCTTCCGCCATTGTCAGCTGCTTGATCGTGGTGAAGTTCTTCATGATCTTGGCGAAGAGGTACAGGTTGTTGTATCCGTGCGAGACTCGGGCCAGATATTCCTGAGATTTCGCTCCCGACAGGCTCTTTATATTGCTCACCTGCACCGGGGTCTTGAGTTTCGCATCGTTGAGGATTTCCAGCAGAATGACGCAGAGATTGTAGAAGCAGTTTGCCCCTTCTTCAACCAGATTTTTCGATTCCTTCTCGATCGTATCCAGAACCGTAGCGACCATATTCTGCACAGGTTTGCCCTGATCCAGCAATTCGATATACTTCGGTAGTTTTTTGATCGACTGGGTACCCGAGCCCTGAAATTCCTCTTCGAACTGTTTGATCTTGCCCTCCACTGCCTCGCACTGGAAATAGGTGTTCGTGAACATGTTCTGAAAGATCCTGTTCTCGAACTTTCCCTCCACGATCAGACGTTTCAAAGGTTCCTTCAGCTCTCTGTAGAAATGAATGCGGATGTAGTTCTTCAGAATCCTCAACGGCCGGATATGGAAAAAGCCGTCGAATTCCCGCTCCTGCAGTGCCTGGTCGACATCTTCTCTGTAGCCTTCGATCTGCTCAGGCTGTCCGTTGGGGAACAGCCGCTTCAGATCCTCCCCCACGGCGAGCTCCCGCAGCTGTTGCTGAATCCGTTCCTTGCTCCGCTGATAGTTGATCCGGAGACGGTTCTTGTAGGCTTCTAAAAAGGAACTCTCCTCCTGGATGGAGTGGGGAACAAAATGCGGGTCTTTCTGAATCAAGCGCAGCAGAATCAGGATGGTTTGGGAGTCAAGATTTTCAGATAGCAGGTTCTGAAGCCGAAGCAGGACTTTCTTCAACCGGGCTTTTGCCTCTTCCGCTCGTTCTCGGGATAAACGCTCCAACAGGAGGCCGACATTTCTTTCGACACTCTCAGAGTAGTCAAACCCGGTCAGGATGAAGTAGAAGTCCAGCAGTTCCTGAAGCATCTCCTCCCCGGAGACGGATTGGTAGATCGCCGGATCTGCGCTGTCCAGGGATTTCAAGGCAGGATCGAAGAAGCGCAGCATGGGAAGAAAGTTGTGCCGACAGAGGTTGATGAGTCGAATCATCACGGTATAGGAGCTGTCGAAGCTCCGGAACTCAGCGGTATCCAGCCCCTGGAGCAGCTGTTCGATTTCCCCGCTAATTTTTTCCAGTTCCTCTTCCGGATCCGAAGAATCGAAAACCCGTTTCTTCATGGAGGGATAGGAGAAAGAGAAGTACAGATTTTGAAGCTCCTCTGGGAGTCTGGCCGTAACCAGATAATCCTTGTACCTCTGGGCCAATTTCGGGTCCGGATTGTCCAAAGTCTTTTCGAAAACTTCCCGGAGGGGACGCAGCACTTGGGCCAATTGCGTTACCGAGACGGCAAAGCCGGGAAGGACCTGTCCGCTGGAACGGCGATAATACAGAGGGCGAATCTTTCTTAATTCGTCATTCAGAGACCGCAGACGGCGCCGCTTCTCCGTTTCCTCCGGGTTGCGGGTGAACAGGGCGAATATTATATCTTGTAGATACTCGAAAAAGCCAGCCACATCGGACTCTATTATACCCTGAAATGGCGGCACCTTAAAACTGTCTGTTCAAAGAAATCTCCGAAACCAGATTCATGTAATCCTCTATACTTTCGGCCCGCACGGCGCGGGCACGGAGTTCGGCGCCCCCGGTTATGCCCTTGGTGTAGTAGCAGAAGTGCTTTCTCATTTCTTTGCATGCTCTTGCCTCTCCCTTGAACTCGACGGCCGCCCTTAGTTGCTGCAGAGCGGTTTGCAGACGCTCCGGGCCTGCCGGTGTGGCGGGCGCCGGACCGGGATTCTCACCGGCCAGCAGTTTTTTAGTGGCCGTGAAGATGAAGGGATTTCCGAGGGCGCCCCGGGCGAACATGAGACCGTCGCATCCGGTTTCCCGGAAAATCCTTAGTGCATCCTCGGGGCTGAACAGATCTCCGGAACCTATCACCGGGACGCTGCAGTGGGATTTCAGATCTTTCAGTTCGGAGACCCGGGCGCGGCCGGAGAAGCCCTGAGAGCGGGTTCTGGGGTGCAGACAAACCATGGCCGCTCCGCTGCGCTCGGCCGCTCGAGCACAGTGCAGGTAGTTGATGCTGCTCTGATCCCAGCCGCTTCTCAGCTTCACAGTTACCGGGCTGTCGGTTTCCCCCCTCATTGCCTCCACGATGGCAGCGATCTGCTCTGGCGTTCGCATCAAAGCCGCTCCGCTGCCGCTCTTTAAGACCTTTGCTACCGAGCAGCCGCAGTTCAAATCGTAAAGATCGGGCTGGTAGGCGGCAAGTTTATGTACGGCTTTGGCTGCGCTTCGAGGTTCCGAGGCAAATATCTGAACGGCGAACAAACCCTCATTGCCGGCACGCTGCAGGAGCTCCAACGTCTTCGCGTTGTCCCTGACAACTCCCTCGGCGGAGACCATCTCCGTGTAGCATAGATCGGCGCCCCATTCGAGGCAGATAGACCGAAAGGCCGCATCGGAGTATCCGGCCAGGGGTGCCAGAAAGAGATTCCCAGGGATTGTGAGTCCGGAAAGCTCGATTTTCTTGAGAAAGGATATCAGCTGATCTCCGATCAGTCCCCGATTTTAAAGAAGTTGACGCTGTTCTGGTAGATGGTTTCTGCAAACTCCTCTACGGGAATCTCCCTCATTTCGGCTATGAAAGCCGCCGTTTCCTTCAGGTACGAGGGTTTGTTTCGTTTCCCTCGGTATGCGGCGGGGACCATGAAGGGAGACTCGCTCTCGATGAGCATCCGCTCCAGGGGCATCTGCTTGGCCGTTTCGTGAAGGTTCCTGGCGTTACGGTAGGTGACGTTTCCCGCAAAGGAGATGTACAGGTTCAGCTCCAGGGCGCGCTCGGCGTAGGCGAAGTCCTCTGAGTAGCAGTGCAGAATGCCGCCTCGGTTGGGCAGGCGTTCCTTGAGGATCTCCAGGACGTCACTGCCGGCTTCGCGATTATGTATGATCACCGGCAGGTCGAGTTTTTGAGCAAGATCCAGCTGACGAATGAACAACTCGACCTGGGAATCTCGATCTCCGAATTTGTGGTAGTAGTCCAGACCGATCTCGCCGACCGCGACCACTCGATCCCGTTTGCTGCCCTCGGTGATGCTGGCTTCCCAGTCATCCCCCGGGTGGGAGACTTCGGAGGGAGATACACCAATGCAGTGATAGATGTGATCTTCGGTTTTCAGGTTCTCGTAGACCTGATAAAAATCGCGAAGATTGTTGCAGATGCTCACGATGCCGACAACATCTTCCTGCTTTGCTTCCTGAACGACCATGAGTTGTTCGATCGGATCTTCGGTAATGAGACCAATATGTGCGTGTGAATCGAAGAGTCGCATATCTCTCCACTTTTGCTTAAATTATTTCGAGGTTGCCGGTTCGCCGGTTAAGCCGGAGCGCCGGTACACCGCTACGTCGAACCTATCCCTCAGATGTTTGTGCGGCGTATGTACCAGAATCTGAGGATAGCATGTAGAGGCAAAGCTAGTCAATAATGATTCGCTTGAAAAGTGATTTGACAAATAAAAGGGCACATGGTAGTGTTTAGGCAATTGTACCCGATCGAGATAACCCGTTCACAAAATACATACAAGAGGTCGATGATAGAGAGGGGAGATTTCGGTGTCACCGGCACATCAATATAAGAAGCTAGAAAACGAGATCGTGGACAGCCTGGGCAAAAGGCTGCGGATCTTTTGGCAACGGTTTTTGTCCTTCTTCAAGAAGGTCCATCAAAAGGGAAAACAGCGGTTTACCGTGATGTTTATCCCTCACTCGGAAAAGAGGATCTTCAACTTTCAGATCTCCGTTTTTACGCTGATTTTCTTCGTATTCCTGCTGTCCGTTCTGTTGATCGGCTTCATCGGCATGACCACCCACTTCACTACGACAAACGATCAGTTTCTCAAGGTTTCCAACAGTCTCAACGCCAGCGAGGCTTCTTTGGAGAGTTTCAAGGATGAGATCGTCGAACTGCGCAGGGTTGTCAAGGACTTCAAGAGCCGCATGGAAGGGGTATTGACGGAAATCGGGACCGACGGTGCGAAGAATTATCTCGAGCAGGGTGTGGGTGGAGATCTGTCTTCTCTGGTCAGCCTGGAGGACGTGGAGTTCGGAAATCTGAGGGATCTGAGTGATCTCATAAGTCTGCGCACCTATCTTGAGAATGCGGTAGAGCCGCTCGGAGAGATCCATCAGGTGCTGGAGGCTCAACGGGAGCTCCTGGTCGATATACCGACCCTCTGGCCCCTGAAGGGTGTCCATGGAAATATCACCAACCGATTCGGCCCGGCGAAGCACCCCTTTACGGGGGGCTGGTACCTGCACAAGGGTATTGATATCGCCTGGGGATACGGTGTGCCTATCGTGGCTACGGCGAACGGGAAGATCCAAAAGATCGACAACGATCCCATGGGATTGGGCTGGTATATCGTGCTGCGCCACAACTATGGGTTCCATACCCGCTACGGTCATTTGGACCGGATTATCGTGCAGAAAGGGCAAGAAGTTCGAAGGGGCCAGATTCTCGGTTACATGGGAAGCTCCGGACTGTCCACCGGCCCCCATCTGCACTATGAAGTTGGAATCGGCACCCAGGTTGTCGATCCGGAACAGTTCTTGAGCATCCGCAGTCCTCTGATAAAAAAATCTGTCACCTCTGGGAAATAGGAAGCCTTCATGAGTGACGTCCAAATTCCCGGCGGACCGTATATCAATTCGATTATCGGCGAGGGAACCCGCTTCAACGGTGAGTTCGATCTCAACGGGCTCTTGCGCATAGACGGGGATTTCTGCGGTACCGTCCGGACCGAGGGCAAAGTCCTGGTGGGTAAAAACGGCCGGGCGGAATGCACGGTATACGCCGGTACCGTGGTTGTAGGCGGTATTCTCCGGGGCAACATCTTTGCCAATGAGAAGGTGGTGATCCTCTCCACGGGGATCGTTTTAGGAAATATACACAGTCCGCGCTTCATCGTTGAAGAGGGAGTCATTTTCAACGGCACGGCCAAGATCGCTCAGCAGGAAGCAAAGACCGATCTTGCCAAGATTCCCGTTGAAGAGGCTGAACCGGAATCCTATGCCCCGAGTGAGAAGCAGCCCGTAGCGATTTCCGGAACAACCGACGACCGGAGTGCTACCGGCTAGCGGTTGAAGCCGGTAGATAGGGATGGCCATGGCTGGCTTTTCCCAACGGGTTTCGGCGGGGCTTACATATTCGTGAGGCGAGGCTATGGATAGAATTGAGTCTCTTGACGGCTCTTACCTTTCGGGACGTTCCAGACGAAAAAAAGACAAATCTACGAAAAAGTTGAAGGGTAAAAGTTTTGCCTCGGTTGTCGAGCAGAGCGCTGAGGAGAAACCTGCCGAGTTCGACGTAGAGGATCACGGCGAACACAGGGGAAATCTCGAGGGACTGCTCGACGAGGTCCATCAGAGCGGGGACATGCTCGTCGAGACTCAGAGTCTGGAAAATATCAAACGCTACCGTCAGGCTGTGAGCGCGTTCCTCAAGTATGTTGTCGGCAATATGCTCACGGTGGAGGAGCAAACCTCCGGGGGAAACATTCTGCGGCGGAAACGGTTCACCCAGGTGAAAATCATAGACGACAAATTGGAATCCCTTGTTCAAGGGGTGCTTCGTAACCAGGGCAAACAGCTCGATGTGTTGGAGAAGATCAACGAGATTCGAGGTTTGCTCATCGACTTGATTACCTGATACCAAGAGAGGGCTGATATGGAGGAGCAGAGAGAGAGTGCCGAGGGCGCCCTCTATCACGTGAAAATATTGCATTCCAGCGCAACCGAAGTGTACGGCCAGGACGGGAGCCTGGATCTGAACATTGGGGATCTGGTGCTGGTTCCTACCCGCTATGGGCTCGAGTTGGGTCGCATAAAAGGGACAGTAAAGCGGAGCGACAATAAAGAGCAGAAGATCTGCAGAAAGGCAACCGAAGCAGACTGCGAACGCTATGATCTGCAGAAAGATAAGGAGGCCAGCGCTTTCCAGATCTGCAGAGAAAAGATACTCGAGCATGATCTGGACATGAAACTAGTCAGTGCCCACTACTGCATAGACGAGAAGAAGATACTGTTCTACTTCACAGCGGAAAACAGGGTGGATTTCAGACTGCTGGTGAAGGACCTGGTCAGTGTCTTCAAGACCAGGATCGAGCTGCGCCAGATCGGCGTAAGGGACGAAGCCCGGGTTCTGGGAGGGATGGGGGTCTGCGGCCGCACCTTCTGTTGCCACGGGGTAACCGACAAGCTGCGGGCGGTATCGATAAAAATGGCCAAGGAGCAGAACCTTACCCTCAACTCGATGAAGATCAGCGGTCCCTGCGGGCGACTGCTGTGCTGTCTGGCCTACGAGTACGATACGTACCGGGATTGCAGAAAAGCCCTACCATCCGAGGGCACCCGGATCAAAACAGGCAGAGGGACGCTCAAGGTCGTTGATATAAACATCTTCAGCCGCCAGGCCAAGCTGGAAACCGAAGAGGGCAGCACCCTGCTGCTACCCTTCGACAAGCTCTTCCACGATTCCAAACGAGATCAGTGGCGGATCCGGGAGGACCGATCCGGTGATCAGGCTTGAGGGGGAGGCAGGAAATCCAGCAGCTGGCGCAGATCACTGATCGCGTACAGCGGGCTGGGTTCCTCCGCCGGATACTCGCTGCCGGGGGGTGCATACCAGCAGGTGTCGAGTCCCGAAAGCCGGCCTCCCCGGATGTCGGAACTCGGGCTGTCTCCCACGCAGAGAATCTGTTCCTTAGCGCACTTCAATTTTTCGATCGCCAAAGCGAAGATCGCCGGATCCGGCTTGGCCAAGCCTACTTCTGCCGATATGAGGATTTCCTTGAAATACATGCCGATCCCGGAGCGGTCGATTCGGCGCCGCTGGACGCTGGCGATTCCGTTGGACAGGAGCAGCAGGGGAACCTTCGATGACATGCACCGCAGAACCGGGAGGGCGTGGGCGCGGAGATAGCCCTTTTCACTCAAGGCCTCGATATACCGATCCCCGATTCTTGCCGGATCCGCGGACGGAGTTCGGCGCTGCGGGGGAGGAAGGATGGCGAGAAGGCGCCGAAATCGCTCGACCCCCAGCTGCCCCTGATCGATGAGCCCCCGCTCGAAAAGCTTCCACAGTTCATCGTTGATCCGGTGGTATCGAAAAAAAGTGTCCTTGGGCAAGCTCTCATAACCGCCTGCCAGCAGAGCCTCCCGGAGGGCGTCTCGTTCAGCCCTGTCGAAATCGAAAAGCGTGTTGTCGGCATCCAAAATGAAGGCCCGGTAGTGCTTCTGGGGAGTCGATTCTACATGCATTTTTTTCGCCGAGGGGGCTTGACCTTTTCGGCAAATTGAGTAAATTTCATCTGATTTTTCGCTTACGAAGTGTATCCGGTTTTTTGACCGACAATCAACGCAAACTTCGTAACCCATTAAGTGCGGTCCTGCCTCATAAGTTCTGGGGAAGAGGCTGTGCGGACATCCCAGCGGGCGCGGCAATTTCGGTTCTGTCAGGATCAGAAGCTGCGATGTAGAAGCCCGTATTGAATGAAACCAAAGGGAATAAGGAGGAGGAAACATTATGGCAGAAATTAGCAAGAATGCTCGGGTCAACGTGGTTACACAGCAGTTCTTCTGCGCCTGCGGCGGGGAGGTCAAGATGAAATCGGTATTTGCCAAAGGCAAGCTGAAAAACCTCGCCACCTGCAACAAGTGCAATCGCAGCGAGCGAAGACCTAGCGACTTCAAATAGAACCACCAATTCGGCAAAGTCGTTGCTGAGACCACGAACGGCCCACCCGGCCGCCTGCCGGGTGGGCCGTTGTATTTGGTGCGCCCGCAATTTCTCATGAGGCGTTCGTTTGATCTACCGTTGTTTTTCTTCCTGTGAATCATTCTGAATATCCATAATTTTCCAGCATCCATATTGACAAACTCACCAGAATAAATTATACTTTTGAAAAGTCTATATAAAAGTAGAGTAGAAAGCTGTTTGATTTCGGTGGAGAGAATAAGCACGGTTGACGTTCGCAACAACAATCGCTACTCGGTTTTCAGAACGATCTGTCGCCACAAAGCGGCTTCTGTTTCCCAGATTTCCAAAGAAACCGAATTGAGCCACACGGCAGTGAAAGCAAGCATCAAAGATCTGTTGTCCAGCAACCTTATCCTGCAAGCGGGTGAGGGGCCTTCAAGCGGAGGCCGACCGCCGGATCTATATTCCTTGAACCTGGACCAAGTGTTCACCATAGGTGTTCAAGTTACCAGAGGCGAGATGCTGGCCGCAGTAGTTGACTTGGCGGGCAATATAAGAACGGAGGAAAGGCAGCCAATAGAGGATGGAAGCCCGAACAATGTAGCTGGGTTGGTCGGGCAGATGGCGGAGAAACTCGGGGGTGAGTTCATTCGTAACCGCCGCAACATCTTCGCTCTGGGAGTTGCTGTTTTGGGGATTGTGGACAGACGGTTAGGAAGCATCGTTTATGATGCCGATTTTCACTGGGAACGGGTGCCATTCTTGGAACTGCTGCGAAAGAAAACTGAGCTCCCCGTTTCCATAATCGAAGAAAGTAACGCCAGCGCGATTGCTGAACGCGAGTGGGGCAAAGGGAATCTTTTTACGAACTTCGTGTTCCTCCATTTCACACGCGGGATAGGGGCAGGAGTTATCCAGCAGGGGCGCTTGCTGGAAGGAACCAATGGCTCTCTCGGAGAAGTCGGCCACATGTCTATCAATTTTGATGAACCGAAATGCTACTGCGGGAACATAGGCTGTTGGGCACAATATGCCAGTACTGAAAACTTGATAGACAAATTGAAGAAGAAGTTGAAAAAGCGGGTTTTGGATCTGAAACAAGTTGTACATCTGGTAGAACAGCGCAACCAAGATGTATTGGCCGAGTTCGATCGTTTCTGTTTTTACCATGCGATAGGGATAACAAACATAATAAACATACTCGATCCCCAGGCGATCTTCATTTCCGGAAGGGTAAAATATTTCGGAGAATACTATCTAAAAAGAATTACAGATTTCATTTTCGAACGTGCCCTTCCCAGTCATCTGGAACGGTGCAGTATCGAGTTCTCCGGATTGCCCGAGCCTTATCCCCCGTTGCTGGGAGCCGCTTTCTTCAGCCTGGAGAACAGATTGTTAGGCAAGGACTCCGGATTCTCTCTATTCGCCAGAACCCAAGTTAGCAAGGAGTACGCATGAGAGAGAAACTAGCGATTCACGGCGGAACCCCGGTGCGAAAGACCCCCTTTCATCCCTGGCCTGTCTACGATGAGCGGGAGATTGAGGCGGTTACCGGTGTCATTAGAAGCCGAAATTGGTGGAGGTATTCCCACGGAGAGAGCTCCGGTCTTAAAAAAACAGAGGATGAATCCAGATCGCACGTGGGCAGGTTTCAAAGGGCATTCGCCGAATACCACGGCTGTCAATACGGAATAGCGGCATCCAACGGGACCGTCTCTCTCAGTATCATCATGAAAGCATTGGGAATCGGCCCCGGTGATGAGGTAATCGTCCCCCCATACAGTTTTGTAGCCACCGCGACCTGCGTATTGGAGGTCAACGCGGTACCTGTTTTCGTGGATATTGATCCAAACACCTTCAATCTCGATCCGCGAAAGCTGGAGGAAGCCATAACGGAACGAACAAAGGCCATTTTACCTGTGCACTTCGCTGGTCGAATTGCAGACATGGAGCAGATCCGCGCTATTGGGAAGAAGCACGGCCTGATGGTCGCTGAGGACGCGGCTCAGGCCCACGGCGCGTCATTGAGTGGAAAGATGGCCGGCTCTATGGGCATCGCAGGATCCTTTTCTTTTCAGGCTTCAAAGAATATGACGGCCGGAGAGGGGGGTATCGTAACGACCAACGACTTAGCGCTGGCCGAGAAAATGGAGTCGTTGGCTTGGTCCGGTCGGGCATTCGGTATGGGATGGTATAACTTTTCCACCCTTGGATGGAATGCCAGGATGACAGAATTGCAGGGTGCAATTCTCAGCGTCCAGCTGAGCCGGCTTGCCGAGCAGACGCACCTCAGGCAGAAGAACGCCGCCTGCCTCAATGAAAGCCTTAAGGAGGTTCCGGGACTGGAAGCATTGCCCCCGGCGGAAGACCCGTCTTCCCATGCCTATCACCTGTACATCATACGTTACGGGGAAGAGGATTTGGACGGATTGCCCAGGCAGATTTTTGTTGATGCCTTGCAGGCTGAAGGCATCCCTGTCTCTGTCGGGTATCCTTTTCCCCTATACAAGAATCCGATGTTTCTCAACAAGGATTTCTGGGCCCAAGGATGTCCCCTCAGTTGCGGGCACTACCCTGTGGATGTGGATTTTAGAAGCTACGAGGAGAAATGTCCCGTTGCTGAGAAAGTGTGTGCTCAAGAAGCCCTATGGCTGCCGCAGCAGATATTCCTTGGCTCGACGAAAGACATGGAGGACATCGCCGCGGCCTGCCACAAGATTGTGAAGAGCAGAGAAGCGTTGCTCGTTGAAGTTTAGACGAGTCATCACGTTATTGATGACTGAAAAAAAATATTTGAAGGAGGTATCAAATGGATACCAGACAAAGAAGGAAGTGGATCGTTGGAATGATCGTCTTTCTTACTCTCCTCGTTGGTCTAACCTTCCCTGCATACAGCGGAGGACAGGGTGAACCGGGAGAGGTCACTCTGACCTATTGGGTATATTCGGATCCCAATACCAACCCATTGGAAGAGGAATTGATAGGAAAGTACATGGCTGAGAATCCGAATATCAAGGTCGAGATGAGCGTTCCCGGGACTACTCCGGATTTGAACCAGAAACTGCTGATCTCTCTGGCCGGAGATGCACCTCCAGATACTTTCAACACCTACCACGGATTCTTCCCGCAGATTGCTTACCGGAACCAGGTGGATCCCATCGACTTGGGAGTTTTTGGTGCGACCTCTTACGCCAAGCTTGAAGAAGGCTGGATGCCGGGGAGCATGCGGGGCTGGAAATGGGAGGACAAGCTCTACGGAGTCCCGTCCTCTTTGTCGACCTACGGCATGTTCATCAATGCGGCTCATTTCCGGGAAGCGGGACTTGATCCGGACCAGGATTTTCCCCGCACCTGGGATGAAGGCGAGTACTCCATCGCGCAGTTGGGCCAAAAACTTGTCAAGACAGACGGCAAGAACATCACCAGGCAGGCCTTCGGCATGTCCGGTTATGCGGTTGTCTTGAATATCGTCTTCCAGGGTCTTATCAGGCAGCTGGGGGGATCGATCATCGGTCAGGATGGCAGAAGCAGCACGATCAACTCCACCGCGGGCGTGAGGGCTTTAACGACCTACTACGATTTTGTACACACATATGGAATATCGGCCCCGACCGGAGAAAAACTGCAGAATCCCGGTTTCGACACTGGGGATACCTCGATTGTGGTCGAAGGCGGTCCCTGGTTTTACACTCACCTGAGAGAAAACTCGCCGGGGGTATTTCAGGACGGTGAAGGTGTTCGTATCTACCCCTATCCGCGCTACCAGGACGGGGAAGATGTGCCTTGTCCCAACTACGGGTACGCCTATCACGTTGCCGCGGCCTCCGAGCATCAAAAGGAAGCCTGGGCGCTCATCGACTATCTGAGTTCCTTCCCCGAGCTTCACCTGGAGAGGGCCGGGCAGATCCAGACCCGCAAGGGCTGGGAGAATACCCAGGCGGCCAAAGATTTTCCCTATTTCGATGTCTGGATCAAGGAGCTGGGCGGGGGTACTGCCTATATGGAGGACCCGCTGAACGAGGCAGTGTACAAAGCCATATCTCTGAGCATCTTTGACAAGGTTGCACCCAAAGAGGCTCTAGACCGGGTCAAGCCGGAAATCGATAACTATTTGAAGGAATTGCCATACAAAACTCAAGCTGCCTTTTAGGCGGAAAGCCGATAAAATAATCGAAGAGGGGAATCCGGGCCGTTATTAATATCTGTCCGGATTTTCCCTCTTCGGATTGAAATTTTTTTCCAAAGGATACCCGGGTATGACAGGACAGAGAAACCAAAGGATCGCGCTTTCTCTTGAAAACAAGAAGAGTCTTGCCGGTTTTCTGTTTGTCGTTCCCGCCCTTTTATTCTTTATAGTTTTCCTTGCTTACCCTGTTGTCAACGCTGTTTACGTCAGCTTTACAGACTGGGATCTCTTTTCTGAGATGAAGTTCATTGGTGTGAGCAACTACGTCGAGCTCTCAAAGGACCCGCTTTTCTGGAAAAGCCTGGCCGTCACGATTTACTTCACCGTTGGGACTGCCGTCGGTATCTGGATTCTGTCACTAGTACTCGCATTGTTAATGGATTTTCAGCTCAAGTTCGCCGATGCTTTTTCGACCCTCTATTTCCTTCCGGCAATCATACCCTTGGCCGTAAACTCTGTAGTTTGGTTGTATATGTTTCGCAGACTGGGATTGGTGAACATCATTTTAAATACGTTATTTGGTTTCACTCTTCCCTGGGTGCGGAGCAGTGCGTGGGCTATGCCTTCAATTATCATCGTAATGGTATGGACTTGGACGGGGTATTATATGATGATCTACCTGGCCGGTTTGAAGGGTATCCCCGATGAGCTGTACGAAGCGGCCAGAATCGACGGGGCAAGCTGGTTTCAGTATACTCTGCGCATCACTCTTCCCCTTTTGAAACCGATCTTCCTTTTTGTGAGCATTATTTCGGTAATGACCTGCCTCCAGGCGTTTGCACCATTCCAGCTCATGACCGAGGGCGGACCCGGCGATTCGACTCGTGTGCTGACTTTTAAGATCTACCAAGACGCTTTTTTCCGGTTAAAAATGGGCCGGGCCGCGGCCCAGGCAATGGTCTTGTTTGTTATTGTCATGGCCTTTGCTTTGACCCAATTCAGACTGTTGCGAGGCAGAAGCGCCTATGCAAGTTAGATCTACAAAAACGAAAATCGTACTGTATCTGATTTTGATCTTCTTTGCCCTTGTTTTTATTGTCCCGATATTTTGGATGGTGTCTTCCTCCTTCAAGAGCCTGGAAAACACCCTTACCACGGAACTGAGGTGGTTTCCGGAGAAGCTGCATTTTGAGAATTACACTCAGATCTGGAGAAAAGGCAACTTCGGACGATTCTTTATGAACAGCACGGTTGTAGCGGTGGTGATAACCAGCGGTCACCTGCTGCTCGCCTCCATGGCCGGGTACGGACTCTCGAAGTTTCAGTTCCGGGGCAGAGAGGTGATTTTCATGTTTATCCTCAGTACCATGATGATTCCCTTTCAGGTTCTCGTAATACCGCTGTTCATTATCGTCAAGAACTTCGGCTGGATCGATACCTACACCGGTCTGATCGTACCGGCTATCCTGACTGCCTTCGGAGTGTTCTTGATGAGACAGTACATCCAGACCATACCGAATGCGATCATCGATGCGGCCCGGATCGATGGTTGTAAGGAATTTTATATCTTTTATCGAATCGTTTTGCCGCTGGCGAAACCGGGCGCGGCCGCCCTTGGCATCCTCGTTTTCCTGGGCACATGGAATAATCTTCTCTGGCCGTTGGTGGTGGTAAACAGCGACAAGCTGTTCACCTTGCCTCTTGGGCTTACACGTTTGGCTAAAAGCGAACACGGAGTCAAATATAACGAGCTTCTGAGTGCTGCGGTCATATCCTCTGCACCGGTGGTTGCATTCTTTCTGCTTTTTCAACGATATTATATCGAAGGTCTCACTATAGGCAGTGTAAAAGGCTGATTCAGCGCGCCGGGGGATGATCTTGAATACCGCTCTTTCTATTGGCTGGGCTAAAAAGGAAATTACACCTCCCTTTGAAACACCTCTGGCGGGCTTTGTCCGTCGGATTGAAATGAACACGAACATCGTTGCCGATCCTCTGTTCGTGCGCTGTCTGATTATCAGGAGTGCACAGATGCAGGCCGTGCTCCTCGTATACGACCTTTTGGGATTCAATGAATCGGTGGGCAACGCACTCCGGGAAACCGTCATACAGGAAACCGGATTCAGCTCGGCTCAAATAATTATAGCCTGTACGCATACGCATTCGGCCCCACCGACGATCGAGCTTACCAAATGCGGGAAGATCAACCCCGTCTACGTGGAACTTCTGAAGGAGAAATCCATCAAAGTTGTACGGCAGGCGTTGAGAAGGAATCAGCCGGTTAGTTGTATCTTCAATAGGTTTCACTTGCCGGATCTTTCCGTGAACCGCAGAGATGCAAGTCAGGTGACGAACGACAACATAAGCGTGCTCCAGTTTAAAAAGGGACGAAGCACCCTCGGGGTGGTGGTGCATTTTTCCGCCCACCCGAACGCTGTTTGTGAAGACAGAATTTCCGCCGACTATCCGGGCTATGTGTGCCGCCAGCTCGAGCAGAAACTTGGCATCCCCTTCGCGATGTTTCTTCTCGGGACAGCCGGGGACACCAATCTTCTGGTCAATGAGTTCAGCTATACAGAGATGGAAAGGTTTGGAAGCAAAATTTTCGAGGCAGTCAAGTCGGCATTGGATAGGGGCGAGCAGGTTGAAGTTCGAAACCTGGATGTTGTAGAAAGAGAGCTTTCACTGGAGTTGACACCCCACACTAAAACCGGACGGGTGGAAAAGAAGATCAGGGCGATCAATGAGTTCATATTGGAGTTCATCAAGAGTAGAGGCAAACATCCACACAAGGGAGCACTGTATAGGAAAATATCGTGGATCTTGCTGAAAAAAGACCTGGTAGGCGTGGATCCCGACACAGTCCACTTTGTCGCCCTGGCACTTTTAGAGAACAACCAGCGCTACCTCTCAGCGCTGTCCAAGACCAATCGGAGTTCCGTCAAACTTCGCATTCAGTTTTTGTTGCTCGACGGTCTGATTTTCATTTTTGCCGGGGCAGAGCTGTTCGCCCATATCTTCCTGGAATTGGAGAAGAAGTTTCCCGGCAAGAAAGTACTGCTGTGCGGTTATCTCGATCCCTTGCTCGGCTACATAGCACCGGAAGAGGAATACAAGCGGGGGGGTTACGAGGTTGATGAAGCTTTTCTGTTCTACGGGGCTGGCCTGCCTTTTGCTAAAAGCACAGAGCAGACGCTGGTTGCCTATCTGTCGGATCAGCTGAGCGAATTGTACGCCCGGGAAACCCGGCATAAGGAGTCCGCGATCCGCCCTTCATCCCCCGGCAAGGCGATCTGAACACCACTGGAGGCCTGTATGACCGGCCGGGAGCGGGAGTAGGAGCTATTATGAATAGATCAACCATTAGAGTGGGTCTTCTTGGCGCCGGAGCCATCGCCAAGATACACGCCAATGTCTACGCCGGTATAGAGGGAGTCGAAGTGTCCGGCGTAGCGATGTGCACGGAAAAAGAGTTCCCGGCGTTGAGGGCGATTGCTCCGGAAGTTTTTCACTACCCAAATGAGGAAGAGCTTTTCCGGAGCTCGGAGGTCGATGTGGTCGACATCTGTCTGCCGACCTTCCTCCACGTCTCGAAGGCTATCGAAGCGATGAGGGCGGGAAAACCGGTGATCTGTGAGAAACCGCTGGCTCTTTCGGCAGAAGAAGCAAGAAGGATTCAGGAGACCCAAAGGGAAACCGGAATGCTTTTCTACGTTGCGCATGTGATTCGTTTCTGGCCGCAGTACAAATATCTATACGATGTGGTGAAAAACGACGAATACGGCCCGCTGCGCAGTGCGTCATTTGTGCGCATGACCGCCCCTCCCGACTGGTCGCGAAACGGGTGGATGGTGGATCCTAAGCGTTCCGGCGGCGCCGTTTTCGATGTACATATCCACGACATTGACTTTGTAAATCATCTGCTTGGTCGGCCGAGGGCGCTCCAAGCGGTGTACCCGGAAACGCGAAATCACATATTTTCGGTCCTTCATTATCCGGAGGATCTGTATGTGAACGTGGAAGGAGGAACGATCCTGCCACCGCATCCGAACTTTTTCATGGGATATTCGGCCGTATTCGGGGAGGCGCTGCTTACTTTCAATACCTTGGCGGGCGACCAGGTCAGCTTGTACCGGGACGGTACAACCGAAACAATCGAATGCGGAGGTCCGAAATATCAGGACAAGCTCGATTTTTTTGTCAGCGGTGGAGAGGGGTATTACTACCAGCTCAAGCACTTCACCGATTGTCTTCGGGACAATCGGCCTTCGGATGTCGTATCCGTGGAAAGCGTGATTCAAACATTGGAAATCATTGAATGGGAACTTCGTGAAGGAGGAAAGTAATGCCCGGACCAGGACACTATTTGATCGGTAAAGAAGAGAGAGAGGAAGTTCTGGAGGTACTCGAGAGCGGATATTTTTCGCGCTACGGGGACCCGAACAATCCGAACTTCAAGCAAAAGGTGTATACCCTCGAGCGGGAGTTTGCCGCCTATTCGGGAGTGAAGCACTGCGTGGCTACAAGCTCGGGAAGCGGCTCGTTGTACGTTGCCCTCAAGGCGCTGGGGATCGGAGCTGGAGACGAGGTGATCGTTCCTGCCTACACCTTCGTAGCCAGCTACACCGCCACGATCTTCGCCGGAGCCACACCGGTGCTGACCGAGATTGACGAAAGCCTCACCATTGATCCCGCGGACATCGAAAAACGAATTACCAAGAAGACAAAGGCTGTCATGCCGGTGCACATGCTGGGCAATCCTTCGGATCTGGATGCAATCTCTACGATTGCCCGCAACCACGGTCTGAACATGGTGGAGGACAGCTGCCAGGCCGCCGGTGCGTCCTACAAGGGCAGGAAGATCGGAAGCATCGGAGAGATCGGGGGTTTCTCTCTCAATTTCTTCAAGACCATCACTGCCGGGGACGGCGGTCTGGTCGTTACCGACGATGATGATCTGTACTGGCGGGCCTTTGCCATCCACGACCAGGGACACACTCCGAACCGCACCGGCCTGCAGGTCGGCGAAAGAAGTATAATCGGATTCAACTTCCGTATAAACGAGCTGACCGGAGCGGTGGCCTTGGCTCAACTGAGAAAGATGGATCGGATTACCGGCAAGCTCAGGGCGAACAAGGCAAAGGTAAAGGAGATCCTGAAGGGTGTCGGTGGGGTAACCTTTCGCAGGCTGAATGATGCGGACGGGGAGTGCGGAACTCTCCTGACGCTGATCTTTCCGACCAAGGAAAAAGCCCAGAGGGTGGCGGCCAAGCTGGGGACCGTGACCATGGACCACTCGGGGTGGCACGTATACTTCAACATGGAGCACATCCTTGAATATTTCCGCGAGCAGGGCAAGGAGTTGGGAAGAGGATCATTCCCGAAAACCGACGATATTCTGGAGCGGTCCGTGAACTTCAGCGTCGGGGTGGTGGATCCGGGAATCGGAGCCGCCTACGGAATCAACATCAACTCGTCGGACAGCGAGATCGAAGAGAAGGCCGCCGAGCTGAAAAAAGCAATACTGGAGGCCTAGCGACCGGACCTCTCAGCTCGCGGGACGGGGCTAAGTTAAACGGAGTTCAAACAGATCGTCGAGGTGAACTTCTCAATGTGACGGTGCCGGCTCTTCTAACTGCCTGTTTGAGATAGGGCCGATAAGATGGAAAGGAAACAATGAGATGATAAACGTAAAATACGGCGCATGCGAGTGGGCATTACCCGGCAACGGTATAGATAGCATTAGAATTGCCAAGGAAGTCGGACTTCATGGCCTACAGCTAGGATTTGTTTCTTATGAAAGAGGATTCGTGCTTTCCCAAAAAAGGTTTAGAGATTTCTATATGGAAGAAGCGGATAAACACAAAATAGAAATTCCATCCATGGCAATCTGTGAATTTGATAATTATGGTCTAAAAAATCCCAAAACCACGGAAAAGGGAAAAATCGCATATGAGATAATTGACCTTGCTATCGAAGCCGCGGCTGATATGAAGATGAAAATGATTATGATGCCCAGTTTTGTTGATGGATTTATTGATACAGACGAAGAACTTGAAGTTACTGCCGAGGCACTGAAGTACGCGTGTAAACTGGCTGGGAAATACAGTATTACCGTTGCCAGTGAGAATCTACTCACAATTGAAAGAAACAATATGCTGTTTGAACAAGTTGGAGAAAAAAATCTTAAGGGATTTTATGACTCACAAAACTACAAATCAAATTTGGCATGGGAACAAGTACCTATGCTCGAAAAGTTATACGATATTCTTTATCCGGAGATACATGTTAAAGACGGAGTTGGAAGCGAGAATAGTTCAAGATTGCTTGGCCAGGGAGACACGGATTTTTATGGAACCATGGATTTTCTCAAAAAGAGAAACTATTCCGGATGGATACATCTTGAGAATTTCTATGACAGATTACCGCTGCGGTTGAAGTCCCCAAAGAATTACGTTGATGTCGTGAAAATGGATTTAGACATTTTGAAAGCAGCATGTGCGTAGAAGACTCCATTGGAAAATATTGGCGTAGGGGGTTGTTACTAATTGTAATGATTCAGAAATACAAGTGGCGCATCCAGCAACGGAGCCGCCTACCGGTCGATTGTAAGTAGGTCCGGTATACCCAATGACAACGTCTGATCGACATCTTCTCAATGATGGAAAAAAAGTATGAGTCAAGCAGTAAAAGCGTGTGAGTTGTTGGGGCTGCCTTCGGACAGCCGGATGGTGATCTTCAACATCGACGATTTCGGCATGTGTTATACGACGGTGGAGTCCGGGGTGAGGTGCATGCAGGAGGGAATCGCCAGTTCTTGTACCGTAATGGTACCCTGTCCCTGGGGCCGTTACGCCCTGGAAGTTCTGAAAAATGATCCGGAGATCAGCTTCGGGGTGCACTTGACGGCGATCTCCGACCATCCCTTCTATCGCTGGGGCCCACTGCTGGCTGCAGATCCGCTACCGTCGCTGAGAAACGAAGCGGGTTTGTTCTGGAGCCCGGGCCGGATCGACGAATTCATGGATCAGGTTGATCTCGAGGACCTGGAGCGTGAGTTCCGAGCGCAGATCGATGCGGTGCTGGAGCTAAGCTTGAATCCAACCCACCTGGACAGTCACTGTCATGTTCATACCCGAAGGGAGCGTGTCTTCGATTTGGTTGTAGATTTGGCCAGGGAGTACGGCCTCGGGGTGCGGGCGACCCGGCAACCCCTGATCGGTAAGGTACAAGCGGACGGCTATCCGGTCCCCGATCATCCGGTTTTGGACAGCTTCGACATCAAAACTGCGGACAAACCAGCGCACTACTACAGATTGCTGAGGGAGTTGCCTGAGGGATTGTCGGAATGGGCGCTGCATCCGGCCCAAGGTACCGCCGAAGTCAAAGCCATGACCGAATTGTGGGATGTCCGGCATGCGGACTACGAGTTCTGTATGTCCGAAGAGACCTGGCAGATCATCAAGGAAGAAGGCATCCAGGTGGTAAGTTACGCGGCGCTGCAGCTGCTATGGAAGCAGAAGAGCTTTTAGATGTAGGTTTTTTGCCGGTGTAAGGTTAATTATCCCCGCCTGTTCCTGTCCATCCAGCCGGCCAAAACTTCGAAGCGCTCTTGCAGTACCGCAATACCATCTGCCGCCGACCATAGGACGAAATGCGCCCCCAGCAGCCGGGACGTGCAAAGTGCATCCAGAGCCGGTTCGATATCACCTACCGGGCCGGATATGAAGATGCTGGGATCCAGGATGCCTAAGATAACCAAATCGTCGCCCAATGCGTCCAATGCCAGCTCCCAGGGAGTATCCCCCGTTGGGGGTGGAGTTAGTGCGTGAACTCCGTCCAAGCTCGCTCTGATGCATCTGGTTGATGAGTTCGTCCATCTCCGCTTGCTCGTCCTGGAGTAGGTAGTAAAAGGCCTCAATACCCATGTCGTACTCCAGCAGCCGCGGGACGGTGGATGGTCCCCAG
>Ga0180437_10002462_pt1 | contig 29451 bp, 36 predicted proteins | sample SS_ome_4_FD_132410 | JGI IMG/M metagenome (GOLD analysis project Ga0180437, IMG submission 132410) | Hypersaline lake sediment archaeal communities from the Salton Sea, California, USA - SS_3_D_1 metaG | ecosystem: Environmental > Aquatic > Non-marine Saline and Alkaline > Hypersaline >...
GCCATCTGGACAAAAAGAAGAGGGTGATGTAGAATCTATGCCACAACCTTCTCAACCTCCAGAACTTCCACCAACAGGTATGCCAGGAATGCCACCGGCACCGGCTCCTGGTGTAGCTGGTCAGCCACCCCAGCCTTTACTTGGTGCGCCACCAATGTAGTGCTGGGGTTAAAATGTCTAAAATTCTTTTCTTCGCGGATCTGCATATACATCCGCACAAACGCTCTTCGGAACGTCTGGAAGATTGTATCCAAGCTCTTAAATGGATCTTCTCCACGGCTCAAAAAAGACACATTCGTGACGTAGTTTTCTTGGGCGATCTCTTTCATGATAGGCAAAAAATTGATGTCTTGACCTATCAAAAGACATTCGAAGTTTTCGAATTCTTCCTCAATAACAAATGGATGGCTGATGGCCCGACAGCCTTTTCTACCTATCTTCTCTTGGGCAACCACGATCTCTGGCATCTCCAGAAGTGGGATATTTCTAGCGTCAATCCCCTTCGGTCTATGCCATGTGTTACGGTGATTGATAAACCGTCCACTGTAGAAGTTGGTGGTATTCCTATCGTCTTCCTCCCCTATACCGCTGATCCAATTTCAGATTTAGAAAAGGCCGAAAAGACCTTCAATGATTGGCAAAAGGACCATCCCGGAAGACGGATTCGCCGGAAGGTTTTGTGTGGTCATGTTGCCGTCGATGGAGCCCTCTGGAACACGATGCACCAAACCTTCTCCGAAGTTGCCATTGAACACGATGGGGAAATGAAGGTTGTTAATGCCTCGGTCTTTAAGGATTGGGATAGGGTCTTTCTTGGGCATTACCACGCGGCCCAAAAACTCTCCTATAACGTCGAATATATCGGATCTCCTCTTCAACTTAGTTTTGGCGAGGCTTTTCAAGACAAGCAGTTCTTGATCTACGATACCGTTGATGGTTCACATGAATATGTGAAAAATACCTTTTCTCCGCAACACTTTATCATCCCTCAAGCCGATCTTCATAAGTATGAGCTTGAAGGAAACTTCATCCGTGTAATGGTGGACGACATCGCGGCTAGCGATGTCGTCCAGATGAGAAAAGAACTCATCGAAGAGCAAGCCGTTGGAAGCCTGGATATTAAGCCAGTCCAAAAAGAAGAGGGCCACCTAGTAAAACAAGCCGAGTCTATTCTCTTAAAGGAAGATGAGATGCTTGAAAGCTATGTGGATCAGGTCGAGTTGGGAGATCTGGATAGAGACAAATTGTTAGCCATCGGCAAGAAGATATGCGAGACTAGTGAGGATAGCAAGTGAAGCAATTAGATTTTACATACTTAGCAGCCGAGAATTTTTTGTGTTTTGGGTCAGAAGGAATTGAAATCAATCTTTTGAAACATGACAACATCATTCTTGTCTTGGGCAATAATCTTGACAATTTAGACACCGACGAGGAAGGCGTCTCGTCAAATGGAAGTGGCAAAAGTAGTTTGGCCGAAATTTTGGTCTATACATTGTATGGAAGAACGATACGAGAACCCAAGAAACTTCGCCATGAAGATCTCATCAACAACAAGACGGGCAAGAAACTTCGCACCGAAGTCCGTTGGGGCGATTATCGAGTTGTTAGAACTCGAAAGCCAAATAGTCTGAGATTGTGGGAAAGCAAGGATCATGTCTGGGACAATAGTACGGAAATTTCGCTCGGCGGTATTCCTGCAACGCAAAAATTGTTGGAAGAGAAATTAGGTCTTACTTATCGTGCCTTCGTAAATGTGGTCATCTTTACCGACAACAAACTCGGCTGCTTCTTGGAATGTGATAAGGCGGCAAAGCGAGAGATCGTTGAAAATCTCTTCTCTGTTGATAAATGTCGCATCTTTGCCGATACCGCCAAAGGTACTCGCAACGAATTTAAGAGCCAGATCAAAACAATCACAATCGAATATGATGGGCTCCTAAGTCAGCTAAATGTGTGCCGTACTCGGGAAAAGGAAATCCTGGAACAAGAGAATCAATGGGTCGCGAATAAAGAGCAAGAGATTCAAGACCTAACAGATGAACTTGAAGAAGTGAAAGAGAAATTGGAATCATCTGCCGAGGGCGAACTAATTTCGGTCTACCAGCAAGCCCAAGAAAGGATTAAGGATATTACAGAAGTTTTGCCCGACCTAGAAGGGAAAAAATCAACATTGCAGGAAGCTTATGATTTAGCGAAGAGTAAATTGGATCAAAGCAAGCAGAATAAACACAAATTGACCCTAGAAAAGCAGGAAGCCGCAAGTGCGATTAAAAAGACCGAGTTGGAAATTTCGACTCGCAGAGGAAAGATTGAGGCGGTCGAGAGTCAAAAGGGGACTCGGTGTGATAAGTGCTATGCTATCGTTTCCGAAAAGAACTATGGACTCTTCATTCAACAAACGAAGAACGAAATCGATCATTTTTCTGGAGAACTTGGCAAAAATAATAAGTTATATACGGAACTATCCGGCAAGATTACGAAGCTTCAAAGCGGGATTAACCAGATTGAGCAGGCTTTGAAACTTGCTACCTCTAAACTAAATCAAATTACCGAAAAAATCGCGGCTTATCATACGGAACTAACAAAACTGAAAGAGGTTGAAAAGCCCGAAATTGATCTACACCACGCTGTTTTGAAGGAACAAATTGATAGTCTAACCGACCGTATCAAAGTACGGCAAAAGGAGTTGAGCGGCGAAAGTCCCTATGCGAAGATTATGAAATCCGCAAAGGAAGAAACGGAACGCAGGCAAGATGAATGTGACAAAAAGAAATTGGATCTAGAGGCCGCTGAAAAGGAATTGCCCTATTACGAATTTTGGGTCACGGCTTTTGGGGATGCCGGAATTCGTAAATTCGTAATTGATAGTATCGTTCCTGCCCTTAATGCCAAAGTAGCCCATTGGCTATCTATTCTCATCGACGGCAAAGTAAAACTCGTCTTTGATAGCGAGCTTGATGAAACCATTGAGAGGAATCCTGCCGATGGCGATCCCTACGTCTATCCTCAGATGTCTGGTGGAGAGAAACAACGACTCAATCTATCGGTGTCACAAGGGTTCGCACACGTCCTAATGTTGAGCAGTGGAGCGTCACCATCGCTCATCTTTTTAGATGAAGTGGCTTCGAATATCGACCGTATCGGCGTCGTAGGAATCTATAATATGATTCTGGAATTGTCGAAGACACGGCAGGTATTCATCACTACTCACGACCGCGACTTGTTGGAAATGCTTAATGGTTGTGAGAAGCTCAAACTAGAGAGAAAGAACGGTTTTACCAAGATACTTTCTTAACGAAAAATTATTATCCCAATAATAACATTTTCGTTTTGAAAATCAAAATGCTAACACTTAAATATGCCTTAGTTGATGACCAAATTGGAACACATATGAAAGGAAAAAGATGTCGATTAAAGCACTGCAAGACTACACCTATAGTTCGAAATATGCGAGATACAACCAACAAGAAGGAAGAAGAGAAACGTGGAATGAAGCGGTAGACCGAGTGAAAGAAATGCATGTTCGGCGGTATCCTCAAGTTGCCGAAGATATTGAATGGGCTTTCGATCTCGTCAAGCAAAAACGCGTCCTTGGCTCTCAACGAGCCCTCCAATTTGGTGGTGAACCAATCGAAAAGAAAAACGCTAGGATTTATAACTGCACATCCAGTTATTGCAATCGTATTCGTTTTTTTCAGGAATGCTTTTGGCTTTTATTATGTGGATGTGGCACCGGATTTAGCGTACAAAAGCATCACATAGCCAAGTTGCCTTTATTCCATAAACAACCTCGGGATAAGGAAAAGATTTTCATCATACCGGATACAATTGAAGGATGGTCGGACTCCCTCGGGATTTTATTGGCAACGTATCTACCTCACCCTGAGTTCCGAGATTGGAAAGGCTACAACGTGATTTTCGATTACTCGCAGATTCGCCCTGCGGGTTCTTTTTTGTCTTCTGGGGCGGGGAAAGCTCCTGGTCATAGTCCTTTGGAAAAAGCTCTAGATACGGTTCGTGTTCTTTTAGACGAGTGTGTAGAAAGAGGCCAAAGAAGATTGCGACCAATCGATGCTTATGACATCGTAATGCATACCAGTGATGCCGTTCTATCAGGAGGTGTTAGGAGAAGTGCTACGATTTGCATTTTCTCACCCGAAGACGAAGAGATGAGGACTGCCAAGATCGGCAATTGGCGAGAAACCAATCCACAACGAGGTAGATCCAATAATTCCGCCCTTCTTATTCGTAATAAAACAACCAAAGAGCAATTCTTGGAATTGCTCGATTGTGTGAAAGAGTATGGAGAGCCGGGATTCTTGTGGAGCGATAATCGCGAAGCATTATTCAATCCGTGTTTGACGAAAGACGCAATCGTTGTCACTAACCAGGGGTTAAGTTTAGTCGGGCAGTTGATTGGAAAGAGGTTTAATGCACTAGTAGATGGCGAAATTTTTCCCTCCACAAAGAAAGGGTTTTGGGACAATGGGATCAAACGTGTAATGACACTAGAATTTTCATCAGGCAGGAGACTACGATTAACTCCTAATCACAGACTCCTAACAACTGCTGGATGGAAAAAAGCCAGCGACATTTCATTTGAAGATGAGATTGTCATCCACAACCATAGAAATTTTACCCCTCATATCGATTCAGATAGCAGTGATTATGCACAAGGCTATTGTCTTGGGAATTTCCTGTCTGATGGCAATTGCTCGAAAAATTCTGCTCAAATGAAGTGGTGGGGTGTGAACAAGGACGAATATCGACGTGACGGAATATCTCTGCTAGAGCAAGCCGGATGGAAAAATGGACATCACAACAATCATAATGAATCTAAAGGTCCGCGTTGTGCCATCGACTCAAAAAAACTTTATGATTTTGCCGTCAAGAAGAGATGCGTTGTGGGAGATGAGAAAAAATTATCCCCATTGGGGGCAACGGGATCTTGGTCTTATTTGGCGGGTTTGATAGCTGCATATTTTGATGGTGATGGAACGGTAAACGTCAATCACAAAAAAGGGAATTCCATAAGAATCGCCTCCAGTTCACCTGAGAATCTGAGAAATCTTCAAGTTATTCTTAATGGCTTTGGGATTATGAGTAAAATATATTGGGAGAGAAGACCGGCTGGCCCGAGAACGCTCCCAGACGGAAGTGGTGGTGTGAAAGTTTACGAATGTAAAGCAGACCATGAGCTTATCATATCGTCACAAAATATCTTGAGATTTAGCGAATTGATTCCAATTCGAAACTATGAAAAAATCGAAAAAATCAAACAGATCATAGAGGGCTATAAAAGGACTCCAAATCGTACTCATTTTATTGACCAAGTTATAAACAAAAAAGTTGAAGAAGAGGAAAGGGTTTACGATTGTGAAATATCGGAAATTCATGCCTTTGATGCAAACGGCGTTTATTCGCACAACTGCGGCGAGGTAGGCCTCTATGCTTACGATGACGACGGTAATCCTGGATGGGAATTCTGCAATCTATGTGAAATCAATGGGAAGAAGATCAAATGCAAGGAAGATTTCGCCCTAGCCGCTAGAGCCGCTGGAATCATAGGCACACTCCAGGCTGGATATACCGATTTCGATTACCTCGGCCCAGTCACAAAAAGCATTGTCGAAAGAGAGGCCCTTTTAGGGGTCAGTATAACCGGCATGATGGATAATCCCGACGTTCTTTTTCATTCTAAGACCCAGAAGGAAATGGCGAAACTCATTCTGACCATCAACGAATGGATGGCAAAGAAGATCGGAATTAACCCTTGTGCAAGAGCCACCTGTGTCAAACCTGCGGGAACCTCTAGCTTAGTTCTAGGAAGTGCTAGCGGTATCCATCCTCACCATGCCAAGAGATACTTGCGTCGAGTTCAAGCCAACAGCCTTGAGCCGGTATTCCAATACTTCAAAAGCTTTAACCCGTTTGCAGTCGAGAAATGTGGATGGAGTGCCAATGAAACGGACGAAGTAATCACTTTTACCATAGAAGTTCCAGCAGGAGCCAAGACAAAGAACGACCTTTCGGCTATTGAATTCTTAGAGACGGTTCGTGAAACTCAAAAGAATTGGGTAACCGCTGGGCGACGGGCCAACCGATGTACACAGAACTGGCTCCAACATAATGTGTCAAATACCATTCAAGTTGATCTCGATGAATGGGACGGTGTGGCTAATTACATCTATAAGAATCGAAAATATTTTGCGGGAATTACTTTGATCCCAGCAAGCGGGGACCTAGATTATCCTCAAGCCCCAATGGTTAATGTTTTGACACCAAGAGAGGTTTTGCAAAGATATGGGGATGGTTCTCTTTTGGCGAGTGGTCTAGTCGTAGATGGCATCCATGCTTTTGATGATTTGTGGCTCGCCTGCGATTCTGTTCTTGGAAAGTCCGATCCTCCCATCGAACCAGTCCGACCGAACGGCAATTCCACTCTTGATGACCATCGCGTTTGGGAACAAGAACATCAATCCTGGGAACTAAAGATGGATTGGGTTCGTCGTGTTAAACAATTCGCTGAACGATATTGCAATGATGATGTTCGTCAATGCACCTATCTAATGAAGCACGTACATGTGTGGAAGTTATGGCTGGATCTTCGACGGGAATACGTTGATGTAGATTACGTCGCATTCCGAGAAGAAACCGATGTCACCAAGCCTATGGAAGCTATCGCGTGTGCGGGCGGTTGTTGCGAACTTAGTTTGTAACTTGCCAAAATAGTTCCTTTGTGTTAAAATGTGGCATGGCTAAAAAGCACAAGAAGTCCGATCTGTGCCCTATCTGCGGTGAATATATGGATCTATATTGCACCGGACATAGAAGGCTTCCCTTTGTAGATAACAAGTGTTATGACAAGATGTGTTTCGGCTGTTATCATACTCCGAAGACGGAAAAGCAAATCTACAATAAAGACGGAGAGATTGAAGAAGTCAAAATCCTGCCGTTTTGTTACAAACATCTCCATACGGCCACCGATCTATACGAAATGGGGGCCTGTGATACAAAAGCCCAAGCGAAGAAGTGTATCGCTGGAGTAAGGGCGGCGATCAAACAAGCGAAATTGCCAAGGAAACCACCGGTCCTTAAAAAGCCATCCGACCCTGGCATAGAACTTACGGAGGAATAAGCATGTATTTCTTTGAAACAAATTATAACTGGGACTGTGATCCATCCTTTTGGGAAACGATACAAAAAACAAGCCTCGATGCAGCTATTCGTATTTTAGACAAAAGATCGAATTTAGCTCGATGTATCTGGCCCATGAGAGTAATTGACGAAAAGGGTCACATCTATTGTGTCTACGATCCAGAACAAGACACACGATTGCCAGGATGCAGATGGAGGCAAATCAGAAGAAACGCCTATGCTTTGTGGGAGCAAAATGGCAAGCCTGAATCTGATGGGGTTGAGTTTTGGCTAGAAGCTGAGGCAACACTTGAAGAAAGCAATGGTGTTTATGAAGTAAACGGCCACTATGAGTGGACAGACCGCTCTTAACTATCCGCCCATATATCCGTAATATAGAGAAAAACCCTGCCGCAAAGCGGCAGGGTTTTTCCTTTTGTACTCTAAATAATAATGGCAACTAAGAAGCGAGGACATATGCAAGACGTACAATTCAAGAATTTTCTATTTAACGAAAATCGGGTCTATTTGGGGCAAAGAATTGGGGACATCCTCAATGCCCTGCAAGATTTGAGCCAAAATGCCAATGGGATGGGCACACGGCAGTTGGTCAGGAGTTCCGAGGGGATCGTCAATCAACTTCGTCGCATCCTCCACACACATTGGGCAGATAAGGAGCAAGATAACCTTAAACGGCTCCAGAAGGTTGCTGTGGCAATCTCCAAGGCCATCGAAGACAAGGACGATTTGGAGGGCATTTTGCAGGCTGGGAGCCAGGAGCTTCAACAAGTCATTGGGGACATGGATGTGCCAGTGAACAAGCTGGGAAGCCCACCAGAGGCCGAGCAGCCCAAGGAAGTTCCCGCTGCCACAGGAGAGCCCGAAGGACCACCTCCAGCACAACCAGAACAGCCGCCAGAGGCCGCTCCTGCGGTTCCTGGAGGCGAAATGGCTCCAGGGATGCCTCCTGCTGCTCCAGCCGCTCCTGCGGCTCCTATGCCCCCAGGTGGGGCTCCTGGAATGGCCCCTCCAGGAATGCCTGGAATGATGTAAATCTAACTCTGTTAAGCTGGAGGGGTAATGGAAGTAGATGACATTCTGGGGAATGACGAGAACCGCAAAAAACGAATCAAGTCCGGTCGCAAGGGTAAGCGGGTCGAGCTAGAATTATGCAAGGCCTTGAATAATCGGTTCGCCCCCCTTTTGAGGGAGCATACAGATTGGGGTAAATTCTCCAGGACGATAGGATCGGGGAACAGATGGGGGCAGAATGTCCATCTGTCCAAGAAGGCCCAGGAGACTTATAGCGGCGATATCGTCGTACCCGAGAATTTCCGGTTTACTGTCGAGTCCAAGGGAGGATACGACGATATCGACCTCAACTCTGCCTTCGAAGGAGGCCACAAGAAGCTGGACGAATTCCTTCAACAAGCAGAGGACGACGCGGAGAGATGTGGCAGGGAGCCGATGTTAGTCTGGAAAAAGGATCGCAAGCCGAGGCTTGTTTTCGTCAAGACGAAAGAGATCAAAAAGATCGGGACTAAGATCAACGATCTGCAATATTCTCTTGGCTACCGAGACTGGACTGCGGTGCCCTATGATTTCATTACTTCGCTTCCAGACTCTTTTTTCTTTTCTCTTTAGCTTCCTCGTCAGGCCATAAATCTTGTTTGCCAAGGCAATACGTAATTTTTTGCTTCATGGCATCAGTAACTTTCGGCTTTTTGCGTTTGTTTTTCGGCTTACCTTTTCCTTTTCCATATCGATAGGCGTCGAATTCCCATTTCTCATCCCATTCAAAAACATCCTGATCTCCATTAGGAACACGAAGCATTTTAAGTTCTCGCTCCTGGCAGTAGGCCCGGCAGGCCACCATTGTTATCTTATAGGTCAGGACGCGGTTCTTCTTGGGCCGACGTGGGTTATCCAGCCATAATGAAAAAAGATAGACTGGATCTCGTTTGCCTTTGAAGGTCATATCCTTTAGACTTTTGAGAAAGTCGATGGCCCTTTGCTTGTCGTAGCGGATCGCACACTTACACACTACCGCCCCTATGGTTGAAAATCCGCGAGGAACATGCGGTAGTACTTCTTCGATAAGGGCCTTATATTTTTCGCGAAACCTAGCCTTCTCTTCATCGGAGGAGGCATTCCAACGATCCAGACATAGACCCCTTATCATTTCGTTGGCGATAGCGTCTACTCCACGTACTCGCCAACTAATCTTACCATCCGATTTTCCCATTAGACTAGGCTCCTTAGTTGCTCTCTTGCGGTTACGATATTCTTTTGGGCTTCTTTGTCAATTTCTTTGCACTGCTCTTCTTCGATATTCAAATTCTTTATCGAGTCTTCATGCTCTTCGATGCGGAGTTGTAATTCCACAATCTCTTCACGCAGAGGAGCGAGTTTGACCTCGATTCCTGCGATAGCTTCTTCGTGGGTTTGTCGCTTCTTGACGATCTCCTCGATCTCTTCCTGGGCAGTTGTACTTTCTTCTTGAAGAGTCTCCAGCAACTTGACCAAATTCGAGATTTCGTCAAAGTTGTCGGCCACCTTATCAACAGTAGCTTCGTATTCAGCCTCATCTACTATTTCTGTATCGATCACTTCCTCGGGTAGAATACCGAGCTTCCGATACCCGGCCAATCTCTTGGCCGCCTCATCGGTCAGTCGATAGAGATTGTTCCTTGAGCCCGTTCGGCATGTTCTCTCAATAAGTCCTTGGTCGTGCAGGTCATTGACTAGTTCCCTTACGATTCCAACTACCGTATATCCGCCCGCTTCATTGGCAAACTTATCGTCAATACCCAGACGCTCTTTGATGCTCTTGGTGGCTTTGTGTCTATAGGTTGTTCCGCTATCGTCGGTAATCATGGCGATTGCGACAAGAGCTTTCGCCAGGACCGCTCCGTTTCCTTTCAGGCCTGCTTCGGATATCTCATCCGGGGTGATTCTCAGGTCAATTTCATCAAACAACGGGTCTTCTTCGTCTTTTACTACGGGCTTCGGCTTTGCCTTGTTCTCATCAATCTTCTTCCGTTCGGCTAGTTCCCATTCCCTTTCGCTCCCATAATTATTCTTCTTCTCGGCAAGTGCTTTTGCTGCGGCTTGTTTCTTGGCAAGCTCTTCTTCCCTTTGCCTTGCCTCACGCTTTTTTTGTTTGGCTTCTTCCCTTTGTCGTTTGTTGCGTTCTAGCTCGTCTTGTTTCCGTTGGGCCTCTTTTGCCCGCTCTTCCTCAAGCCTCTCCGACATATTTTTGACGGTTGATGATGCTTTAAACCAGCGAGGGTCCATCATGTGCTTTTCGCATACCGCTGATTCCCCTTTATTGGTTAGTATACTTTCAACGGCGGGTCGATGACAACCTTTTCCTGTTTTTTCATCCGACCAACCGCATATTATTTGTCCCTGTAGAAACTCTGGTATTGGGCCGTGATCGATGATTCTTAGTGGTTCGTCGGCGTTTGGCTGGGGATTGCGAGGAGCAGGAATAGTGAGTTTTTTGCCGTGGACTCTCTGTAAATTGGTCACTACGTCCTGGGTCAATAACTTCTGCGGCGGAGTCAAGTGTATCTCCCAGGCAGTGGAATTGTCCCCTGCTTTTACTCGACAACGAATCGCACGGCTCTCTTGTCGAACAACCTTGAACTTCATGTTGCTCTTTTGTCGTAGCTGTGCGTTGAAGCGGAGCTTCCAGGTCCCATTGGTGTACCCGCACTCAGCCAGAATATCCTCCAGCATGAGAACGGTTATCCTTACCGTCCCAGACGAGATCCGATTTGGGAGGTTTTCGTAATGAATCTTGGCAGTCATTGTGAGTCCGTGAAAAGGGCTTCACACTCGCTAGCGAGTGTGAAGCCGATCATTGCGACACAAAGTTTGACTAGTCTTTGGGAATCATCCAGTCCGATTCCCATTCGAAGAAATCCGTTTCCTTCTCGCGAAGGTTGGCGATCTCGCGGTCATTGAGAAAATGTGTGATCGCACTCACGGCGAGCTTGTACTCGGTGAGGCCTTGTTTGGTTTTCTTCCTCATGCAGCGTTCATACAAACGCTTGGCCGGATCGTTTCGGCTATTGAACATGACGTTATTCAATTGATCGGCAAAGGGTTGCACCTTGTCAATACCATGCCAAAGGGCAGCTTTTGCCAGAGCCGCTTGGGTTTCTTTGCGGTATCCGCGAAGGGCCTTGAATGCCCACTCGATGATATCGCCATACATAGCCGAGAATTCCATGATTTCAAGATGGCTTGGGTCTTGATGGACTTGACCGCAACCGCGAATCATGGCACGGGCAATAGCGGGCAACTTCTTGCCAATCTTGTTCTCCAAGACCTGCCCTATCTTGTCGGTAACGTCCCGCTTCGCAGCTTGGTCCACGGCATAGCGAGCCTCGGGCAAGCAGTTGAAGGTGACATAGAAGACTTGAGGCTTCCCACTGGCAACCAGGGCCAACAGCCTGTGTTGCCCATTGTAGAGGAGGCCATCTTCATCGATACCAATGGATTCTTCGGTATCGATCCACAACCCCTTGTCCAAATCGCGGGTATACGATTGGACAACTCGATCCCGAACTCTCCGGTTATCGGGATTATATTCGTCCAGAAGCAGTTGGGCCATCTTGAGATCGATCAAAATGAATTCGCTGTACTGATCCTGACTCTTGACACACTTATGCCAAGGATTTTTACCCTTCTTGGCTTCCCGTAAGTAATGGCGACGATTTTGTTCTGCGAGTTTGCGATTGCGAATCCGTCGTTTCTCGCTCTTGGCCGTCATTGACTCTTTGACCGACCTCGCTCTTGGCACAGCCACCTTCGGTTTGCCTGTTTTCGTGTCGGGAAGCCGCTCTCGCCTTGTCTTCTTAGAGCAAACACCCAATTCCACCAACCGGTCTAACATTGCGACCGCATTGGGTTCGCCCCCTTTAGGGGCAGTTTTCTCCTCAGCTTTCTTCCGTTTGGACATACAGATCCTTTCCAATGGAAGTGATAGTGAATGGTCCCACAGCCACAGCGGCTTCTGACCAAGTATACGCCAGAAATGTCAAATGTCAAACAGAAAAATCCTAATTTTACCTAAGTCATTTAGTGCTAACGACTTATGACTAGCATTTTTCGTGTCTCGCTGCCGAGAGTTTGCTAGCATCAACTCAGCACTGTGACACGCGGAATAAATAGAGTGGTCTTTGATCCCTTGGAGGTATGGTGCTGATTGATTTATCCCATTTTGATTTTAGGGGGCTAAGGGCCGTCCATGTTGGGGCGGGCCTCGGTGCAGAGGCGAGTTGGTATCATACGAAAGGCTTCTCGCAAGTATTATGGGTAGAAGGAAACAAACGGCTCCGTTATCCGCTCGCACAAAGGCTTGCTTCATTCCCAAATCAACGTTATGTAATCGCAATTTGTTCTGAAAAAACCGCCCCCATAGACCTATACATTGCAAATAATATCGCATCCAGTTCTATTCTGCCGCTAAAAGAACACAAAGAAATATTTCCAGGCATCCATTACATTGGGAAACAATTCAGCAAGTCTACGACGTTGGATGACATCGTTCAGAATAAAAGTTTTGATTTCATCAATATCGATGTCCAAGGAGCGGAACTACTTGTCCTCCGAGGAGCGAAAAAATTGCTGGGTCAAGTGAAATACATATATCTCGAAATCAATATAACGGAATTGTATGAAGGGTGTGCCCTACTACCAGAAATAACATCCTTTTTGGATGAGTATCATTTCACATTAGACGAAATTGCCCTGTATGAAGGCTCAAAATGGGGCGAAGCATTGTATGTAAAACAAATGTCGCTTCTATAAAATAACCTCGGCCACACGACAAGTGCGGCCAAGGTTTTAGGGAGATAGAAGACCACTTCTAACTAATTGTAGACCTCAAATTGGTACTTTTCCGAGATATACTTGCTTTCACCAATTTCCATCTCAAACCAGATGTTGTAAATTCCGCAATCAAGTTCCAAGGCTTCTGTATCGAGGAAATAGTATCCCTCACACATTTTTCGGATCGGAAGTTCGTCGCGATCCACGATCAACCGAAGATCCTGTTCGGCTGGAAGACAGTCCCCACAAGCCATTTCAATGGACACCTTCATTGTTGATGCAATCCCAAGGGCGGTATAATATCGCTCCATATCGGTCGCGGTCGGAACATTTGGCCGAACATCAATCGTGATGTACTGCTTCGACCCGGTTCGGAAACGGTTCGGTCTGAATCCAAAAGAGAAATCGTAAATGAATGGCTCTGGCCCGATGTACCATAGATCAGGGACGATCCTCCAACTGTTTTCGATATGCGATACGGGTTGAAGCTCTTCGATTTCTAATTCCCACTCGTCTCGATAATCGCCAATTACATAGACGGTATCAGTCAGGGTGAGAGTGATCGAATATTCGCCTTGGCCTTCGTGCGTTATCTGGCCTGCTGGCACGGTTTCAATAAGTCGCCGCCCATCTGGGTTGTCCTCGGAAACCAATTCGGGGTCGAGATAGTAAATATCCACTTTCTTGACATCGAATACATCCCGACGCTGATTTGCGTTATAGACAAACAGGCGAAGTTTTACGGTATCACCTATTGTTGGGTTCTGACTACGTTCTCTAAAACTCATTTCTTGCTCCTGGCCTTCGCATTACGTTTTGCCTGTTCCATTGCTTCGTTTTCACGCTCTTTTTGTTGGATAAATCGTTCTATAATCCATTTCCTTTCGTTGATGGGCAAAGTCATGCACGATTTCCTGTCGATGTGCATATGGTACATGAAGAAGAAAATCTCTTCCATGAGTGTCTTCCACATGTCGATACTTGCTTGGTCTACACCGTATTCTGAGTCCTCTTTGCCCTTGGGAAGAAAAAATTCGCTTCCAAAGGCAATTCAATCTCAAAATCTTGAAGGGTGTAAGGACTTGTAATTTGTACCGTAGTATCCACACCAAACGGAGGATTGTTTGTCAATTCACGCAAGTATGCCACATCACTGATCGGTAGTTTTTTCAACAACGTCCTGATTTCGACATTTGTTTGAAGTCCTTCGATATCATTCAACAAAAGGGCGGTTCGATAGAGCAACGTATCATCAGCTTGCCCAGCAGTGTCAAAGTTCTTTGCTCTTCGATCTCTGTAGTTTTGGATTTCCTGCTCGTCACCACCTCTCGCCAGCCGATAGCTGAAATGAAATCCAGTGGTCGGCAGAACATCTTGCAATTTATCTGTTGTGAAATCCTCGGGACAGAAATCGACATAAAGCGAATTCAGGTCGATTGTTGTTGCAAAGTTTTGATCTGTTTCTGGATCGCGAACTTCCACATCGTAATCCGGTGTATAAGAAATACCACGCAAGTAAATCAACATATATGTTCTGTCTTGCGTCAGGAAATTCTCGGTGTTGTAATTTTCTTGCATACAACGATTGAAGATCATATTGATCGCTTGACCTTTTCGGACAAATCTGGGAGTCGCAAGAATTTGCTCTTCCTCACCGGTCATGGGTTTGATGTGAATGATCCCATCTTGTGGACCATCTTCGCCGTCATAAAACTTGCCCAGCGAAGGAAGTTTTATTGGTTCATAGAGGGCTTTCCCCTCGATAGCCCCAATCAACTCCTCCAGTCGATCACTACCAACGGCTCGCATTTCCGTGTTTGCTTGCTGCTGGGGCCTTTGCCTGGGCTGGACGGCCAATCGTTCCGTTTGCCCTCCTTGTCGCTCACCACGCTGTCTTTGGAGGGCTTGCTTAAATTGTGGAGGCATATTGCCCTTAATTTCGAAGCCGCCTTCATGTTCCGTGGGCTCTTTCCCAGTTTCTCGGGCCACATTAGCTCTCATTTCCGCCATTGCGTCAAGCTGGGCCTGATTTTCCTCGGCGGATCGTTGGTTGGCACTTTTGACCTCTGATGGATCGATAGATTTCTTCTGTGGTCTATAGGTCTCGTCGTCTGCCATATTATCTCCTTGTAAATTCGATGTGAGATTATTCTTATAAGAGTACAGTGAACCTAAATCTCAATAATGCCGAAGAACTGATATTCCACAATAAAGGTGTCCAAAAGCTCCTGCCGGAATTCCAAGATTTGTTCAACCAATGGAGGTTTGCGTTTGTAACCCCTGGGTTCAAATCTTTGGGTAAAAAATCGGTCATGGATCTCCTAAATGGCTTGAATCCCGAGCATATCGAAATTCTAGAAAAACATTTTAAATCGAAAGTCACGATCAGCAAAATGGACTACCATGTGATTCGAAATTGTGAGTTTAAACTAGCCGAAGTAGAATCGGGACTTGAAAATATGGAAGGGTTTCCGTACTTCTGCATGTCAAGAGATAAGGATCAGGTGTATATATCCTTCTGGAGGTGAAAATGACGATAGCTACCTTATTGTTTTTTATATGTGCGGTTATTGGGTTTACCAATATCGTGGTAGATCCGGCCACAATATTCCAACCATTTCGGGATTTTGTGACCAAAAAAGCCAAGGGAGACACTAAATCCGCTGCGACTTTCTTTTTATGGAAGTGGTTTGACAAAATGTTGTCTTGCTACCAATGTACGGGATTTTGGGTGGGAATTATCTGCGGGTCTATTCTCATTACCCTCAATCCCCTCTATCTTTTCATGTGCGGTGTAGCTGGGAGCTTCATCGCAACTTGGGGAGCTACGTATTTGAATTACCTTGAGGCCCAATCTGTAGTTTTGGATCGATCATGACAGAAAAAGTCTACCGTTTATACTGTGAAATTTGTAACTGGAAACGCATCTCGGATGGGTCTGATTTAGACGATCTTTATGAAATCAAAAAATCCCCCGTTCCTGGGGGAGTACCTGAACTGGATGAAAACAAGAAGGTTGTCGAGAAAAAGAGCAGGCCACAACCCAAGAAATTCAGGTGCCCGAAGTGTGGTCGTTCCGTAGGGTTTAAGGAAATCGAAAACCCTCAAGAAAAAATCAAACGTCAGCAGGAAGAACAAAGAGCCCAAGAGGAGCGTCGAGAGTGGGAGGCTTTGGAAGAAGAGGCAAGAAAACGCTACGAACAAGCGAGGGCAGAATATGAAAAAGAACAAAATCGACTTGATGGATATTAAAAAAGCCCTTCGAGATTCCCGGTTTAGGAATACCTTACCGATAGAATACGAAGAGCAACTCCTGGAATATCTGTCAAATCCTAGTTGTCCTTGTAACGTTCCATTCTACAGGATTATATTGCGGGAATGTCGAGAGCAATTGCAGAAATACTTCCCAGATCGCGAGATTATGGACGAAGAGGAAGAAATCAAAAAGTTGGCCGAAAATCACTGGTTGGTCATCAATTGCGATGCATCAGAATTAGAAGGACGACTACATAAATTAGGACCAGGAAGGAAGCAGATAGCCATTGCTAGATTTGAAGACAAAGTAACTGTAATAGTCAATGAACTCGATTACGCTTTTTAGGAGACAAAATGAAAAAACAAGACCTCATAAAAGCACTGGATGATTTCCCCGATGATTTCGAGCTTTGCCTGAGTGGATATGTGAAGATACCCAGAGAAACATTGGATGGTCTGGAAGATGGGGAGCCCATTGATGATGACGATCAGGAGTTGATGCTGGTCGTAGATTGGCCGATTCTTGGCTTGGCTTCTAATCATGAATCAAAAGAAATCAGATTTATTGTTGAGGGTACTAATATGGAAGCCCTTAATGAGATAGATGGCGAGATGAGACCTTTTGAGGACCAAACAATTTAGTTCCTGCTACCATCTCCCTACAACTCGCGATCATTTTGTCTGGATGTTCTTTGTATTTGGCTATTTCTACGGGCCAGTCATCGTCTCCTTTGCGTCTTTCGCCTAGAACTACCGCGTTTTCGTAGAATTCTCGGGCTTTCTTGTATTTTTTGCGGGAATAAAGAATATCTCCTAGTAGACACCAAAATTCTGCCATTAGAGGCTTTGCGACAATACATGGAAGAATGTTCCTCGTTGCCTTCCCCATTTCTTTGTTAATATAAGCCTGAATTTGAGCTAGATAGTACCTCAACATTACTGCTGATTTAGAGTGGCTGTCCAAAGAAAGATAGTGGGTTGCGATTGCCACAAAAGAATCGTACTTTTCATCTTGAAGCATTGCCCAAGCTTCGTAATATAAAGGCTCGATAGATCCGCTCTTGGATTTCCATTCCTCAATACGAGGCAAAATGTCTCTCTTGGGTGGATTATCCGACCAAATAATCACTTCGCCCAATTTTTGGGCCTTCCTGTCTATGATTGTCTCAAATATAGGATACCGGAATGTTAAATCTCTCCACAATCGAATGTCACGCGTAACAACCTGTCCCTGATAAATGTCGATATAGTATGAAAGAGGCCCGGTGGGCGGAAGTTTAACTAGATATTCATGCCCAGAAATCAAAACTTCCCACGGTTGAATATAGAAATTCCAACCATCTCCCATCATTTCGTTGCGTATTTTCGAACGATCACCGTCCTGGAGCCTAATAACCTGGATATTGTGCTTTCGACAAATTTCCAAAGAATCGTCTTTTGACCCAAAATCTACGGCTTTTATGTGGCTTTTTAAAGGCAAAATTGAAAGAATCGATTTTTCAAGCGTCCTCTCGTTGTCCTTTATTAGCAGTTGAATCGTCAGTGACATTGGCGAATTTCTTCTCAATCAAGTGTTGCAATGCGGTCGCCTCACTTGTCATCCCAAGGGTCTCATATTGAATTTTAAGGTCATTATAAGCTTTTTGTGACCAAGGGTTCTCTAATATGAACAAGATAGCGTTAAGTGCTTTTGACCATGTTGCCATACTTTAATAGAGTGACGACTTGGCTACCGCAAGAAAGAATGCAAGAAAGAAATCGTGCTTATGCGATAAATAGATTGTATTCTTGTATGGTAGCTGATGGCAAGTGAATATCTCAACAATAAGGTCTTCGAGGGGATAATCTCTAGATTTCAGAAGTCCAAGAAGAAAAAAGCTCGATATGAGCTAATAATCGAAGACCTCTCTGATATGGTGCAGAGAAAAAAGCAAAGGAAAACATGCACAAGGGCGAATCACGGTCGTCTAAGGAAGTATAGACAAGACTACGAAGTGATTGTTGAAGACCATACGACTTCTAAAGAAGAGCTAGCCCTGGCCTTTCTTACTCTTTCCGAAAATCTAGTTAGATTTGCGAAATTTAATCTAATTGATCCATGTGATGCAATTCAAGAAGGAGTAATGATTTGCTTCGAAAAAATAGATCGTTTCGATCCTAGAAAAGGAAAGGCTTTTAATTATATGACGACATGTATCCTCAATCATTTCAGGCAGCTATATCGTACCGCTCGAAACTATAATGAACTGAAAAAGAAGTATCTTAGATACCTCCAAATAGTGGAAAATCAGATCATTATTAAAAATGGGAAAGAAATCACAAATTGGTCACAATAAGTTGATCGAGACCTTTTAATCGGGTATAATTGAATCTATGAGTGCTTACAATCTTACTGATCTTTTAGAGCAACAAGAACTAATTCAAAAACTTAAGGAAAAAGGACACGAAGAATTAGTCGAAGCTTTGCTTGAAAACGAAAATAGAGTCTACACAAAAAAAGGACGACTTAACAAAAGTGGGGCATGTCGTGTTTTGGGATGGAAACCAAAACAATTAGAAGATGCCCTTAGCGAATGTCGCGAAATTCTTAAAGATGAATTTGAAGACTAGCTAAAAATATTTTGGTACGAGGCTAAGGCGGCTTGTTGGGAAGGAGTAAGATTTCCACCATTTCCTCCACCACCTCTATTGCCTTGTTCTAAGTAAGCTCTATCATACCGCAGCGTTAGATCAACGGTGCAGTATTCGCTGTTGCCCATGTCTAAATCGCCCCATTCTATGCTCTCGGGCCATACATTGTCATATTGCCATGTCTCAATGATAGTGCCACAGCCATCATACATTTCGAGACGAGCATTAGGCTTCTTCCATGTGCCTTGTTGTGGAGCAAACCAATTTCCTTGCTGGGGATCATACTGGAGTTTTAACCATTCGAAGACTTCGTTTCGCTTCGTTACCAAATCATAAAGAACAAGAGTTATGGGTTTCCACTCTGGTTTTCCAGCGTAAAAAATTGTTTCATTTAGATGTTCAGCTTGGATCGTTTTAAACGACAGGCTTGGTCGCGCACCTTTACTAGGTGGAAGTGCATTTACTCCCCTAGCCGAAATCTCATCAATAAAAAGGAGCCAACGAAATTTCCGTTTAAAACAGAAATCTCCTATATTAGGCCCCATTTCCATTTCTGGCATAGGTCACCTCTTATGATATCACAGGTCTACTAGGTATTCCAGGAATTCCAGCAAAATTACTTCGGGTATCAGGGAAATTTCCTGCCGATACACTTGACAGATCCCCGCAAGGCGTACAGCAAGAACTAGGAACGAATGGCGGGCAGATAGAACGATAAGATACTTCGGAATAACGCATGGTTAGCTCGATAGTGGCCTCTTCGGAATTAGAGTAGTCAAGTTCTCCCCAATTCACGGCAGTAGGCCACATATCTCGCATAACCCATTCTTCCAACGGCTGTCCGCAGCCGTCATATAAGGTGAGGACTCCCTTTCCAGCATAGTCTCTTCTTGAGCTTCCCATTCTTAGGGTTACGGGATTGCTATATTCATAGACGCTAGCCAACCAGTTGTACAAGGGAAAATTATCACTGATATTGGCTACATCGTAGTAGGTAACGGTAATAGTTTCCCACGACCCCTTACCAGGAATCCAGGTCTTTCCATGAAGAAAGTTAATCTCCTGTTCTTCAATAGCTAGACTGGGACGGGCAGCTATTTTAACGTAGTCTTTAGGAACTACACCATTACCGCATATGTCAATGATTTCGAGTGTCCATCTGAACTTTCTCTTAAAGACGGTATTATCGAAACCTAGCTTTCCCAAGCCCATGTTAATCATAGGAAATCCTCATATTAGGCGAACACCGGAGCCGAACAACTAGCCGCGCAGCACGGATTGATGCTTCCACCGCAGAGGTTCGTGTATTTCACTTGCGAATATCGCAGCGTGAGTTCCAAGGTGCATTCCTCTGAATTGGAATAATCTAGGTCTTGCCAATTAACCGCAGTCGGCCAACAGTCGCCCATAAACCATCGTTCAACCGGTACGCCGCAGCCATCGTAAAGCTGGAGAATTGCTTCACCCGCATACTCGCTTCTAGCGGATGCTTGCCTTAGATTGACTGGATCAGTGAAGTCATAGACAGTCGCCAACCACGTCCAAAGATCGTCATTGGCATTATTGGCAACGTCATAGTAGGTAACCGTAATATTTTCCCACGTTCCCTTGCCAGGAATCCAGGTCTTGCCATTAAGATAGTTGATTTCCGTCTCTTCTATGGATAGACTGGGCCTAGCCGCCACCTTTACAAAACTGGCAGGAACCTGAAATGGGCATCCTACGCCATTGATTTCAAATGTCCAACGGAACTTTCTCTTATGGATCAAGTTGGAATTTCCCAACAATCCCAGCCCCATCGGTTGTGGATTTAGTGCCATTTTTTCTCCTTAAGGTTATTCAGCATTAGAAGTTATCGGCATTTTCAGTGAAGCTGCCGGTACGGTGAATACTGAATTCAATAAATATAAATTCAACCGCTCTTGTGGGTTGAACACCAATTCTTGCACGGAATTCATTTCTATCGATTACGTCAGGAGTGTTAAGCTCCTCGTCAGCCTGGATGATGTAGTCGGTGATCCCTCGGCCTACTACAACCTCATCCAAGATTCCGCTTGCCAATTGGATGAATCGCTGACGGAATGTGTCGTCATTAGGATCGAATAGCAATTGTCTCGATGCTGCACGAATTCTCTTTTCGATGACGAACATCATTCTACGCACATTGACTCTATCCAAGGCTGTCGGCCTACGTTGCAGAGTCTTCTGGCCCCAAACAACGAAGTCTTGGAAGTCAGAAAATTGAACGATTGGATTGACGCAATTTCGGTTGCCATACATCGCGTCTCGCTCTGCGAGAGTTGGTCGGCTAAACACGTCAGAAACATTCGGCACAACACCACGATTCACACCGGCTGGAGCAAACCACGGTTCGGCAAACTGGTCGTTTCTTGCGTAGACGGCCATAATGCTACCAGACGGCGGAACCCAAACATCAACGTTGTTGAAGGTATCACGCATCTTGAGCCACGGCCAATACAGAGCGGCGAAGTCCGAATCAAATCTTGTCGAATTCAATGGGTGGACTCCATTTTGCCATTGGATGATCTCGCGAACCGTCAGACCAAATGGCGGATCGATCAAAGCAATGGCATCCAGTCTGTAGTTTTGACAAACATCGATTAGTGCAAGAGCAATCGAAGTAGATGTGTGTCCTGGGCAAGCCAGGATATCAAGTTCAATCTGTTCAGGCTCAGAAAGGGCGTACATACCCGTAAAGGCCAATGGACTACCAATCAACAAATCATCCTGGTCATCGGGGTCTACCGGAATACCATCAGATCCACCAGACAGGCTGTATGTTCCATCCAAAGGAGGAGCAGGATTCGAAGTATTGTCTTCGGCACGAATGTAGTCGGATACAAGACTCAGGAAAGTTTCAACATAGAAGCTGCTTGCATCGTCCTTCGTCAATTCGCCCCAAGCCTCGACTTGGACTCCCTCGTTATAGACCTCCATTTGGAAGGTGCCTTCGGCAACTTCATTGGTAATGACGACTTGTGTGTTATTACCGTCAATACCTGCACTATCAGCAGTCAGTGTGAAGGTAACTTCGCCCGTTGTGTTCTCATCACCGATAACCAAACCCAACTCGTAAATGTCGGCATCGCCTGTGACGCCTTCGGGAGTGACACCAACAGCAGTTTCCCAAGTAGTCAATGCAGAAGTATCGTCCGTTGGGTCACTGTGAGGAGTATTGAATCCGAAGATGGTAAAGGTCGAACTATCAGACTTGACAAGCAATCGGGCATCTCGACCGTGATGTAAGGTTCTCACGGAGAGGTTGTTTCCGACAGCAACAGCTTCCCAACCACCAGGAACATCACCGGCGGTAATTTGTGAGTTGATTTCAGTCACAATATCGGCAGTTGTGTTGCTAGAGATACCCTCTAGGTCAGCAAGGTCAATAACCTGAACGACATTATCGATAAGAACATTGTCTGTTCCGTCAATTACGATTTGGAGATCGAGATCCGTCAGTCCGGTAAAGTCCCACATACCAGCCGTTTGATATCCATCGTCGGGATAACGATCTTTCCCACCGGTCATTTGGGCCACTTCCATTCCCTGACCCAGGCCAGTAACGTTGTCTAGAATGTTACTGCCGACAGGAGCCGTTAAATCGCCACCAACAAGACCATCTTGAACAGAGACAAATTCCAACGAGGCATCAGGCCCGTAAGAGAATGTCGTCATGACTCCGATTCGGTTGTCGGTAGTTGCAAAAAATTCAATTCCGTCAATATCGGCCTCAAGTTGCAGGTTGAGATCTTCTGCCAATTGAGCGGCACTGTATCCGCTCGCTACGACAGTAGGATCATCGTGATCTGCGTCCGCAAGGACCACCAAGACCTTGGATGCCAATATTCCATTAAGTCTCCAACGGAAGAACCTAGCTTCTGCGAAGCTATAACTTCCTGGAGTGTCACTTGTAATTATGATCTGCCCACCTGCTGATGGAATATCAACCTCTGCGGTTAGAGCAGCCTCAGAACTAACTGCGTCATCATCACCAACACGAACTACGTATAGTTCGTTAGCAACCAACAAATATTGTTCCGCAGCATAGATGAGATAAGGGTCACCCGATTCAGGATGTGGGTATCCAAAAACGGTATTTAACTCTCTCCTAGATCTAATCACTGTAGGAATATTGATTGGCCCTTTGCTTGCAAAACCAACGATTCCTGCACGGTGGAAACTCTGTTCTGGCGGAACAAAGCTCAGATCCTTTTCTGCAATCCGAACAGACGGTGAAATTGTGTTGCTAGGCGGAAATCCTCTTAAGATCGCCATGTTAATCTCCCTTGTTCTTTTTATTTGGTATATGTCTTGTCGAAATGAGACCCTGCTTTTCTGCACGTTCGACATACTCTGTCGTTCTTTCGTCTTCCAGCAGATAAACATTTTTTTTGGCCCCGACGCCCGGAACATTCAGTGTAGTGAATGATCTCGGAGACTTTCGTGACCGAACCACCAATTGGATTGGGCTGCGGCATTTATTACGAATTTCAATCATTGTTCTAATTCCTCAACAGCTTGTTCCAATCTCCCTAAAACCTCGGTTATTTCCTCCGGGTCTATTTCGTTATGAATATCGACCCTGGTTTTTAACACTGCTTTCTTTCGTACAATCGGCTGTGGTATATACGTTTGAACCGTCATATTGAATTGATACTTAACAATTCTTTGTTTTTGGTCTCCTGGTTCAAAGTCAATGTTATTAGCAATGGAATCCAAAGTTACAATGGTTTCCCATTGAATACCTCTAACCTTTATGTATGCGACAGGGCTAAATTTTAGCATTACTTGTTCTACTATCTGATCCATATTAGCCACGTACAAAGTCCAAGCCAAAAGGTTGAAGCTGATATTGACCGGGATGCCCCTTGCGACCCCAAAAACCGTGTCTCTTTCGTACTTTTCGTTGATTGTGAACCCTGGTTTCCCGTCATCCCGCAGATAATTCATGTAGTCGGTAGCCTTGTGGTAGATGTACCGAGTCTGGTCTAATTGCGTCTCTGTCGAGTGGATCGCCAGAAGGGGCAATCGGATGCGATCTACCACCAAACTATTATCTTTTCGCATGTTGTCTGCGAGGATAAATTGGACCGCTCGTTCCTGGGTGGCCCATATAATTGGCACCGGCCAAGCCCGACCTGCATCGTCAATAACCGAGAGGTTCTTAAACAGGTCCACCATCGCCTCGTTGCAGCCTCTAAGAGCCTTGCTGTAACGGTAAACATGCTGCCGATCAGGATTGTTGATATTCTCAACGATTTGGCCGGTTTGCATCGGATCACAAAGTCCGTGCCGACCGAGCCCTACCTTTTTGTTGGCCGCATCAGTCAGCCAGCCCAAATCGGGTAGCTCAGAGGGATTGCGAAGCGAAGGTTCGCCTGTATCCGCACATTGTTGGCCTGGAGGGTCTGTAACCCGATCTTCTTGTAGGGGACTGATATCGTTGCATTCGTTCAGTCCTTTGATTTGGTGAGTACCGGGGTTTACGGGTTTTCTCATAGGGTTCCTCTATGGGTAGTTAGGGATTATGCCGAAAAAATTGCTATAATAATGCAGTATGAAAGCCTACAAGATCAAAAAGAAAGACCAAAACCTGTCTGTCAAATTCATCAGCTATCTGAGAAGATTGCCGAAGCCCCATCTGCCTAGAAAATTATTCTCCAAGGTACATGAAGCTCAAAAGATAGAGTGGGTTTTTCCATATGAAACTAATTGATCTCAAAGTCCGGTTTCTTCTGAGTGACTTTACCCTCACCAGTAGTGACACTCTCTTGGAAACGTGAACACAGCAACTCAAGCCTTATCTCTCCCCAAAGCTTGTACTCGCCCGTATTTCTTTGAATGATGACCCAATCTTCTCTCTTGTGAGGTGTGTGGATGCGCGATCCGATTTTTGGCGGATGCCCAAGCCTGTCTAAGGCCTCCCTATAGTTCAACTCGAATTTGAGTTCCGTTGGGGCATCTATGCCAAACTGATTCTGAAAGTTTTCGGCAGGAACGGGTTCGTAGACGGCCCACAATTCAACGGGGACTGGTGACCATAATTTTCCTCTATCTTCTCGATATAACTCATCTAAAGTACTAAGTTGGATGAAAACTTCGTAATAGTAGATGGGCGAACCGCCCATCCGTATGATCTCCTGATCCCAGTGATTGAATAAACAATGCTCTGGGTTTTCGGGATCAAATTGTTGTATAGATCCAACTGCTTGATATGGACTTCCATCACTATTCAGTAGCATGTAGATATATACGCTTGGAGCTAAGAAGATGAAAAATAAAGACGGAACATTCTATCTCTTAAGAAAGCCGAATAAGTTAGGTAAAACCCAAAAGAGATGGGATTACTCAAAAATAGAATTACACAATTGCTTATGGGACGATGAATCCCAGCAGGCAGTGATGCTCTCCAAAACGCAGATTTTAGACCACTACCAAGAACCAACCGCCGTCGCAGAGCCGCCGAAAGTCGAAGAGCCAAAAGAAGAACCCAAAATAGAACCAGAGATGATCGAAGAGCCTAAAGTAGAAACAGAAGAAGAGCCAGAAGAAGATTTGGCCTTTACAATTCCCAAGCTGAAATATATCGTCCTATTTCATTGTCTGCCAGTAAAAGTAAGATATACCCATGATGATCTTTATGACGAACATATCCCCACGCTAGAATATGGAAAAAAATTCATCTTCCCTGGAGTCATTTTGGATTCAACCGATTTCGTCATTCAGTTCTGGACAACCGATCCGAATGACCAAATTAAAGAACGAGCAATAGTCTATCCTTTCCGCTACAAGAAAGGGCCGCCGCTTAAGGAATTCCGTTGGTGGAAAATTGCGTCGAAGACAAAGAAAGACCCAGGATATGTTTTCGAAGGAGTGATTTCTGAATATCAACCAGATTTTTCGGATTGATCGGGGAATATTTTCTTTACTTCCTGCTTGGATTCTTCTTGAGTTACTGTAATGTCATACCCAAGTTTCTCTAGTTGCCCTCGATATCGATCTACCGCTCGATGAAAGCCCGATTCGTATAGATCTTTCACAAAAATTCCAAGTTTCTCTACGTCGTCTTGGGTATTCAATACCGAACAAAGCCGATCTATGAATACTTCATTCTTAACGTAACGCTTGCCCCCAAGAATTTCGTAGAGATACTTCTTGATGGTGAATCCGTGTGGATTTATTAGGTACTGGAGCCAATTTGCACTATTTGTCATGCTTCTTCTTCTTCTTTTTCTCGACCCAATGCTTGATAGGATCTTCTTTCGGGCTGACAGCGGTCTTTCCTGGGGCTCCCCACCAATTCCAGTCTTCTTTGGGCTTCTGTGTGGGGTCGAAAACAACTCCTGTCCCCACCATCTCTAGCCATTTTCTGAAATCTAACTTGCTCATACTTTATGTAGTAAAAAAAGCCCCTTTTCGCCTGCGGCGAAAAGGGGCTTTCTAGAATAGATACTTACATGACAAGTAGCTGCAACAATAATACCCTGGCGGTAAGTAGACCTTCTGGAACTCAGATGGCCTCATTGTCCTGTTCTGCTGTATCCTGTGCATCAAGTTCAGGATCGGGTTTAGGTCACGCTGATCCGCTCAACAAGGCAGAACTGGGACCACGGCCCAATCGAGAAAAGGTACGGGGCCAGATTCGGGAGTATATTCTCCACATGCTTGGTGCCCCTGCACTAAAGCTGGAACTAGACGAACAGAATATTGACTTTTGCATCGATCAAGCCCTTAAAATTTTTGAGGACTACGCTCCGCGTGAATACTTTCAGTATTACACCTTCCGCACGACGCCTGGGCAGAGCGTTTACGAAATGCCGCCCGACGTAGGATTGATACGAAACGTCTTTTACAAGGAGCAAGGAACTTTCGCATTCCAGGCCAGCGACCTCGATGGAGCTATTCCTATCGAATACTTCTATCCAGGGGGTGCCTATGCATCGATTCAGGGTGGTCTTATTGATCCTATTCAGCCAATCTGGGGAAGGATGGGAGAATGGGTACTTTATAAACAGTACGAGCAGATGTATTCGCGGGTGAGTTCTAATCTAGGTGGCTGGGAATGGCTTGGTGGGTTTAAGCATATCAAGATCTATCCCATCCCCTTTACTACACATCATGTTATTGTTCACTACCTACAGAAATTAAAAGACTGGAACGAAGTCACCCAAGCGATGCAAGAAGGGGCTTTGACCTATGCCAAGGAAATTCTTGCAAGGATACGCGGTAAATACGCTAACCCGCCAGGACCGGGTGGCGGCATCCAACTAGACTGGCAGGCATTACAACAAGAAGCAAAAGACGAACGAGAGAGATGGTTTGAGGATCTCATCATCAAGTTCGGAGATGTACTCCCCATTACACTCGACTAGAGTTAGCCAATAACCATAGATTGAAAATTTAAACCTCCTTACTACTTTAAGTAAGGAGGTTTTTTATGAAAAGAAATACAGATATAGCAGCACAATACTTCGAACAAAATGGCTGTGAATTGTTGGACGAATATCAAGGATGTATGAAGAAAATGAAATATCGATGTTCTTGTGGGAACATATCGTCAATTAGTTGGAACAATTTTACCCAAGGGAAGCGTTGCGGAAATTGTGCTAAATACGGCTTATCCAAAAAGAGAAGCCTAGCAGAAGTCCAAAAAATCTTTGAGGAGCGAGGATGTGAATTTCTCGACAATGAATTTAAGGGCATTCACTATAAACACCGCTATCGCTGCAAATGTGGGCAACTGGCTGAAATTACTTTTGCTGGTTTCCACCACCAGAATCAATACTGTCACACCTGCGGCCTTGAGAAAAACAAGAAAGAAGGGCACCATGCCTGGATCAAAGACCGAAAGAAGAAAAGAGAGAACGATTTGTTCCGCAAGAAGTGCTACAAGGCTTTACAGAGTTCACTTAAAGCAACGGGCCAGGAAAAGGTGGGCCGTACATCCGACATGCTTGGTTATACGCCCAAGCAGCTACAAGAACACGTCCAGAACCATCCTAATTATCCGAGGGTAAAGGACTCAAACTGGCATCTTGACCACATCTTTCCCATAGAGGCCTTTGTTGAACATGGAATAGGCGATATTCGTCTGATAAATGCTCTGGACAATCTCCAGCCGATTACGCAGGCGGAAAACAATAGCAAGCACGCTAAATACAACAAGAGAGAGTTTAAGAAGTGGCTGAAAGCCCAAAAGGCCAAACATGAAAAAATTTAACAAGTGGCTAGAGGCATTTGATACGAAGTCATTTAAGTGGATGGACATGCCCGAAAAACCAAAAGAAAGAGACGTAGAGCAAGAGATGCGTCATCTGAAACAGGCTCTAGGTATCGAAAAAGCCATGAAAGCCCTAATAGCAACTGCCCGAGATGAAGGGGTTACTCCTGAAATAGAGGATAAGGCAATTTATATGTACGACAGACTTGCTGAAATTGATCCTATTGGAGCAAGATACTGGCGAAAAGAACTTGACAAAGTAGGAATAGACACATCCTATCCAGAAGATACATATTGGTAAAAAGGCAAATGAATTTCAGAGAATTCATAAACATAGATGAGTACACAAGCATTAAGCAACTCTTCACAGAGGCTACTACCGCTACGCGGTATAGTGTCGATGTTAATTACCGCACCAAGGCAAAGGAAGTTCTAGAGGCTTATGCGAAGATCGTCTTGGGATACATCAGTGCGGCTCTGAAACAAAACAACTATCATATCAAACAAGTCTTCGATGAATCTCCAATGCGAGTTCTCATTTCCACTAGGAACTGGGATGATGGCGAATGGATTGGAATTGTTTCCTTCAATCCCGATCAAGAATGCTTCATCATCTCAAAGGGATTCTACAACAAAGGTCGTAAAACCGCATCCGTCCAGAGTAGTCAGAAGTGCAATGGCGATTCGGCTGCTGAGATCACAAAAGAGATGAGGAATATCATGCATACCCTCAAGGATAAACCCGACCGACACCGCGAAAAATTGAAAGGAGTCCCACTCAAACGAGGACCGAAGGGATGAATTTCAGGAAATGGCTAGAGTTCACTGGAGATAATACCGGCCTGACAACAACAAGACCGGGTTACGATCAGAATCTCCAAAAACCAGAAGGCCTAGCCTATCGGCCTCCCATTATCCCCAAGAGAAAATCGTGGCTTGCCAAAAAGATCGATGAATTATTTGGCAAAAAAGAAGATTAAACGCTACCCGCCCATCATCCCAGATGGTTTGAAAGTCAGTTCTGTAGAAAAGGATTAGATTATTTCAAACACCCTCAAAAATACTAGGATACCCGTAGTCGCTGCAATAATCCCGGTGATAGCTCCAATTGCCGAAGTAATCGTTCGAATGAGTTCCATTTTATGATTGTGTTTGTCTAACCATGTCTCCATTTTCCCTCTTCGACGCTCTTCCATCGAACCCTCCCAGGTATTTATCGTTATGAAAGGCAAAATCCTCTCCCGCGTTGCGGGAGAGGATTTTCTTTGGTATGATATTCGGCTGAATTTACTAACTAACTACATGAACTTCAAGATGTGGCTAGAAGCAGAAGAACAAGAGCC
>Ga0180437_10002463_pt1 | contig 29451 bp, 27 predicted proteins | sample SS_ome_4_FD_132410 | JGI IMG/M metagenome (GOLD analysis project Ga0180437, IMG submission 132410) | Hypersaline lake sediment archaeal communities from the Salton Sea, California, USA - SS_3_D_1 metaG | ecosystem: Environmental > Aquatic > Non-marine Saline and Alkaline > Hypersaline >...
AGTTGGGGTCGGTGGATATTTCTACCATTACATCTGCTCTGACGGCGGGTTTTGTGCCAGGATTTAAGGCTTTCAGCCTACCCTTTTTGTTCACGGATGCAAATCACCTCTTCCGAGTAATGGACAGCGACATTGGGGAAAAACTTGTCAGTGACATGGACAAGGCAGGTTTGATTAAACTTGGGTATGTCTATGGAGGATCACGGGATCTTTATTCAAGAATCCCAATCCGTAATCTGCAAGAGCTGAAAGGGAAAAAAATACGGACAATGGAGAATAGAATATTGATTGATGCATGGAACGCTCTGGGCGCAATAGCCACGCCTATTCCCTGGGGTGACGTGTATTTGAGCTTAAAGCAGGGTGTTGTGGATGGCGGAGAAGGAACCGGAGCGAGCTATCGGTCTATGAAGTTTTTCGAAAGTTCCCCTCATTACACACGAATCAGCTATGTTTTCAGTTGGCACAACTTCATGATGTCAAAGAAAACCTGGAATAAGATTTCCAACGATGTCCGAATCGATGTTATGGCAGCTGCCGGGATTGCCCAAGAGTATGAAAGAAGGCTCTTTGTCGACGAGGAAAAGAGTCTTTTTAAAGACCTTGAACAGAACTATGGTGTGCATATTTATCATCCCGCGGATTTGAATAATTGGCGAACAGGGATAAGCAACGTATATAAAAAGAACGCAAAAAAGGTTGGAGGAATGGATTATATTGAAAAAATCCAAGGTCTCTAATAGCGTTCCTCGATTTTTTCAAGGGTGGGGGGATTAGAGAGTATTTTCATGCGATCTCTCTGCCCTTGATCGTTACTAGGTGAAAAACGGGTGAGAAAAAAAGACGAAAAAGTTCACAAAATCCTACTAATTTTTGAATGGTGCCTTGCGGGGACATTCCTAACTCTTATGACCTCCAGTGTTTTCCTACAAATATTTACCCGCTATTTTTTGCATATAAGTCTAAGTTGGCCTGAAGAACTTGCCCGATTCTGTTTCATATGGACCTCCCTGATCGGAGCCTGTATTGCATGGGAGCGGAAAAAACTCCATGACATCGACATCGTGTTTAACTATTTTCCCAATGCATTCAGGCCTTTCGTTGCCCTTGGCTCTAACCTCTTGGTATGTGTGGTATTAACGGTTCTTGTTTTTTACGGTGCCCAATTGACGGCTTTGGTTCATCTTCAGATATCCCCAGCCATGGAAATCAGGATGAGCTACGTTTACAGTGCTGTTCCATTTGCTTCAGGTTTAATGTTGATTTCCTATATTTTCGATACGATTGAAAAGGTCGCTGAGCTTCCTTTTTTCAAAAATGAGCGTGGAAATCTATGACGCTTTTACTTTTCGGATCATTTGCCTTTTTTCTTATTATAAGAATACCTGTAGTATTTGCCCTTGCTCTTAGTTCTTTAGTCGTCCTGCTCTGGAAGGGTGATATTACTCTCATGCTGCTGGCTCAAAGAACAGCAACATCACTCGATTCCTTTCCGTTACTCGCAGTTCCTTTGTTTATGCTAATGGGAGAAATTCTCAATCGCGGTGGGTGTGGAGAGAAATTGGTTGAATTCTCCAAAAGGGCAGTGGGTGGAATCACTGGAGGCCTAGCCCATGCGAACATCCTGGCAAGTATGTTTTTCGGCGGCATTTCAGGTGTAGCCACTGCTGACACAGCTGCTATTGGTTCCGTGCTGATTCCCACTATGGAGAAAGCGGGCTACGACATTAAATTCTCCACCGTTGTTACTGTGACTTCTTCAATCATTGGTATCATTGTACCACCGAGCATAGATATGATTCTCTATGGCTGGATCTCGGGTACATCAATAGTGGAATTATTTGCTGGAGGAATTATCCCTGGAACTCTTGCCGGGCTTTTATTAATGACCCTCTCCTATTGGATTTCCCTTAAGCATGGATATAGAAGCCCGGAAAAATTTAATTGGCGGAAGCTCTCTAAAGCCTTTATGGAAGCTCTTCCTGCCCTAGTTATGCCCTTTCTTATCGTTGGCGGGATGTTCGGTGGAGCTTTTACTGTCACAGAAGGCGCTTCCGTCGCCGTAGTCTATGGGATCTTCGTTGCCATCCTCTTCTACAGAGGATTAAAGTTTCGTGAAATACCCAACCTGCTCCTTGGGGTATGCACGACCGTCGGGAGCATTATGCTGCTTATCGCTTTCTGCAAAACATTTGGCTGGATACTCACAGCGGAACGTATTCCCCATGCTATGGCAAACTTTTTCTTAAGTAACGTCCCTTACAAATCGCTGTTTCTTCTTATGGTGATCTTACTCTCTGTTGCCATTGGAACTTTTTTAACCCCTGCGGCATCTACAATCATTCTAACGCCTATTCTTGCGCCTATAGCCACTACATTTGGGGTTGATCCTGTCCATTTTGGACTCGTTCTTGTCGTTTCCGTGGCCATGGGGCACGTGACTCCGCCAGTTGCTCTTACCCTTTACATCGGATCGGGAATCAGCGGTGTCCCTGTATCCCAACTCTTGAGACCATTACTTCCATTTTGGTTAGTTCTATTCATTTTGGCTTTGGCAGTGGCTTATATTCCCTGGCTAACCCTAGCCATTCCAGGGCTATTGGGCTGAGGCACCACTTACCACTCATTAGGTTTCTTTGCTAAGGATAAGCGCTTAGTTAAATTATAACCCTCCCTTAATAATTATAATTTCCAACTCATCAGCTGCATCTTCGGTCCTGTCGGAGATTCCAACTACACTCTCAAGACAAAGTTTAAGATGGATTTTATGACCACAATCCAATTCTGTGTTAAAGATATCCCGGGTCATATCCCACTCCTCTTTGTCAACAGCCGATTCTATAATCCCCACCTCTTTCGTTCTTTCTCGAATGGTTTCAATATCAAACTTATCCGTAAAAAATGATCCTATCGCATCTTTTAAGGGTACAAAGGTAGAGATAGACTTCTCCATTATTTTAAAGAATTTTGACTTCATCTCTTGAGGAATTTCCGGGCGTTGATCAAGAAAGAAATCACAACAGGCCTCAGCCCCATCAGCAATCTTGTCCATGTGTTCTACAAGGTGAAGAATGTCTGATCTCAATGAAGGAAGATAGGCCCCTGAATAAAGTTTGCCGATTATTTCACGTCGAACACTGTCCGTCTCCGTCTCAATGTGATCGACCTTTATCGCCGATGATTTTGCCTCTTCTATATTACTGTTGAGATATTCTTCGATCGCCTTTAGTGCTGTCTTGAGGCAGTTATCAACCTCTTCAAGATGTTTCAAGATTAACTCATTTACTTGCTTTTCTTTTCTATAAAACATATAGCTACTCCTCTTATTAAAAGATTGCGGCTATTCACATGATACTCTAATAAATAATGTTACCCAGCTCCGAATACATTATAAATTTATATCAATAAATTCAACCACCATCAACAATACCTTACGTTTACAGAAATAAATTGAGTAAAATATAGGAAATGATCCCAGCTGATATTGGAGTGAATATCCAACCAATCCCGATTTCTATCAATGTTCGTTTGTTTACCGTTTTGGCACCTTTTATCAGACCAACACCAACAACACCACCTACAATGGCCTGGGATGATGAAACAGGTACTCCTACCTGCGTGAATATCTCCACAGTAATAGCTCCAGAGAGTACCGCAATTAATGCAGTATATTCATCAAGAGGAGTAATATCTTTTCCTACTGTCATCATAACCTTCCTGCTGTATGTCAGAGTACCACTAGCAATACTGATGCTTCCAATAAGTAATCCTGCAAAGGGAGTGAGCAATCCCGAACCAACATAGACTCCTGTGACATTGGCAACATTATTAGATCCCAGTGCATAAGCGCCAAAACATCCCGCAAAGATGAGGCCCCAATAAATGAAAAAAGAACGTTTTTGGGGGCTCGTAATATATCTCTCAAAGAAAAATCCAAGAAAATGATAAAACATAAAACTAATTATAACTGATGCAATAGGTGCTAATATCCAGCACGCCAGTATTTTATAGAGCTTGGAAAAGTCAGCTATTCCCGAGATCATACCAGCCCCTAAAACAGCACCAATAATGGCTTGAGATGTAGAGCAAGGCAGAGCAAGATAGGTTACAACGAACATGGTAATACCTGCTGCCAGGGCAATCCAAAAAGCGTTTTCAGGTGTCAAATGAGAAAGCTTGCTTACTATAGCAAAGCATTTCTCTCCCTCTACAACCGCGCCCAAAATTACAAATATTGAAATAAGAATAATTGCAGTTCGATATCTAATAATTTTGGCGGCAACCCCTGTACCAAATATATTAGCAGAATCATTACTGCCTAAAGTCCAACCCAGAAAAATTCCTGAAATTATCTTCCACATTTAATAAAATCCAGCAAATTACCTTGCCCTTAATAGCTTGGGAATACATAGTATCTGAGAAACCACGCTCACTGTCAAAAAAACTAAAACTGCCCATCAAATCTCGTTGATTCGACATCCACGGCTCCTGAGCACCTTCCCACTCCTATCGGCTGAAATTCGATGACTTTCATGGACTTCCATTTTCCCTGCAGGTAGCGCATCATAAAGGCAATTCCCAGGGCACAGATGTAAAAGGTAGCCAGGGCCCAGGCCGTATACAGTCCAGTTCGAAGGATCTCTACTGCCACATACACTGGGGTGATCATTGCCCCCAGCGAAAGTGCACCGATGGTCCACATGATAAATCTGGTATCGCCAGCACCCTTAATAGCTCCTGAAAAAATCAGATTTAGGGCATCGAAAAAGCAGAATACAGCTACGAATCGCATCAGGATCACACCCAGATTTATGATCTCTGCATATTGCGCTGCAGTATGGTGATGAGCCTTAAAAAGATTGAGCAGCGGCTTGGGCGTAACAATAAAAACAACCGCCACGAGCATCATGTAGGCCATAGTGATATGGAGCGCGCTCATGGTCGCATATGTCCCGTCCTCCGGCCTCCCGCGTCCAATTGCCTGGCCTACCAGGGTGGCAGTTCCTATATGAAAGCCAACCATGGGCAAAAAGGAAAGGGTCTCTATGGAGAGCACAATATTGGATGCAGCCAGCTCCAGATCCCCCACTCTACCCACCATCTGTACAAAGAACGTAATCCCGAATATCTCCAGAAAAAACTGGATACCACTGGGAAGCCCATAGTGCATCAACCGGCCAAACAACTCTCTATCAAAAGCCCTACCCTTCCAAGTATCATATTTAGACCGGTTTGCAGTGCTAAAGATAAGCACACTCAGGATACCCACAATGGTGGCTGATGCAGTCACCGTGGCCAGTGCTGCACCCACAATTCCCAGCTCAGGAAAGAAACCAACACCATTGATCAGGCAGTAGTCCAAAGGAATATTGACTACTGCCCCAATCATGTGGACCATCATTACTGTCCTGGTAAGCCCCCGGCCCGTATAAAAACAGGCCATGGCTGATGCCAGGACCACCAGCCCGGCCCCCAGCGTAAGTATATTGAAATAGGTTACCTCAAGCCTTCGTATGTGAGGTGAGTGACCGATGAGATCAAAGAGTGGCTCAGAGACGAAATAGAATAATGCCAGCACACAGGATGCCATAAGGGAAAAATAGATTCCCTGCCACACCGAAGCCCCTACTCTGTTAAAGGCACAGGCTCCCATGTATTGTGCTATAAAGGCATTTACATAGTTGGCAACGCCCATGAAAAAGGCGATAACGGTAAACGATGCGATTCCGGCCGGCAGTGCCGCAGTAATGGCATCTGCTGAATAGTTGGCCAGAAACATTCGATCCGTGAACTGCATCATGGTAAGCGATCCCATTGAGGCCACCAGCGGGAGGCTGATTGCAAGAACATGTTTGTACCCGTTTTTTCGTGACCAGCGTTTCATCATAGCTCAAGAAAAATTAGCATAATGAGACTCAAATTGGGAGGCATTTTCCCCTGTAAACACAAACTCCACGGATTGACCTTTCAGAATATCAAGATTTGAACGAAACACATGCAATCCAAAGGGGTGGATATCCTTCAGGTTGCTGGTTTGTATAAATACTCGCGAGATATGGGCAGCCCTCTTTCTCACAATATCGAGTAATTCATAGGCGGACGTCCCATCGAAATCACCCCTTAATTTGAGATGCAGGTTTTCATCGTTTCTGTGAGCATCGATTTTAAAATTTGTTGCCATACTATCATCCACATTATATTCAAAAAATTCAGACACGCAGAGGGATCGATGATCCTTCTCAGGCCATAGGAAAAAATCTTTTGTGTCCTTCCTCATCTCCTTTTTTAGCCTCCAACAAAAAACCCGTTATCAGGCAGGCCTGATAACGGGTTTAGTGGAGTTTTTCAACAGCGCTATGGTATTATCAGGCCCAGTGGCTTCATTCTCTCTCCCTTATGGGTCTTTAACAGAGAATTGTTCCTTATCCCTGTGTCCTTGACAATATTAATAGCGTATTGAAATATGATATTCATTCTGTCTTTCACCTTGATTTCCTGTTTGGTTAGGATTGGACTCATAAACAAATAGAATTAAAATGTCAAGTATTTTTGTGAAAACAGTGTCTACATTTTTAATACTGAATGTAGCAATGACGATGAACCGCCTCACAATCCCCCTCTGACGGGATCTCCGCCATGCTCCGACAAGCTGATGGAAATTAACTCTTGTCCACCTTTGGCGAATTAAAATTCACGGGTTGACCTCGTCATTTCCATCCTTTTCAAGAAAGAAACGCCATTTACAAAATAAATCCTTGGGATGAGGGTCAGGAGGGGCGAAAAGGCATTCAATCCGAATACGATCATCTACTGCCTGGGCAAAGCTTGTAAATTCCCCGCGGTGCATTTCCTTGCATACAAATTCGTCTAAACCGCGCCTGAGTCTGGCTTCTTGTGTAGGGCAAGATGGCACAGAGATGATCATTTCATTTTCCGTTTCTTGAATCCGATATCCTACAAGGATACACCAAGGGAAAAACCTAAGGGCTTTTACAAAACCTTTCAAACCTCTTTCTTTTATATCAAATCGAGATATCAGGTCTGTTGCAGCCATGCCGGCAACACGCCCCCACACCTTTTCATTGATTCTCTCAGCGGTTGGTTGATCAAATCGCTCAGCCACATAGATAAACCAGAAAGCATCAACGACTCTGTAGTGCCATAGGAGAAATTCAACATATTTCCTTAGCTCAGGTGCTTCCATTCTTTGGAAAACTTCCATATACATGATTTGCTGCCTTTTAAATTATTGTATTAGAGCAATGAAACCTCGCATAAGAAATCACAGAGATAATGTGATCTCTTATGCGAGAAAGTTTGCTTCATTCATTGCCTGACGTCTTCGAGAAGTTTCTTCTTCTGCGAGGGCTTGAGGTGGACTATCAGGCCTCCAGAGGTAACACTAATTAGTATTTTTCCATAGTCCCTGGTTTCAATCATTCCAGCTTCAACCTTATTTGTAACCACCGCGATTTCTTTGCCTTCACAGAGGAACTTCTCAAAGGTTCCACTCAAAATGCTGACCCCACCTTCTCCGGTTTCACCTCCCCTGATGAAACCCATCAGCCCGAAAGACAGTTCGGAAGGATCTACTGCTTTATACTCCTCACTTTGTGCACGTCCGAAAAAAGCAAAACTGAGCAACAGAGCCGTTAGGAGAACAAAACGCCGTGTTTTTATTCGCATGGTTGTTCCTCCTTTCTCGTGATTTGTGTATAACCTTGTACTGACTATATACAACTTAATATTACTGTAAAACCCATTTAATGTCTCGTGAATCTAAATAATAAGCGCAATATTAAAATCGACAACTTCTGAAAGTAGTTTTGGTATATGAAACTGCTCAATACATCACATGATATAATTCAGTAAAGGATTATATCTTATTCCACAGAAAATGCCACTCGAAAGATATATTAATTTGCGGGGATACTATACGTATCTTTGGCTGGTCTTGTGAATGATTTCAAAGAAATGATGTAATAAAAGACTGGATATCTCTCTTGCCCTCAAATACCCCAAAATGGCCCTCGCATAAGATATCGATTTTTAGGGAAAGGAGAAATTTCAAAGATTTAATATAATCCTCTCGGTTGGACAGAAGAGAAGGATCAAGAGGGCCATGGACATCTTGGCCGAAGAGTATCTTTTTGCCCTCTGATTTTACCAGATATACAACCGAGCCTGGTGAGTGCCCTGGAGTATGAAATGATGTTATTTTTCTACTGCCAACTAAGAATGATTCCTCAAAAGAGGTGATCCTACAGTCCATCGTTAAGGGTTCCAGCACGCTACCATACCACCGAGCCGCTGTAACATTACCGTCACCTTCTTCTAAATACACAGCGTCCAATTCGTGTGCCACAATCTTACAGTTACACTCGTCTCTCACCTTTTGGGCACCTCCTGCATGATCAAAATGGCAGTGCGTTAAGAAGAGATATTCAATCTGGGAGGCATTAACAGCACACTTTTCAATATTGGAGATAAGTCTTTTATGCCCCTTACCGGTACCGGCATCGATCAGGGCCGCCTGCTCTTCAAAACATACCATGTATATGGCAGCATCCTCAGGAGCTGTTAATCTATCTCCTCCGACCTGCCATACCTCTTTTGTAATTTGCATATGCACAATCTCCTGCATCCATTAAAGCTCCATTTGCAGATTAAACAAAATAGCAGCAATGAATGAAATTTAATAAAATTTTATATCATGAATATTATCTTTTGACCAACAGTCGTATGGAAATTCGAACAAAGATAGGCGAATTTAAGGTATATGCTGTTATTATTTAGCATCTGACTCCGGCGCTGCGCTTCAGGGTTATTTATGAAAGAAACTCCGTGCTCTATTCCATATTTAGTTTCTTAGGAGAACGGATAACCACTAAGATTATGTGGATCTGATTTCTTGTCTCATAAATACAGCATAAGAGACTCCAAAGCAGATAAAGGTAATCGCTATCAGGGAGATAATATGGGGAATTACCACATAAATACTCTGGGAAAGGACCAGCGGTCGTTCAAATCTTGATGAAGAGATTCTTTCAATCGGCCCCATAAGTACGAGCGACCTTGTTGTTTTCCTCCTGGGATCAATGATTATAGTAGTGGAATCATTATAGAGTTGCATTGGAGAGATGAGAGAGATAGTCCGCTGAACCCTCATATGTCTCATTACCATTTCAGGATCTTCTCTGCTATTTTTATCAAGCGGAATAAGGGAATTTGCTATCACACTGGCACCCATGGAAATAAAAAATGAGAAAAAGATCCATATCGCTAATGTAGCTAAGGCTGATGTTGCAATACCCCGAAAGAGAATGGAAAAGAGTATGCTAATACCTAACCAGAAAGAAATGTAAAATATGCTAATAATCAGATAAATGAAGATTCTCCACACCTCCTCGACACCAGGCACAACCCCAATCAATGTAAGCCCCAGGCCTGATACCACCAGAATAATTGAAATCAGCATAATAGTAATAGTAGCAACACCTGATAAGAATTTGCCATTAATGATAGAATCTCTATAGATAGGCTGAGAGGCTAATTTGCTTAATGTCCCGGTGCTCCTCTCCCTATTTATGGCATCGAAACCAAGCACAAGCCCTATAAGAGGCCCAAAAAAGGCAACAAACTGAACCAGAGAAAAGAGTGGGCCTGTTGAGGTAAAAAGCATTAAAAATACGAACTTTGGTTTAGCAACACCACTGAGTTCTTCCCTGAGACCAATGCCCACCATATATACCGTAATTAAACTCACCATGGCAATCAGGGCAAAGAGGATTATGAATCGATAGCTGCTGAAGTGATCTGCAAGTTCCTTTTTTACAATTGCACCAATACCTTTCATAGGGAGCCCTCCTGGAAATATTTCATATACACATCATCTAAAGAGATTGCCTTATCCTCTACTCCCAGTTTCTCTTTTGCCAGCTCTTCAATGGGTCCCACAGCAATCATTCGCCCATTAATCATGATCCCTATTCTATGTGATATCTTTTGCACCTGTTTGAGATCATGGGAGGAGAGAAAAATTGTCATATTTTTGTCCTTGCTTAATGATTGAATATATTCAATGATCTTGGTGGTACCGTCAGGATCAAGTCCTAATGTAGGTTCATCTAAAAATACGACTCTTGGCTCCTTTAAGTAAATCTCGGCAATCCCCAAGCGCTGCCTCATTCCCCGGGAATACGCTCCTATCTTTTTTTCTGCCTCTTCTTTGAGTCCTACACTCTCTAAGGCTTCCTCGATTTTAGGTGAGCTCACAGCATCGGGTATATTGTTGAGTCTGGCGATAAAGAGCAGGTTTTCTATGGCGTTCATATCATCATAGAAACCAATGTTCTCCGGAATATAGCCAACAATCTCTTTTACCTTGATAGCCTCTTTCGTGGGGTTAAAGTCTGCTACCTTTGCCCACCCCTTGGTCGGTTCAGTAAGTCCAAGGAGCATCAGAAGAGTAGTTGTCTTTCCTGAACCATTTGGGCCAAGAAAACCGAATATCTCTCCTTCTTCTATACTAAACGTCAAATCATTCACTGCAACCTGATTGCCATAGATTTTGGTCAAGTTATGGGTTTCAATAATCGCCTTTTGATTCATACTATCTCCTTCCAAGGGAAACAAAGAGACCAAAGAGGCCTAAAATAACAAGAACAATTATTCCGATCCCTATCCAGCCCCATGCTGCAGAGGCCTTGACTGTCACCCTCATTTCGAGGTCGTCTGAACTCTTCTCCCCCTTAATGCTCAGGCCAACTGCATAATCTCCTACAAGCGCCTCTTGAGCTGGAACGACACTTGCTTCAACCTGTTTTAAGCTACCCGGTTCTAAGGCCTCTATCTTTTCAGGTTCAAACTCCACCTTCCAATTTTCTGGTTTTATTGATAAAAATTCGATATTGTGGATTGTTGCTGAACCATTGTTCTTTACATATATAGAAATATTGCCAGGTTTCCCTTTCTCCGCTTCAAGAGATAAAAGTCCTGTAGCTGTACCGACTTCCAGCTTATAGGTGCCTGTAATAATTACCTTCAATTCTGCCTCTGCTTTAGAGTCTCCTGCACCTATGGCGACTGGGATGACGTATTCTCCTGCCTTGCAGAAGCGATCAGGCGTTACCTCAACATTTAGACTTTTACTCTCATTATCTTTAAGTCTCAGGCTTGAGATGTATTTATCCTCATATGGAGGTTTGAAATTGATCTGCCAGTCTTTTGGCTCCCTGGAAGTGAGGTTAAAGGTGTTTTCCTTATCGGTTTTATTTTTTACATCAAGAGAAAACTCAAACTTTGCATCATTCGGCCCTCGCAAAACAGGATAGGATGTAGTAAGCTCTATATTTCCTTTTTCTTTCTCTTTCTCCTTCCTTAAGGTAATCTGTAGGTGATGGGATACCTTGAGTTTCCCATCCTCTGTCTTTGCGTCTACCGTGAATTTATATGATCCTGGTTTGGTATCCTTCTCTGGCTCGGCAAAAAATTGAACGTTTTTATCATCTCCCCCAGGCACATGGACAGACGTCACGGAAAAACTGTATGTTTTAATCTTGGTTTTCCATCCAGTTGGAGTAGAGGGGATTGTAAAGTATACATTTTCATCTTTTTTACCCTTATTCTTCACAAAGATGTCTACTGTTACATCATCTCCCTTATTGATTATGACCTCTGGATATTCAAAGGCTATTGATATTCCTCTCTCTGGTCTTTTATCTTCCTCCTTATCCTCTTTTGCCAATCCTAAAGAGATAAAGGACGTACTTAGGCATAGGGTTAAGATAAAAGAAAGGGTAAAAAAAGCTTTTTTGAGCACCGCATTCTTTCTCATCTTATTTCTCCTCCATTTCTTCTCATTCTTTAGCGTTAGGGATTATTTAAAAAATAACGACTATCTCTGTAATTTTAAATGTGGAAATTTAATCAAAAATATTTTGAATGTCAATATATATAATAGAAAAAATTCAGTTAATTACTTAGAAGGGGGAAAAGTGGTTGCTGGTTCGATATTATTTTCATATCCTAACTAAAATTATTGGTAAGAAAATAGGTATTCATAGGCGACATTGAACCTATTATTTCCCCCTGACCGCTATGTTCATAATGCAAACAACATTTTCATCACTATCTTATGGAATCATATCATTTTGATGGTCTCAGCATAATCCTTAATAAAGAAGGATCCAAAGAATTCTCCAAGGTCAGTTATCCAATTCGGTATGGCCGTTTTTCAGAGATAATAACTCCAGATTATGTTTTTCAATTTAACCTGAATGGAGAAATAAAGTTCATTCAAGGCCGGGGACAGAGTTGGCCACATCCTGCAGAGTGGCTGAAGCATACAGTGGCCGACGACTGGATATATTACTCAGCAAGTGGTTACAGCAGTGTTTACGATTTCTTTGGTGAATATTATCTTCCATGTCTCTCATACCCAAGCAACTCCATTATTAATGATAATCCTTTTAACGATAATGCGGTAATGTCTGCGCTTTCATCTTGGCAAAAATTGATAGTGGAAATTAAGAAACTAACATCGGACTCTATTTCACAGAAACTCAAAGATTTCCTTATGCTGGTCGCCAAAAATGATTCAGAGGCCCTACGGTTAAAATCTCATACATTACATAATCTGATTGGAGGGGAGATAACCGTTCTTCCTCCTGATACCCGACATGTGGACTATGAGGTAATTCCCGTAATTGTAGCGGATGGATGTTTATTCAACTGTGGGTTTTGTCGAGTGAAAACAGGGCACAATTTCGCACTTCGCACCAAAAAAAATATCATAGGGCAAATTAAAAGCTTAAAAGAGCTTTATAACCAAGATCTGTGCAACTATAATGCACTCTTTTTAGGGCAGCATGACGCTCTTTACGCTGGTCAAGAACTTCTTGAGTTTGCAGCAAGAAACGCCTATGAAATATTCAAATTTGAGCGTTCTAATGTGCGAGGTGCCTGGTTGTTTATTTTTGGTAGCGTTGATTCCCTTCTAAAATCAGGAGATTCTCTTTTTACGTCATTGAACAGCCTTCCTTTCTTTACATATATAAACATAGGACTTGAGTCTGCTGATCCAGCAACCTTGGCTGTATTGAAAAAGCCTATTGCTGTTGAAACCGTTATCGAGGCTTTTACCAAGATGCTTGATATAAATAGAAAATATGAAAAGATCGAAGTAACCGCAAATTTTGTCTTTGGAGGTGATCTACCTCAGAGTCATTTGCTTTCTCTTTTTAAGTTGACCAGAAACAAACTATCTCACTTTTACAACAAAGGCGCCATCTATCTATCACCTCTAATGAATGGAAAAAATAAAGTGCGAGAAACTAAAAGGGAGATGTTAAGAAAATTCAATGAAGTAAAAACCCTGAGCCGTCTTCCGACTTTTATTTATCTCATACAAAGATTGTAAACTTCAATTCCTGCTGATGATAAAGTAACATAACATATCACTGAAACTGATATAAAATTGAATGCGTGACTTAAAATATCGGAAAGCATAGAGTAGCCATATAAATATATTAAACTAACGTAATAATATTCATCTATATATACAAACCATATCTACTCAAAATTTGAAGGAGCAGTTTGAAATCCACTCAAGTTTGAAAAATTACATATAAACCTATACATCACAGGAAAAGAGGAAATACCATTGATCTATATTATAGTCGGAGGATGTATCGTTTATCTCCTTCTGACACTATACTTTACGTACCTGGTTCATCAGTTACCCAGAAAACCAGTTCATGAAACACCCGATTGGGGTAAGGTCTTAGATACTCGAATCCCTGCAAAGAATGGCTGTTCTCTCGAGGTCTGGCGTGTGGAACCTAAAGGCAGGTCAAGGGGTGTTATTGTTTTGACTCACGGGTGGAGCAGAAACCGAGATCGGATGGTAGGCAGGGCCAGAATTTTCGGAAAAATGGATTTTACCACCATCATACATAGTGCCCGCGACCATGGCAACTCAAGCCCCCATCGCTTTATGAATGCACCTCGCTTTGCTGAGGATATAGAAGCAGTATTACACTGGGTGGATGAACCTGTTCTTCTTTATGGACACTCGGCTGGCGCAGCCGCGACTGTCATTGCAGCCAGTCGAAATCCTGATCGAATAAAGCTTTTATTCTTGGAAGGTTGTTACGCCAAAACACGGGAGGGACTTCTCAGCCTTTATCGTAATTATAATCGTCTTTTCGGAATTCTTTTTGCGCCTATGGTAGTGCTGTGGATGGAGATTTTTTACAAGAATGGCCTGGATTCAATTAGTCCTGTCAATCTTTCCCCCAACATTGACCTGCCTGTTATGATAATTCACGGCGAAAAAGATCAAAACTTTCCACTTAATCATGCCTGGAGGCTGAGGGACAGTTTTCCTGCCGGTCGGGCCGAACTATTTGTTGCCAAGAATTCCGATCATAGCAGCTCAAGTCTGAATCCTGAATACCCCGTTGCTATTCAAACCTTTATTGATCGTCATCTGCCGCAATCCTAAAGGCTTCCTTCAAACACTTTGAGCTCTTTCCTTAACCTTTACGTCTTTCCTCCTTCTTCTATATCTTTACTGTTTTTGGCCAAAATTTTCTCTCTCAGGCAGTAATACTGAACAGAGGCCTTTAAAGCCCGTACGGCACGCTCGGTCCTGCCAGAGCCTCGGTGTGAGAAAAGCCTGCCCGTCTTCCTGTCTCAGATCCGCCGACATAGAGGGCCACGATGGGCTTGTAGGGGATAATCGACCGTGCGATTTCCACAAACTCTCTCTCCCTCGCCGAATGCCTTCAATGTAGAGTGCTATCACCCTGGTATTTGGGCATTTTCCAAGGTACTCCATACAATCAACAATATCGACATTTGCTTCATTTCCAACGCTAAAGGCTGCACTGAAACCACCAGAAACTATTATGGCATGTTTGACACCCTTCCGCCCGCGCATTCTTCTAACATCTCCAATACGATTTGTGTAGGCACAACCAGCACTGCCAGATCCGGAACTTTGGGCAAATCCAGGACACTCCTATAGGCTTTGAGATTCTGTACTTGCTCCTCTTTGGGATGAACAGGATAGATGATCCCTTTAAAACCAAGAGCTCTCAAAGAATTGAACTGGTTGGTTCCCATGGCAGAGAAATTATTTGAGGCCCCAAAAAAGGCGATATGCTTAGGGTTATGGGTATAGCGGGCTTTCTTGTACGGAGTTCGGCATATATATTCTTCACCAACAGACCTACCATGACTGTGGCCTTCAATTAAAGATCACAAAAAGAGATCTCCTCCCTGAGGTATCAAATAATGCAATTCATGGTGTTTGATTGCTCAAGAAATTAAGAGCAGGGTAACTAAATGAATGCAAAAGAGGTATATTTTCGTGATACATAAAATTATTTTTCCTCTTCCTTAGGTATCCTTGCCATATCCCTGAGAACTTTCTCTAAATTTTCTAATTCGTTACCATATCCAGCCCAGTTCCCCTGACGTAAATAATCCTTGGCCTTATTATAATGCTGCAAGGCCAGCTCACCTAAATTATCAGCGCCCAGAGCTTTAGAAACACGTGGGGCAACCACTTCCTCGGGGGCTATTTCCCTCCTCAGTACACCGTTTAATGCCTTATCAAGATTTTCTGCCATGACAAGACGATTACTAAATGCGACAATAACCCTTTTTAATTCCGGAAGGGATGCGGCCCTTGATTTTTCCACTAATGTAGAAACTCCAGCCCCTCCCCTTTGGGATTTTCTAAAAGGGCTGGACGCTGGTGTTGAAGGTGTTTCGCTCTCTTCCTGCTTTGCTTCCAGGTAAACCGGTTCCACATAGATAAATGAGTCACTAATGGGAATGGCAAGCAGATTACCTCTGATTACCCTGGAACCTTTCTGACCCCAAAGGCTCAACTCCCGGGAAATCTCCGTTTGCTGATCCACCCTGGCTTCAATCTGCATGGGCCCATAGACGAGCTTTTCCTTGGATAATTTGTAGACCAACAGATTTCCGTAGTTGGGCAGGTCACTTCTGGCAGACAGCCAGCCAATCATATTATCCTTCTTGGAAGGAGTGAAAGGGAGCATGAGAAGAAACTCCTCTTTATCAGCTTCGGGCAGTTTCATAATAATATAGTACGGTTTCATTGCTTGCCGAGCATCACCGTATAGCTCATCGGGAATTTGCCAGAGGTCCTCCTGATTATAGAAGACCTGGACATCCTCCATGTGATAGGTCGTGTAGGCACCTACCTGGATTTCAAAAAGGTCTCTAGGATACCGGATATGCCTTTTCAAACCAGAGGGCATCTCATCGAAAGGCTTAAATAGATCAGGAAATATGCTTGAATAGGTTTTAATAAGAGGATCCGTTTCATCAACAATATAAAAACACACATCTCCATTATAGGCATCGATGGTTACCTTGACTGAATTTCGGATGTAGTTTAGCCTCTTATTTTTTAGATACTTATACGATCGGCGTGAATAGGGATACATATTAGAGGTCGTATAGGCATCTTGAATCCAATAGAGCTTTCCTTCGGAGACAACCAGGTAGGGATCGCCATCATAATCCAGAAATGGCGCAATCGAACCCACTCGCCTATTAATCTGGCGGTCGTACATTATTCTGCTCTCCGGGCTTAAATATGTTGTGAACAGTATCTGTGGATCTAAAAACCCAAGGGCAAATAATAGTCTGCGGGGAAAAGATTTGATATGGACTCCCCCTGTTCCCTGATACGTAGTATAGACATTCTTGTCTCCCTTGGGATAGTCAAATTCCTTTGTTTTGGTCTTTACCAGAACATACTCATCGGTTCTTTCCCCATAATATATCTCCGGGCGCTCTACCTTTAGGTCTGCATCAAAGGAAGGGGGGAGATCCTTGATAAGCAGGTTGGGAAGGCCTTCCCTGGTCACTTCATTTACCGGGCTTAAGGCTAATCCGTAGCCATGGGTATAAATCAAATGCCTGTTGACCCACGTATTTGCCTGGGGAGGAAGTTGATTCACCACTAACTCCCGAGCAGCCAGCGTGACTTGCCGTAATTGTTTATCGATGAGGTAACGATCTACGTCTACATTGTTAAAGTCGTAATAGAGGCGTATGGATTGAATTTGCCTATAGGTTTGAAGCAAGGGGCGTTCGTCCCAGATCCTGATATTTTGAATCGTCACATTGTGCTCCTCAATGTCTTCTGCGCTGAGTGTGTCGCTCACCGGGAAATCCACCTCTTGTATCTTATTCAGGTTATAGGCCTTGCGGGTATAGTCAATATTGTAGGCTATGTATGGGAATTCTCTCGCCAATTCATTGGGCTTTACCACTAATTTCTGCACGAGCGTGGGTAGAAGGGTGGCAAACACCACTACAGCTCCTATCCAGACTCCTGCCCCTATCATGATTACCTTTCCTCTGGGCTTAAAGGCGTTAAGAAAAAAGACTACGGCCAAGCCCAGAGAGAAAACGATCAAAACCCAATAGGCCCAAACCTTGATATGGACATCGGTATAGCTGGCACCGAAAGCAGGGCCCTGTGTAGAATAGAGGAGTTTATATATCTTGAGGTGATACCCCCAGGCAAGAAGCAGAACGACTATGCCAGCAAGAAAAATAAGGTGTTTCTTTGCCTTGAGCGAAATGGTAATCTTGGGCACAGATATTGGTCTGCCTTCCGCTTGAGTAAAATCACCAATTACTTGAAGAGCGCCCTCCTTTAGATACCACCCCATGGTGAGCAGGCCCACTAAAATAAATAAAACCAGTAATCCATTTTGAATGAAAAGGTAAAATGGAAGAGAGAACAAGTAAAAACCAATGTCCTTGGAAAAAATAGGATCCGTGTTTCCAAAAGGTTGCTGGAATACATAGCGTAAGAACATGTCCCACTGGTATGATCCCTTTGAGGCAATCACTAAACTAATAAGCAGAATAAACGCCATAAAGAGAAGGCTTGAGCTTTTGCCTGAAAGGCCAAATTTTGCAAAGTAACCACCGTCGGCCGTGAAGGCCATTTTTGGCCCACTGCCCTGACTTAACCGATTCGCTGCGTAGAGGTTGAAAAATAAGATAAGAATAAATACCAGCCAGACTGCCGCACCAAACCCGAACTTGCTTAAAAGCATCGTCCAGAAAACTGACGAGTATCTTAGATTTTCAAACCACAGCCAATCAGGAACTATAGCAACTATTAACCAAAACAAAATAACAATAAAAATTCCAAACCCAATTAGTAATTTCTTATACATAACGTAATCTCCGTTAGGATAAAGGTTGTAAATCTCTTAAATAAACGCTCATACATCGTACCACAATTCTCACTCGAAAAAAATACTTACCCCTAGGCAGCGATAATAGGTGCTTACACTATTTATTGCAAGTGGTTTTTCAAGTTGATAAGCATTAAGGATAGATACCGATGATAAATATGAACCGAGCCTTCTGATTTTTATACATTCCTCGAGAATCCCTATCGATTAAAAAGGCAACTCCCATGCTTTAAAGGATAAAAATAAGCGGCTTTTTCTCTTGACACGAGACATTTCATGCTTTAGGGTGATTTATAACCAGAGTTGAGGCGCGGTGCTCATAAGTAGTCGTGAGAGAGGGGAGCAGGACCCACAGAATGATCTTGCGGTAAAAGGGTGTATCGCCGAAGCTTGCTAATGGCCTGTTACACAAGCGGGCTGGGATTGTGGATAAAATCCGCAGTACTGTCACGACCTTTTTCGTGGAGCGCTCTCTCGGTGAGATTGCAGTTGGAGCGTGCTCCAGCTGCTTTTTTTTAGAAGAAAGAAATAATAAAAAGGAGGTGCTACAATGTTTAGCGGGTGTTACACGGCCCTGATGACGCCTTTCAAAAACCATGAGGTAGATTACGAGGGTCTGGAAAAATTGGTAGAATTTCAGATAGAAGGCGGCGTAAGCGGGATACTCGCTGTTGGTACGACAGGTGAGAGCCCGACATTGACATGGGAAGAACACAACAAGGTAGTCGGAGTAGTGGCTGAAAAAAGTAAGGCACGGTGCCAATCTATTGCAGGGACAGGAAGTAACAATACCCAGGAAACCATGGAAAACACGCAGCACGCAGTGCATGCAGGCGTTGATGCAGCTCTACTGGTAGACCCTTACTACAATGGCCCAAGTTCCCTTGAAATTCGCAGGGAGTATGTTGCCCCTGTAGCAAAAATGTTTCCGCAGATTCAGATCATCCCTTATGTTATCCCGGGGCGTACCGGTGCACAGCTTCTCCCTGAAGATCTCGCCATACTCCATACCCAATTTTCCAATATGAGCACTGTGAAAGAGGCTACAGGAGACCTAGAAAATATGAAACGCACCAGGGAATATTGTGGGGAGGACTTTATAATCCTTTCTGGTGATGATGATAAGACCTTTGCCATGATGACTGATCCTATGATCAAGGCGAGCGGAGTAATATCCGTGGCTTCTAACATAGCTCCAAAAGCAGTCATGGATATGACCATACTCCTCAATGAAGGTAGGCACGCTGAAGCAGAAAAACTTATGATCGCTTTGAAACCCCTATTCGGGATTGTTACTGTAAAAACCCAGGAGGATACTCCTTATGGAAAAGTACTTTGTCGTGCACGAAATCCCCTCGCCACAAAAACCCTGATGTCGATTCTCGGAATGCCTGTAGGACCATGTCGTCAGCCCCTTGGAAAAATGACGAAAAAAGGAATTGAGGTTGTTTTGGATGTGGGTCGCACGGTGTGGAAGAATAATCCGGAGATCCTCAAACCAGTTGCAGATTTTTTTGGCGTTGATATAGAAGCCAGGCTCTATGATGAGTCACTTGTGCAAGAGCTGACCTATAAAGACTACTAAAAAGCAACAAGAGCAACATCCTAAGAAGACACCAGTGTAATGCCAGCACCAAATCTTCCGGTATCTCCTTGTTGATGCCTGTACGAAAAAAAAAGATCGGCATTTTCTCGCGTACATACTCGTGCCATTTCGATATTTTTTCTCTCTATACCCGCGTGAAGAAGCTGATCTAAATTTGCCTTCCATAGGTCAAAATAGCCCTCGCCACTTTTTGATTCATTGAGTATGTACTCTTTCTTGGTGTGGAATATGATTTCTGCCTGAGAGATAATATCCGGCCCAACCTTATAACAGCATGGCCCTATAGATGGTCCAACGCCAACCACAATATCCTGTACCATAGAACCACATGCTTTTTCCATAGCCATAACAGTTTTCTGCGCAATCAATTGTAGTGTTCCCTTCCACCCTGCATGGGCGACCCCTATAGCCCTTTGTACTGGGTCAAAAAACAACATTGGAACACAGTCAGCTACAAGGATTACCAGGCAAATACCTGCTACATTGGTCACTATGGCATCCGTAGCATTGATTGCCTCTTTATAATTCGTGCTGCCCTTACCTCTCGACTCTTCGGATATGATAGTAACGTTCCCGGAATGGATCTGTTCGCCGATGGTAAAGTGTCGCAATGGTATTCCAATTGTAGTGGCAAGTCTCTTTCTATTTTTCAAAACATTGCCTGGATCATCTCCGACATTGAGTCCCAAATTGAGAGAGTCAAATGGGGGTTTACTGACGCCACCTTTTCGAGTTGATATAAAATGCCTAACTTCTTTCCACGCTGATAGGTTTTCAAAAAATAATATTTCTAATAAATCTAACTTTTTTTCAATCATATAAGTGCCTTGGACAGACTCATTTTTTATCCTCCTCTATATCATTTTACATATAAATAATAAATTATCTAAATTTAACTTTTATCAATCATAATATATAAAATTGTTATTGACAGCGGATGTTTTTTATGTCAATTAATACATATATCAAAAATGGCATATAAATCATCCGTAGAATGCACAATCCCCGAATACTTTTTAAATAAATTAAGACCGCCCTGGGCGGCCTTATATTTGAAACGATTCGGGAATGGGAAAGTTTCCTAAAACTGATCTATATAGGATCCCGCTTAGCCATTATGGAGGGCAAAAATGTTGGGTCTGGAATTCATTCACATTACCAAAGAGAGATATGATTTTGTCATTCCTAAAGACTATTACTCTGCTAAACCTTTAACTGCATTGCTTGAGATAATTAGGTCTCAGGAATTTAGAGCAAAAATAAAACAAATGGGGGGCTATGACACGAGGGATTCAGGAAAGATAATATCAGAATAGTAGTATTTTATAAAGCTCCGATCTATCTTCCCTAAGGATAGTCAATCTAAGGGAAATAGACGATAGGGTATGGTTGGAAACGATCATGCCTCCCGTGCTTGAAAAGGAGTATGAATAATAAAGCCAGCATCCATTTTCAGACACGGTGCTGGCTTTTTTTATAAAAAAGGAGGTCTCTGCCGGGCCGGCCAAAGTCCTTTAGCAGAAAACCTCCTCCGGAACACTAAAGTAAGGTTTTGCCTTCTTTAGTGACCATTTTCATTTTAAACATCTATTTCCTGTAAGTAAAGGAAAAGTGGTGAAGAGAAGGGAGGTGATTAGGATGAATGATGGGGGAGAGGTTGCCGAATAGATGTAGATCACAGAAGGCAAGGAAATTACTGCCTTGGTGTAAGGTTACCGAGGTGATGTTGACGGAAGAATAAGTGGCATGAGGAGGGCCTTATGCCAATTCTGTTTAGAAAGGAGAAGCGGTGATGAAAAGTATATTTCGGGTTTTTACAATTTTGGTTGTAGTTACATTTTCTTTTAGTCTTTTGGGGCTTAGAGATGTCCAGGCAAAGGAAGTGAAGTCAGTGGAAGAAGAGATCTTGGAAATCCTTAAGGAAAAAGGGACTATCACCATGGAAAAGTATGAAGAATTAAAAAAGAAGGTAGGGGAGGAAAAAGCCAAGGAGTCCGAAAAACCAAGAGTAGGTTTCAAAAAGGGATTTTCCCTTGAAACCCCGGATGGCAACTTTAAGCTTCAGCCATGGATGAAGCTCCGAGGACAGTATAAGGCCTTTGAGGCCAATCACCCAACAAACAACGATTTCTATATAAGGACTGCGAGGTTTGGGCTAAAAGGCATTATCTACAAATATTTTGATTTTAATGTAAGTGGTGAATTCGGAAAGGGGAATTCATGTCTCTGGGATGGTTATATGGGGCTTAACTATTTACCGGAAGCAAAGCTTCGGATCGGTCAGTTCAAGCAACCATTTTCTCTTGCTTGGTATAGTTCCGCTGATTGGAGGGATTTCATTGAAATGCCCCTTCCCATAGATAACCTCACGCCTGATATGGACATCGGTGCCATGTTTCACGGAAATCTGGGAAAAAAGATTTTCAATTATGGCCTGGGCGTCTGCAACGGAACCGGTAAAAATACCTCTGACACCAATGACGATAAGGATATCGTAGGAAGAGTTGTATTCACACCTTTCAATAGTTCTAATAATCCATTCCTTAAAGGGTTACACATTGGAGGCAGCATGACCTATGGAAACCAGGAGGCCGAAAGGGGTGAGATGCGCCGGAGCGGAAAATTCCAGACGGCAGGAGGAACCCCTTTCTTCCAGTTCACTAATGGTATTTTGCACGATGGAGCTCGTACGCGATATGGGGGAGAGCTATGCTATATGATTGGCGCTTTCAGCCTTAAAGGGGAATGGGTAAGGATGAATCTGGCTGATCTCTATCACCCTACAGATGGTACAAAGGACGGCTTTGATATCGATGGTAGTTATGTAAGCCTGAGCTATATATTGACCGGAGAACACCAGCCCTTTAAGGATGGAAAGTATGGGAGGATCACGCCTAAGTATAACTTTGATCCACGAAAGGATACATGGGGGGCGATCCAGCTTGTGGCCAGATATGAGACACTCTCCATAGATAGTGAACTTTTTAAAAAGGGCTATGCCGACTCCACGAAGTATACCGATGAAGCTGAGGGCTTTACTCTTGGGGTAAACTGGTACCTCAATGACATAGTAAGGGCGATGATTAATTACACCAGTATTGATTTTAACGGTCATATTGTAAAAGACGGAGAGATGCTCGATAGTGAGGATCTTTTCTTAGTGCGGATGCAGCTTGTATTTTAAGGAATAAAGATCCTGAATGGTGCTTTCTAACTTCTATAGAGGGTCCGACGTCTAAGAGATCCATGTCTCACAATGCCTTCTGACATGCGGTATAGTGAAGAAGCGATTAAGATCGTTTTTAAAATCAAATTTATAAGAAAGGGAGGATAGAAATGAAAAGTTACAGATGGTTAAAGGCAAGTATGTTGGTATTGGCTATCTTTATGGTAGGCCTGCTTGTCTGTCCCCAGGCGGGGTGGACACAGGAGAAATTGGTGCTCTCTACCGGTTCCCCTTATGAACTGGGCCTTATAGATGCCATAGCCATGCCTTTCGAGGCAAAGTATAATTGCAAGGTGGATGTAGTGAAGGCTGGCAGCGGCAAGGCAATAAAGCTGCTGAGCTCGGGCAAGGTGGACGTGATCATGGTCCACGCCAAAAAGGCAGAGGAAAAACTCGTTAAAGATGGCTACGGAGTAAATCGAAGATTAGTGGCCCATAATGATTTTGTAATAGCTGGTCCCAAAAAAGATCCAGCTAAGATAAAAGGATCAAAAGATGCAACCGAGGCTTACAAAAGAATTGGCCGTTCAAAGTCGCTATTCTTTTCTCGGGGCGATAACTCCGGTACCCATAAAAAGGAGATGTCTATATGGAAAAAGGCCGGGATCAAACCAAAGGGGAAATGGTATAGAACAACCGGGAAATTTATGGGAGCTACCCTGAAGGAGGCAAGTCAAGGCCAGGGCTACTTTATGACAGACCGCAGCACCTATATTTATCTGAGCAAGGAGATCGACTTGGATATACTGTTCGAGGGTGATCCCTCCCTGGTTAACCATTACCATGCAATTGCGGTTAACCCGGTTAGATACCCGGAGAGAAATTACGAGCTCGCCGTTAATTTCATAGGTTTTATCACCTCACCAGCAGGGCAGAAGATTATCAGAGATTATGGTAAAAAGGAATTTGACAAATCATTATATTTTGCCGATGCTATTCCCTCTATTCAAGCATCTGGGAAACCAACCGGCACGGTAATTATCTTCAATGCTGGCAGTTTAACTATTCCTTTAGCAAAAATGGAGAAGGTATTTGAGGCCAGATATCCGAAGGTGGATATTATCCGGGAGGCGGCTGGAAGTCGAAAATGCGCCCGAAAAATCACGGACCTTAAAAAACCCTGTGATATCATGGCATCGGCCGACTATACAGTCATCGATCAGTTGCTTATTCCCACATATGCTGACTGGAACATCAGATTCGCCACAAACAGGCTGGTGCTCTGCTATACAAATAAAAGTAAATATGCTAAAGAAATCAATGCCGAAAACTGGTATGAAATTCTTTTAAGAAAGGGTGTTGTCTGGGGACATTCCGACCCCAACCTTGATCCCTGTGGGTATCGGTCTGTAATGGTTCTTCAGCTGGCAGAGAAATATTACGAGAAGCCGGGGCTCTTTGAGAAACTGATTGCGAACCGCCCAAAGGAAAATATTCGCCCAAAGTCTGTGGAGCTCGTATCGTTGCTTCAGACAGGAAACATGGACTATGCATGGGAGTACCGGTCAGTTGCGGTTCAGCACGAACTCAAATTCGTGGAACTCCCTGATCAAATCAATCTGGGTAACTATAACTATGACGCTTTCTACAAGAAGGCCGTTGTAAAGGTCACGGGGAAAAAACCGGGAACCTTTCTTAATAAAAAGGGAAAATCCTGCACCTACGGAATTACCCTCCTGAAGAACGCCCCTAACACGCAGGCAGCAACAGCCTTCCTGCAGTATATGCTTGATGATCAGGGGGGACTGAAGATCCTCAAGGAGATGGGTCAACCCCCCTTTATTCCTTGTCGAGTTCCAACTGAGGCAATGAGGTCTTCACTTCCAAAACCACTCCAGAACCTCGTAGAGGTTAAGGACTAACGAGAAAGGATGGACCATGAAGCGCGAGCCGTTTTTCTGGATTACTATCTCGTGCGGCCTGGTGATCATGGCCTTTATTCTCCTTCCCTTGATCCAGATGATGAGTGCCCCGTCTGTGGGAATGCTTAAGGAGACCATACATGATAAAGATGTGCTGCGGTCAATCAGGCTGAGTATTTATACGGCCGGATTGGCCGCCTTGATTTCCTTTGTTCTGGGAACTCCTCTCGCCTATCTCCTGGCCCGAAGCGCCTTTAGAGGAAAGAGGCTGGTGGAAAGCATCATTGATCTGCCTATCGCCATACCCCATCCTGTAGTTGGCATCGCCATCCTGAGCGTAGCAGGGAAAAATCACTGGATCGGCCAGATCTTGAGCGAGCTCGGGATACGGATTATGGGGAGTGTCACTGGCATTGTCACCGTATTGACCTTTGTGGGCCTCCCTTTCTACCTCAATGCCACAAAAACCGGCTTTGAGGTCATCTCCCCTCGTCTGGAAAAGGTATCTCGGAGCCTCGGCGCCTCTATGTCCAGCACTTTTTTTCGCATCACCTTTCCCCTTGCATGGCGAAGCATGCTTATTGGCCTTATCATGTGCTGCGCCAGGGCTATTAGTGAATTCGGGGCAGTGGTAATCGTTGCCTACCATCCCATGATTGCCCCGGTTATGATCTATGAACGCTTCGAGGCATATGGCTTAAAATATTCTCAGCCCGTTGCAGTGTGGCTTGTTTCTATATCCCTCATCTTATTCCTTTTGCTGCGCATCCTGACACTCCATAAGGTTAAAGAAGAATGATCACAATCAGAGAACTGAACATAGATCTTCAGGAATTTCATCTTAGGAATATCAACCTCGATATAGCGGAGAACGAATTCTTCATTCTCATGGGTCCCACCGGGGCTGGTAAGACGATGCTTCTGGAAGCAATAGCGGGTTTGATTCCCTTAATGAGTGGTAAAATTCTTATTGGAGAAAGGGAAATCACCAAGTTGTCCCCTGAAAAACGTGGTATTGGTATTGTTTACCAAGATTATGCTCTCTTCCCCCATCTCACAGTTCTTGAAAATATCACATATGGTTTGCACTTTCACAGGATAGATAAGACCCACGCAGAAAAAAGGCTCGATCGCTTACTTGAAGTGTTGAACCTTTTCGGCCTGAAACAGCGCTTTCCTGTCAACTTAAGCGGCGGCGAAAAGCAACGTGTAGCCCTGGCAAGAGCCTTGATGGTCGAACCCAAAGTACTTCTCCTTGATGAACCTCTTTCTGCACTGGATCCCAATTTCAGGGAAGAAGTGAGAGGTGCTCTCAAAAGGCTTCATCAATCTTCTACTACTACTTTCTTAATGGTAACCCATGATTTTGCTGAGGTCCTATCGTTGGCAGGACGTGCCGCGGTAATGAACAACGGAAGGATAGAACAGATAGGAAAGATCGAGGAAATCTTTAAGAAGCCACGATCACGGTTTGTCGCCGATTTCGTAGGAATGAAAAACCTCTTTCGTGCAGAGTTCAGAGAGACGAGAGCTCTTGTCTCAAATCTGGAAATCGAGCTGGGAATCGAACCGATCAACAGCCACGGATATATAGCCATCAGGCCCGAGGACATCGTGATCAGCAGGGAGGCGTTCTCCTCCAGCATGAGAAACTTATTTCCCGGTTCCGTTACCACCATAATCGATCAGGGCTTCTGTTACGAAGTTCACGTGCAGAGCGGCGAGGTTTCCTTCAAGTCGCTCATCACAAAAAGCTCGCTTATCGAGCTCGAGCTCCGCGAAACCACGGAAGTCTTTATCTCCTTCAAGGCGACTGCCATCCATTCCTTTTAGTATTGTATGTGGATGCCGCTAACACATTGCAAGATGTGGTATTTATAATATTTATGATTAGCAACACTGGAAAGGGGGTGCGAACATGAAGATAAGCGCGCGAAACGTCTTCAAAGGCACGGTAAAGAAGGTAGTAAATGGCATAGTTAGCTCGGAGGTAACCGTTGAACTTCCGGGTGGCATCGAGATTGTCTCTGTGATCACCAAGACATCGGCTGAAAACCTGGCGCTGGCCGAGGGAAAAGAAGTCACTGCCGTGATCAAGGCATCAAATGTGATGATTGCGTTAGAGTAATCTAGGTTATTTTGCATTACGCATCCGTAAGTGGTACTGTTTTTTCGGATTCTTGATCACGCTCTGATTAACCCTCTCTCGCGGAGTATCTAGGAATGAATGCTATTGTAATTCGCCAAAGAGCCGTTAAAGGGGAAGTCGGGTAATAAAGGTAGAGCCACCTTCCAGATGTGAGGCCCTACCTATATTGCCTAATGGATAGGGAAATTCCCTTAGGAACTAAGGGCTTGTTTCAGTGCATATTTTATCTTCAAAATTGCAATAGCCGAATGTCCGATCACATTATCCCCTAAGGAATGGCCTGAGGTATAAAGAGAGGTTGACCGAACTTCTCTACTCCAAATCCCTTGATGATCGCCTGGCCTTCTTGTGAGGTGACCCAACCGATATACGCCATTGCCATGATGTAATTCGCATTGGGAAATTTGGCCGGGTTTACTGCCATGATACCGTAGGGATTGAAGAGATCCTTATCGCCCTCGCAAAGAATCACTAAATCAACTTTTTCCGAGTACGCAAGATAGGTTCCCCGGTCGGTCAAGGCATAAGCCTTCTTTTCATTTGCAATCTGAATGACGGCGCCCATTCCCTGGCCTGCTTCCGCGTACCATTTTCCCGTCGGTATAACCCCTGCTTTCTTCCAGAGTAATTTTTCCTTTTTATGAGTACCTGAGTCATCTCCCCTCGAGATGAAGTGTGCACCTTTTCCGGCAATGGCAGCGAAGGCCTTCTTGGCATTTTTAAATCCCCTGATACCCGCAGGATCTTCCTTGGGTCCGATGATGATGAAGTCGTTGTACATCACATCCCTTCGGTTCACGCCGAACCCATCGGCGATGAACTTATCCTCCGCTGCGCGGGCATGGACAAACACCACATCCACATCCCCGGCGGCTCCTATCTTCAAGGCCTTACCGGTTCCCACGGCGATCACGTCCACCCGACAGTGAAATCGTTTCTCAAAGGCTGGGTTCAGGGCCCCAAAGAGCCCGGAGTTATCGGTGCTGGTGGTACTCGAGATCTTCAGCCTCTCCTGTGCCGATACCGATACTGCACAGAGCACCAATGTCATAGACAGAAATAAAATCACATATCTTCTCATCGCTCTCCTCCTTAAAGAGTTATCAATTGTTTATAATGGTTCGATTCCTTACCCGTGCGCTATTTTTCATTCCCTGTGAAATCTTCTCGGTTCCGTCATGAGATGGCTTAGGCCTTTTCGATTCCACTAGTATGAATGATTGAGAGGCATTGATAACATAGCAAGATGAAAATATCAATAAGATAATTTGTCATTATTTTCTATTATTTTATATTGACATCCATTTTTTTCCATTTTATAATAGCGAGAATCTATGGAACTCACCTCATGGAATACATCATTGAAGGAATAGCGAGGGCCATCGAGCTCATATTCTCTCTCGATCGGGAGATCTATGAAATTGTCGGTCGGTCCGTGCGCTTCGCTCTGACCGCAGTCCTCCTTGCCTCTATTGTTGGGGTACCAGTGGGATTCCTGATCGGATCAAGGAGCTTCATGGGCAAGCCGGCTGTGATAACCCTGTTAAACACCTTGATGGCCCTGCCTACCGTGGTCATAGGTTTACTGGGCTATGCCTTTCTTTCACGCAGGGCCCCGCTTGGTTTTCTGGATCTGATCTTTACTCCCGGTGCAGTGATCCTTGGAGAGTTTTTCCTCTCGCTTCCCGTGATCACCAACCTCACAGTGTCAGCAGTGCAGGCAGTGGATAGGAGGGCCTTTCTGACAGCTCAGACATTGGGGGCTGGGCGCTGGATGCTCGCCTGGACGGTACTGATGGAGGCGCGCTTCGCGCTTTTGGCTGCCATTATCGCCGGGTTCGGTAGGGCTGTCTCCGAGGTGGGCTCCGCCATGATGCTGGGGGGAAACATTCGTTACTTTACGCGCACAATGACCACGGCGATTGCCCTTGAGGTGAGCAAGGGGGAATTCGGTTTCGGCCTTGCCCTCGGGTTCTTTCTCCTTCTCGTGGCATTTTCAATCAATATCCTCTTTCATTACTTCCAGGTGAAAGGGAGGTAGGATGGGAAAGAGGAATAAAAGCATACAGCTCGATCTAAAGAGCATTGCACACCGTTATGACGGAAGGATCGTTTTGACCGTTGACCACCTGCCCATCGAGCGGGGAAAGATCTATGCCCTTGTAGGACCCAATGGGTCGGGGAAGACGACGCTACTCCATATCATGAGCCTGATCTTACGACCGGATCGAGGAGAGGTATTCTTTGAGGGAACATGGATGGGGCAGGATGAATCCAAAAGGATCCATGCCAGGCGTTCGATGACCGTGGTCCTCCAGAATCCCTACCTGTTCAACGCCACTGTC
>Ga0180437_10002464_pt1 | contig 29445 bp, 29 predicted proteins | sample SS_ome_4_FD_132410 | JGI IMG/M metagenome (GOLD analysis project Ga0180437, IMG submission 132410) | Hypersaline lake sediment archaeal communities from the Salton Sea, California, USA - SS_3_D_1 metaG | ecosystem: Environmental > Aquatic > Non-marine Saline and Alkaline > Hypersaline >...
ACACAAAATGGATGAGAAACACTTTTTTTTAAATTGATCACTGGAATTACTGAATTTACTTAGGTCTGACCCCGATAGTTTTTGGCTTGAAATTGGATATCCAATCCCATTGAAATTTGGGTGAGGTTATTTTAGAATGTTAGAGCATGGAAAAGATCAGGATCCGCGGAAACCAGAATCTCCGGCTCATAGGGAAAGTCAGAATCAGCGGAGCCAAAAATGCTGTTCTCCCGGCCATCGCGGCTTCCCTCCTCACCAAGGAAAAGATCCGCTTGAAAAATATCCCACTCGTGAAGGATGTGTACACGATTCTTACCTTGATGAAAGAGCTGGGAGCCAGCGCCAGCATAAAAAAGAATTCTCTCTTGCTTCAGGTCAAAGAAGTCAAATCTGACCAAGCCTCTTATGACCTGGTCCAGGCCATGAGGGCATCCATTCTGGTCCTGGGTCCTCTCCTGGCCCGCTACGGAAAGGCTATCGTTGCCTTGCCCGGTGGCTGCGCCATCGGCTCACGCCCCATAGACCTGCACATGCATGGCCTGGAGAAACTCGGGGCATCCATACGCCTTGAACACGGCTATATTAAAGCCGAAGCGAACAAACTTCATGGTGCTGAAATCGAATTTGAGAAAAAGACTGTAGGGGGAACAGAAAACCTGGTTATGGCCGCTTGCCTGGCCCTCGGAGAGACTGTGCTGAAGAACTGTGCCCGGGAGCCCGAAATTTCCAACCTGTGTGAACTTCTGGTTAAAATGGGAGCGCGAATCGATGGAATCGGAGAAGAGACCATTCGAGTAAAGGGAGTCAGAGAGCTCGGCGGTGCCACACATGAAATCATTCCCGACCGAATAGAAGCCGGGACTTTTCTTGTCGCCAGCGCCCTCACTCGAGGGAATATCGTTCTGACCAATGTCAAACCCGAACATCTCGATACAGTGATAGAAAAATTGAAATTCTCCGGAACACAAATCGAAAAGCTCAATAATCATTCCCTCCGAGTTATCGGGAGCGAAGAGATCAGGCCTCAAGATACCACCACTTCTCCGTATCCGGGATTTCCGACCGATATGCAGGCCCAGTTCATTGTCTTGATGACTCAGGCTTCAGGAACATCGATCATCACCGAAACCATCTTTGACCGAAGATATTCTCACATCAATGAACTGCTCCGTCTTGGAGCGAATATCGAAGTATTCGGAGATAAAGCCATAGTCAAAGGAAAAACTCCTCTTTCCGGAGCAGAGATCATCGCCACGGATTTGAGGGCTTCCGCTTCCCTCGTCCTGGCCGGTTTGATTGCCAGCGGTGAAACAATCATCAATGAAGTCGAGCATCTGGACAGAGGCTATGAAAATCTTGAAGATAAGCTTAAGTCACTCGGCGCCAGAATAGAAAGAATAAGAGAGTGAGAGCAGAGGTTTAAAATGGAAGACTGTATTTTCTGTAAAATCATCAATAAAGAAATCCCGGCCAGCATTGTCTATGAGGACGAGAGAATAATCGCTTTCGACGACATCAATCCACAAGCCCCGGTTCATGTACTTCTTATCCCCAAAGAGCATTATCCTTCTTTAAATGAAATTCCCGAAGACAAAAAAGATGTGCTGAGCCATCTTTTCCTCAAAGCTCGCGAAATCGCTCGAGAAAAAGAAATCGGCAAAAGAGGATACAGAATCGTCCTCAACACAGCTCGGGAATCAGGTCAAGACGTTCTTCACATTCATTTCCATCTTTTAGGTGGAAGGCAGATGAGTTGGCCTCCCGGATAAAAAAAGGCAAAACCAAAATAATCCTGTAAGCATAATTTAAAAAGGAGGTTAAACGATGGAAATCACCTGGTTAGGACATTCCGGGATAAAAATCAAGGGCTCAAAAACCGTATACATCGACCCCTTCCTGACAGGTAATCCTGCAGCCTCAACGACTCCCGATGAAATCGATGAAGCAGACGTCGTAATCGTCACCCATCATCACGGCGACCATCTCGGAGACGCCTTCACGATTTGCAAAAAAACAGGCGCCACTTGCGTCGGCATTCACGAGATATCCGTGGATGCAGAAGCAGAAGGAATAACTTCTGAAGGAATGAACATCGGAGGGACTATTGAAGCCAAAGGAGTGAAGGTGCATATGGTTCAAGCACTCCACTCCGCTGAAAAGGGAGATCCGGCAGGAGTGGTCATCGAAATGGACGGCAAGACGATATATCATGCCGGGGATACGGGTTTAACCTATGACATGAAACTCATCGGTGAATTCTTTAAGCCCGATCTCAGTTTTATCCCCATCGGTGACCGTTACACCATGGGCGTTCCCTCCGCTGCCAAGGCTGTGGAATTTATCCAGACGAAAAAAGTAATCCCTGTCCATTACAACACTTTTCCTATCGTCAGCGCTGATCCGGAAGAATTCAAGAAAATTGTCGGAGACAAAGCAGAAGTCATCATTCTCAATCCCGGAGAATCCTACTCTCTTTAGCCTCCTGAGACTGACTGTCCGGCTGATTCGCATCTCATCCAGTGGCTTACCTGATTGACGGTAACAATTTCATCGGGTACTCCTCGCCCGCCGAATTGAGAGATCCTCTGAGTAAGCACCGTCTGGTATCAAAACTTCAGAGGTTTCAACGACAGAAGAGAACACGGATTCTCGTGGTCTTCGATGGAAATCCAGACCCGGATTTTGTCGATGAAAGATTTCGGAGAAAACTTTTCTCGGTGATCTTTCCTTCTTTCGACCAGGATGCCGATGAAGCCATCAAGGAGATCATTTCGAAGGAGACCGATTTGAGAAGATTTTTTGTGGTCAGCTCGGACCGCGAGATAAAAAATTTTGCCAAAGCCAAAGGGGCTAAGCCTTTGAGCTGCAAGGAATTTGCTCGAGAACTCAAATCTGCCCTGAAAGAACACAGAGAGTCTCAAGCTGAAGAGAAAAAAGTCCCTCCACCCTCTTCCTTTGAGATCAATCAATGGCTCAAGATTTTCAAGAAAAAAAAATGAACGAGATTTCAATAATCGGGGCTGGCCGTCTCGGCACCTCTTTGGGCGCGGCGCTCTCAAAAAAAGGGTACCGAATAAAATTTCTCTCCTGCAGGACTTCTCTGTCGGCAGAAGAGAGCCGGAAGATCATCGGAGAAGGGAAAGCTTCCACTGATAACGTTCAGACAGCAAGAGCCGGAGATATCGTCATTCTGTGTTTGCCGGATGAAGAAATCCTTAAAGTGACAAAGGAACTGGCGAATGCGAATATTAGATGGTCAGAGAAATTTATTTTTCACTGCTCGGGTCTTCTTTCTTCGGAAATCCTGAAACTTCTAAAAGAGAAAGGAGCTTTGACAGCATCGATCCACCCCGTCCAATCTTTCGCTCATAAGAGAACTCCTCCTGAACAGTTCGAAAACATTTATTTCGGTTTAGAAGGGGAAACCAAAGCTCTGGAGGAATCTCAAAAGATCATCCAGAAACTCGGGGGCCGCTCCTTTATTATCAAAGCTGAAAATAAAATCCTTTATCACACCGCCTGCAGCATTGCCTCAAACTTCTTTGTCGTGCTTCTGGATACGGCCTCCTCCCTCCTCAATCAAGCCGGCCTTCAAGAAGAGCTGGCTTTTCAAGTCCTCCTCACTTTAGTGAAAGGGACTTTACACAATGTAAAAAAATTTGACATCCATACCTCTCTGACCGGTCCTGTGATAAGAGGAGATAAGGCAACTGTTGAGAAACATCTCGAGGCTCTGAGAAAGTTCCCTTTTTTGTATGAGATGTACAGGAGACTGGCGTTTCAGGCCCTGGAAATAGCCAGAAGAGAACAAAAGTTAAGCGACCAGAAAATCAAGGCGTTGAAGGACCTGCTGGAAGGAAAATAACCTCTTCCTCAAGCTCAACAGCGAACTTCTCTTTCACCCGGCTTTTCAGTTTCTGGGCCAGACGAAAGACATCCTGCGCTGAGGCATTCTCCCGGTTAAAGATGAAATTTGAATGGCCGGAATAGACAGCGGCTCCACCGACCTTCATCTTCTTGGCTCCGATTTTCTCCAAAAAATAGGCCGCAGGGACGACTCTTCCGTCTGGGAGGACTGGATTTTTAAAGTAGCTTCCCGCACACGGAAGGTCATAAGGAGGATGCTTCTCCTTTCTCTTTTTCAGGTTTTCTTCAATGAGGGCTTTAATGGCTTCTTTCTCTTCGTCATGAAGTTCAAAGACAACACTGAGAAGCACATCATGCTTTTTCTTGAGGATGCTGTGGCGATACCTGAATTCAAAATAATCCTTTCCCACCTGAATCTGCTCACCCTTCCGGTTGAGCAGAAGAGCTTCCTTAACAGATTCTCCTATGCTTTTCTGGAAAGCCCCGGCATTGCCGTAAACAGCCCCTCCTATTGTTCCAGGGATACCGGCCATGAACTCAAGACCGCCTAAGCCATTCTCAACGGAGAAATGAAGGAGTTCCTCCAGGGTTGTTCCGGCCATTGCTTCGACTTGCGGAGTACTTTTTCTTTTCTTGATACCCTTCACGGAATTTTTAATGATCAGGCCTCGAAATCCGTTATCATCAAACAGAAGATTGTATCCCCCTCCGATAACATAGTACGGAACAGACGCTTCCCGCGCTGAGAGGATGGAGGCCATAAGCTCCTGCACCGAAGCGGCTTCAAAGAAATAGTCTGCCTGCCCCCCGATTTTAAAGTTGGAATGTTCTCGAAGAGGAACAGATGTGAGCAAGGATTTTTTAACTTTATTTAAAAAATATTCGGAGAAGTCTTCTTTTGTGCGGCTCATTGGGGGATATTTTATATCACGGCCATTGAAATGTCCAAATTCTAAACGGTTCAGGGCTCGACTTCAGGCATTTTTTTTTCGACATTGATCAGGTCAAAAATGTCACTGAAAAAATAAATTTATCTATCTTTATTTTTCCGGCTTGCCCATCACGACTCCTATTCCCAATTTCGTGATAAAATTAAATTAAAATAAGCTTCGCCAAAAGATTTGCGGATGATATCCAAATGTCTAATGTCAAATCCTGATCCCCACTTTTTCGAGTCCGTCTTCATTAACCCTGAATTCTTTCAATTTGGCATGGATTTTGCTAGTATAAATAATTGGATTAGCACTTTTGAGTGCCCAAAACCAGACAAATTGACATTTTAACCAACGAAAGCTATTATGCTTCTCATTAGCGAGGTAAAAAAATGAGAAAAACAGTCTTGACAACATTGATGCTTATTCTTTTTACATTTGGCACTGTATACGCTCAAACCGGTGATCCGAATCAAGACTACATCCAAGCGATGTCGGCGCAGGACCCCGCTCAGAAAGCAAAGCTACTTAAAGAATGGCTAAAAGCAAACGCAGGAAAAGGAAATGAGTACGAAAAATATGCATGTGCCGAACTGTGTATGATTAACTATCCTGGTAAAACTGCTGAAGAACTCATAGAATACGGTGAAAAATCACTTTCTCTAGGGGGACTGGATGATTTCACCAAAAGCAGGGTATTAATGAGTATTGCATCTGTCTATAGCCAGCGCGGCCAGAATCTAGAAAAGGCCAAAAGCTATTCTCAGCAGGTTATCCAGCTCGCTAAAACCAATAGAGACAAAGAGGGTTCCGGCGCTACTCCCGCCCAATGGGATCAGTTCATGGGAATCGCCTATTTTACTCACGGAACAGCTCTGGAAAAGGGAAGAGACCCCAGAGGAGCTTTAGAATCTTATATAAATTCATATGAAATCTTAAAAGATCCCCAAATTGCAACTGCACTGAAGAAGATCGGAAAAAATCTTTATGATTACAAATTCTATAAGGAAGCCGAGAAAGCCTTCAAGATCACAGCCACGGCTATAAAAGATTATCCCAGCATCTACTTGTATGCCAAAACCCTTCATAGAAATGGGAAAAAAGATGATGCTCTAAGATATTATAAACAGGCCTACTCCCAACAGAAAACCGGTGATGTTGCCTTCAACATCGGAATCATACTCGCTGGCAATGCCGAGAGAGACCCCTCAGTCTCCCCGGAAGCCATCAACTATTTGCTCGATGCCAGTTTCCTCTCTCCTCCCAACTCACAAAAAGCCATGCAGCTCGCTGAATCCCTCTTTTTCACTTTCAATAAAGACCTCAAATATAATGAAACAGTCAGAGATATTCAGAAAAAGAATAAAGAGCTCGAGGACCTCACCAAAGATTACAACACGAGATTCGGGGAAAAGGGAGATGACGAGCTGTCCGATACGGATAAACGAATGATGAGAATCATGGAGCAGGATATCGAAGCCTTACAAAAAGACGTTGAAGGACTCATGGTCAAGCAGAAAGCCGCGTTAGATCAATTCAATAAGCTCATCGAAGCCGCCAAACGCAGACTGGGCGTCAGATAGGAACCTCTGAGCCCTGCTTAAATTCGATTGAAGTCTTTCCTTAAAGCCAAAACCTAATCCTTTCCGGCAGCTGAAAATTAAGATTTGCCGTCCTTTATGACTCCTGATTTTCAACCATGAATTGTCAATTGAACTTTTCCACTTCCTGTTATATCATCCTCATAGACAGAGGAATGGAAGAAGCGACCTTCAAAGGGAGCCATGAAGAAAAAGGGGACAGGCTCCTTTTTCTTCGAGAAGAGGGAAAGTTCCTATCTTCCTTAACAAAAGGACTGAAAGGGACAGTCTCTGAAAAAAGGGGCCTGTCCTCTTTTTTATCTTTTCTATCCTTTTTCTTCTAACATCAGACAAGAGCATATGAGCAGCAAACATCTCTCTCTCAAGCAGGCAGAACAAAAGATTGAGAAACTAAGAAGAGAAATCATATATCACGAAAAAAAATATTACGTCGACAACGACCCTCAAATCTCTGATTTCGAATTCGACAAGCTCGTGAAAGGGCTTGAAGAACTCGAAAAACAGTTTCCCGAATTGATCGTTCCTGAATCTCCCACGCAAAGAGTCGGCGAGCAGCCGATCTCTGGATTTGCCTCTGTCGAACACAATACGCCCATGCTCAGCCTGGATAACTGCTACAGCTTTGAAGAGCTGAAGGATTTTGAAGACAGAATAAAAAAAATAATTCCCAAAGAAAAGATTGAATACGTGGCTGAACTCAAGATAGATGGCTTGGGCATATCTGTCATCTACCGTGATGGGCACATGGCTCAAGCAGTGACACGGGGAGATGGATTCAGAGGCGATGATGTGACCTTCAACGTCAAAACGATCAGGAGTCTTCCACTCCTGATCAAGGAAAACCACGATATTGAAGTCAGGGGAGAGGCTTTTCTTCCTTTTCAGTCTTTCCATAAAATAAACCAAGACCGTTCCCAAAAAGGAGAACCTCTTTTTGCCAATCCCAGGAATGCGGCGGCCGGTTCTCTCCGGCTTCTCGATCCAAAAGAAGTCGCTTCACGACATTTGGATATCTTCCTCTACTCCATCTTCACAGAAGGGAAAGAACAACAAAGTCAATGGAAAAGCCTTCAGAAACTTAAAGAACTGGGCTTCAAAATCAATCCCCATTCCAGACGTTGTTCTTCTCTGGAAGAAGTGCTCTCCTTCTGGGAGGAATGGAGTGAGAAGAGAGACAGGATGGATTATGATGTCGACGGAGTCGTGGTCAAAGTCGACTCCACCAGACAACAAAATAATCTCGGGAGCACGGCAAAGTTTCCCAGATGGTCTATCTCATTCAAATTTCCAGCCAGGCAGGCAACGACAAAGATCAAAGACATCAAGATTCAGGTCGGAAGGACTGGAGCGCTCACTCCCGTGGCCGTCCTGGAACCCGTGAAACTCTCAGGGATCACGATCAGCCGCTCGACTCTTCACAACGAAGATGAAATCAAAAGAAAAGATATAAGAACCGGGGATTACGTTCTCATCGAACGAAGCGGAGATGTTATCCCCAAGGTCGTCTCCGTAATGAAGGAGAGACGCACGGGAAAAGAGATTCCATTTGTTTTTCCATCCAAATGTCCAGTCTGCCAATCATCAGTCTTCAGACCGGAAGGCGAAGCGATTTCTCGCTGCGAGAATCCTTCCTGCCCGGCAAAACTGAGAGAATCTCTTCTTCATTTTGCCTCACGCCGGGCCATGAACATCGAAGGCTTGGGAGAGGCCCTAGTCGACCAGCTCCTGGATAAAAGCCTCGTAAAGACACTCCCCGACCTCTATTCTTTGAGGCTTGAGGATTTGGAAACACTTGAAAGGATGGGCTCGAAAAGCTCTCAGAACCTGTTGGACGAAATCCAAAAATCAAAAAAGACAGATCTGAACAGGCTGATTTTTGCCCTTGGGATAAGATACGTGGGAGAGCGGACAGCTCAAGCGCTGGCGTCTCGTTTCAAAGACCTTATGATTCTGTCCAAAGCGACTTTAGAGGAACTCGTTCAGGTCGAAGACGTCGGGCCCAAAGTGGCTGAGAGCGTTGTTTTCTTCTTCAAGCAACCCGAAAATATCGGACTTTTGAATAAGCTGAAGGAAGCAGGCTTGAGATTGTCTTATACAAAAAAAGCAAAACCGGGCGAACTCCCTCTGGCAGGAAAGAGTTTTGTCCTCACCGGCAAGCTTTTCGCCTGGACAAGAGAGGAAGCGGCAGAAGCCATCGAAAACCTGGGAGGGTCAGTGACTTCGTCGGTCAGTCGTAAAACGACTTATGTAGTTGTGGGCGAAGCTCCTGGCTCCAAGCTCGAAAAGGCACAAAGACTCGGAATTCCAACATTAGGGGAAAAAGAGTTCTCTAATCTTGTTGGGAGAGATTAAGCCTTCTTCTTTTTTTTCTTACTTAAAGAGAGTATTCCTTTTAATCCTTTTGCCTTTGCGGGTTTTTCTGTTAAACCCAAAGCCTTGAGAGCTGCCTCATTTTCAGGATCTATTTCTAATGCCTTTTTGAATTGTTTTTTTGCTTTAATGGAAAGTCCCTCTTGGTTATAAAATTCGCCCAAGCCAATATAGCACTCCGCATTCCAGGGCTCTAATTCAAGGGCTTTGTTGAAGTCTTCCTCAGCTTTTTCGTTAAAGGAGGGAATTTTAGATTCAGATTTGGCGAGAAACAAAAAATAATTCGCTTTATTGCTCTTAATCCGAATCGCCTCTTCAAAGCAAACCAGAGCCTCTTCATATTTATCTCGGTTAAAAAGGCTCTTTCCCTGCCGGAATTTCATATCGGCTCTCTGATCCAACCCTTTCCGGTCCAACTCCTGCGGCTCATCCAACTTGGCATCATAATCCTGCTTTTCCTTTTCATTGTTGAGAGTCTGGAAAGCTCTGGTGATATGCCCAAACACTTCCTCAACCATCTCTCTTGAGTCCTGGGGAAGCTCTCGATCAAAGCGGTCCGGATGATACTTGCGCGCCATCTCAAAGTAAGATTTCTTAATCTCTTTAAGAGTGGCATCTCGGGCCACATCTAAAATTTCATAATAATTCTTGGATTCGATTTCTTGGCTCAACATTTCCAGTTCAGCGATCTTCTTCTTTGTCTCTTCATCAATAGCTTCTGGGGCTTTCTTCTCTTCTTCGACGGTCACCTTTTCTTCTTTTTCTTCTTCCAGAATTTTTTCTTTTTTTGCCATCTCCTTCGCGGGCACAGAAACCTTTTTGGCCTTCTTCTTTTTCGGGGGGACAGGTTTTTTCGGCCTTACTTCTTTTGCTGGAACCTCTTCCTCGACTTTGGCATCTTTGAAATCGACGAGTTCTAAGCAGTAAAAAAGATAAAGGCTTTTCCAGTAATATTCCGGAGGATAGTTTATTGAATGAAAAAGTTTTTTAGCTGAAGAGTTCCCATCGATTGTGCGCAACAGCTCCTTTTCTTCCGTTGTTAAGCGGCTCAAACTTTCTGTTTTTTTATAAAATGGAATTTTCGTCTCCAAATACTTCTCCAATTCAGGATTGAAGTCCATCCGCCTGATGCCTTCCTCGATCAAATCAGGAACATCCATTTTGTATTCGAATCTCTTCCTGCTGAGATCATTCCTCACTTGAAACTCAAATTTTCCTCCAAAAAGCGGGAAAATGTTCAGGGTGACTTCTCTCATCTGGAACATCAGGCCATCATTCAAATCTTCCTTGGTGAGAAGGCTCTCTTTGATCAGCGTTTTTCCGATACTCTGTGTCGGGTCGATGTACTGGTCGATTTTCTTGAAGGTTTCAACAGATATCTTCCCCAGTTTAAGCAGTATCTCTCCGAGAAGCTCCTGAGGCTGAGTGGTTTTGACCATGACTAATGTTCCCTTCTGGAAGAAGAGGTATTTCTGGAGTCCTTTCTGTTTATAGACAAGACACCCATTTCTTTTTTTGAAATGTATGTCTCTGAGGTAATGTCCGATGTGTTCCATTGGGGATTGGTAATATTATCGTTAAAATAAAATCACAATGCAAAAAAAAATACAAGATATGAACCAAAAAAATAATTCTCCATTGGGGACGTTCCCTGAAGGGACACCTTAGATCTAGATGATGGAAAGAGGCCAAAAAGAGAAGATAGAACTTTGGAATTTCAAGAACTTAAAGCATGTTCCTTAAAGGGACACTCAATTTTTCATAAAGCTTAATATGATTATAAAACGATATAATGTGTTTTTGGGGACGTTGCCTAAGGGGACACTCTATCTTCCGCTAAAACTTTAAATGACAATACGATGGGATGGGGTGTCCCCTTAGGGAATGTCCCCCATTGCTGTTTGAAAAGCCGGAGAAATTGTGGTAACTTTTCCTCGATGAAAGTCGCTCTGGCTCAAATCTCTCCCCATTTGGGCAATCTGAGAAAAAATCTTGACCTTCATTTCCAGTCAATCGAAAAAGCAAAAAAGAAAAAGGTTGACCTTTTGATCTTTCCTGAACTCAGCCTCACCGGATACACTCTTATGGATTTGGTCGACGAGGTATCCATTGCTCCCGGAAACAACTCGATTTTCAAGGATCTCAAGGCGGCCAGCCGTGAGATCTCCCTTGTGGTGGGATTCGTGGAAGAAATGGAGAAAGGACTTTTTTATAACTCCGCCGCTTTTTTATCTAAGGGGAAAATTCTCCATATCCACAGAAAAGTCTTTCTTCCCACTTTCGGCATGTTCGATGAAGCGAGATTTTATGCCCAGGGCAAAAACTTCCACATCTTTCCCACACCTTTTGGAAAGGCGGGCATGATGATTTGCAGGGACTTCCTCAGCTATGGAGCCAGCTACCTGCTTTTCGCAGGCGGAGCGGAAATCATTATCGTCATTAGTGCGGCTCCAGGGCGAGGGACCTCCCAAAAGGAAGCGTACGAAACGAGCCGGATGTGGGAGATTATGGGAGAGACCATTTCCCGCTTTTCTACGGTCTTCCTGATTTACTGCAACAGAGTTGGATTTGAGGATGGAAAACACTTTGCGGGCGGCTCATTCATCTTCAGTCCGGCAGGAGAGATGATTGCCCGGGCCGCTTATGTCGACCAGGATTTCCTTTTGTGCGAGATTAACCTGGACGAAGTCCGTGAAATTCGAAAAAAATGGCCTTATAAAAGGGATGATAAGCCTGAAATCATACTTGAAGCCCTTAAAAGGATTGTCAGTAAATATGAAGATTAACGAGTCTTTTGTCGAAAAAATTCTCACATCCTTCATCAAGGACGAACTCCATAAATTCAACTATAAAAAAGGTATCTTGGGTTTATCTGGGGGACTCGACTCCACTGTTGGCGCTTTTCTCGCTGTCAAGGCGCTGAAGCCCAGCAACGTAATCGGTCTCATCCTGCCTTACGGAAAATCCTTCAGCCAGGATGTGAAGGATGCCCAGGAAATCGCTCAGCTCTTGAGTTTAAGATCAAAAACAATAGACATCTCGCCGATGGTCGATGTGTACTTTTCAAAATATCCGACACAAAATAAGGTTGAAAAAGGCAACAAGATGGCCAGGGAGAGGATGTCCATTCTTTATGATTTTTCTTCCCGGGAAAAAGCTTTGATCTTAGGAACGAGCAATAAAACAGAGCTGCTTCTGGGTTACGGAACCATCCACGGAGACATGGCCTGTGCGATCAATCCTCTTGGCGATCTGTACAAAACCCAGATCAGGCAGATGGCCAAACACCTGGGAGTGCCTGATAAAATCATGAAAAAAACACCTTCAGCCGGTCTATGGAAAGGTCAGACGGACGAAAAAGAACTCGGCCTCACATACGACGAAATCGATAAAATCCTCTTTCAATTGGTGGACAAGAGGATACCAAAAAAAGAAATCACCGCCCAGGGATTCAAAAAAGAAGCCGTTGAAAAAATCATCCGGATGATCAAAAATTCAGAATTCAAGAGAAAACTCCCTCCCATCCCCAAAATTTCCTCCCGGACGGTTGGCCATGACTTTCTCTATCCGTATGATTGGGACAAATAGGTCATGCCGGGAGAAGATTCTGGAAATAAGCCCTGGGGAATCCTTTATGTGGTGGCCACTCCCATAGGGAATCTTGAAGACTTGACATTCCGCGCGCTGAGAATCCTTGAAGATGTATCTTTCATCGCCTGCGAGGATACCCGCCAGACAAGAAAACTCCTGACGAAATACAACATAAAAAAATCCCTCATAAGCTATTATCATCCCAGGGAAAGCCAGAAAACCCCACAAATCATCAGTCAACTCAAAAAGGGAAAGGATGTGGCTCTGGTCACAGACTCAGGGACTCCTGGCATCTCAGATCCAGGATATCCTCTCATCAGGGAAGCCATTGGCCAGGGAATTCAAATCAGCCCTGTTCCCGGGGCCTCAGCCCTGACAGTTGCCCTTTCTGCCTCAGGGCTTCCAACTCATAGATTTCTCTTCCTAGGATTTCCTTCCCCAAAAAAAGTGGCCACAAAAAAGCTTCTCTTCTCCTTGAAAAACGAAAAATCTACCCTGGTCTTCTATCTCCCCACCCGGAGGCTCTTTTCTTTTCTCGAGACTGCTCTGGAAACTTTAGGAAACAGACAGGTGGTTATTGCCAGAGAACTGACAAAAGTTCATGAGGAGTTCATCAGGGGAACAGTCAGAGAATTAGCAAATAGCCTGAAAAAGAGAGAGTTAAAGGGCGAAGCCACAGTCCTTATCCAAGGGTCTGAGTAAGTCATCAGGGGGAGTGACTAAAAGGAATTCCTTGGGAAACACCCGGTCTCATCGTATGAATTCCCGAGATCCCATCAAAAAAGCTAAGAATTGGGGGATGTTCCCCATAGTCTATTTCATCCCTTTGGTTAATTAAGCTTAAATAAATACTGAGGTTGTACCTTGGGGAACGTCCCCATTTAGCCATATGAAAAAATTTTTATGAAATACTTGACAAATTTACACTAAGATATTATATTATATACGCACTAAGATATTAAGGAGGTAAAGATGAATATAATCAGATGGGATCCTTTCAGGGATCTTGCAACCTTAAGAGAACGAATGAACCGGCTTTTTGAGGAAGCTTACACATCGCGAGGAGAAGAGAAGGACATGGTAGCCAGTACGTGGAATCCCTCGGTTGACATTTACGAGACAGAAAATGAGTTGGTTCTCAAAGCCGAACTTCCAGGCATTGACGAGAATGACATTGAAATCAAAATCGAAGACAACACCATCACTCTCAGGGGTGACAGAAAGTTCGAAAAGGAAACAAAGGAAGAGAATTATCACAGGATCGAGCGCTCGTACGGCTCATTCTACAGATCTTTCACGCTTCCCCGGAACATCGACCAGGATAAGATCAAGGCGGAAAGTGAAACCGGAATCCTGAAAGTCACCATGCCCAAGAAAGCGGAATTGAAGCCCAAGAAGGTGAAAATCCTCAAGCCGAAAAGCGCATCAAAGAATCAGAAGTAAAACATTTACTCACACCATACCCATTGCGAGCGCCCATGGTCTATTGACCGGGGCGCTTTTTTTTGCACCTCCAGCGGGCAGGATTTCAGGCTTGGGCCAATGTCAGAGCTCTCACTTCTCTTGCACCGGCCTCTTTCAACACTAAGCTGCATTCTTCGACGGTGGAACCGGTCGTGTAGACATCATCCACCAGAATGACAGTTTTCCCTTTTATTCTTCCTTTATCGACAACACGAAAGGCTCCTGAAACATTTTTTTTTCTCTCTTCTATCTCGAGGAAGGTTTGAGGGAGCACATTTTTTATCTTGACCAGCACACCCTCTTCCAGCTCTATCCCCTTGACCCTGGCCAATCCTGCGGCAATAACCTGGGCCTGATTGAAACCTCGCTTTTTTTTCCTTTTAGGATGAAGAGGCACAGGTATGATGACATCCGCTTTCCACCAGATATTCTCATCTTTTCCCAGTCTGCGGAAAATAAGACGGGCAAAATCTTTCCCCAGAACTTGAAAACGGCGGTACTTGAAGAGAAGAATCGCATCCTTCAGTTTCCCCCTGTAGCGGCCATAGGAACGATGGTAGGTGAAGTGAGGTCTTTTCTCCAGACAGTCCTGGCAGAGATGAGGCTCGGCGCTTCCTTCGAAAAACCGTCCACAACATAAACAAAGAGATAAGGAAAAGGGAATCATTTTTTCCCAGCAGGAACGACAGATGACTCTCTCCTCAGAAGATTCAAGCAGAGAAGAACACAGTTCGCAAAAAGAAGGGAAAAAAATCAGCTCGGCTAATTTGGCAATTGAGGATACTTTATGCCTGAGAAAAGATATCAAGATTCTTCTTCAGCTTTTTCCTGACACTCGATGCAGTGAGGAGCCCAGGGAACAGCATCCAGCCTTTTTTTGCTGATGGTCTTCTGGCACATCTGGCAGATTCCGTACTCATCCTTCTCGAGTCTCTTCAGGGCATCATCTATCAAAAACAACTGCGCACGCTCTGCACTGGATAGGCTCAGCAGGAACTCTTTGGTGTAAGAGCTTTCTGCTTTATCGACTATATCCTGGGCGATCCCTGATTCGACTTCTTTACTTTCGTTGTAGACCTCGCTCAACTTGGTAACTATCTCCTCCTTCTTCTTCAATAGCTTTTTTCTATATTTTTCTTTTTCTGCTTTATTCAAAATACCCCCCTATTTGGCATATTGTCTTCCTTTAATCGTCATTAAGGAGCGATATATCTGCTCCAGGAGCATGATGCGGCTCAATTCATGAGAGAAAGTCATTCGAGAAAGAGAGAGAAGGATGTCTGCTTTTTTTAAAATCCTCTCCTCCAACCCAAGAAATCCTCCAACGACAAAAGTGATGGCTCGAGCTGAACTGACAGACAACTTCTTTAAAAATCGCGCCAATTCAACAGAACTCATTTCTTTTCCTTCATGAAAGAGGCAGATAATATAATCATTTTTAAAGTGTTTTTCAAGCTCAGATGCCTCGATTTCTTTGATTTTCTGGGCGAATTTTTCGGGAAGATTTTTGGCCGTTTTTGTCTCGATGATTTCGCATTTTTCCAGTTGGTTGATTCGCCCCAGGTAAAATTCCTGTAATCTCCTTAAATCTGTGCTCCGTGTTTTTCCCGGCCATAGAATTCTTATTCTCATCCAATGCGACTGAACACACTCAAATCTTGAAAAATTGTCTGTAAACAATAATGATTCAAAAAGAAATTGTCAATATTTTTTTTAAAAAGATAAGTGTATTGGGGTCAGGGCCCCTCATTCGGTATTTTTTCTTGGCTTAATCTTGATGGGTTTTTTGCTAGACAATAAAAAACTATGAAAAAGATATGTATAAGAAAAGTCGAATGTCGAGCCCTGATCCCACCTATCAATAGGTGAGTTTAGGGGCATCCCCCCATAATTTTTCCAAAGAATAGTATTCTCTCGCATCCTTGGAAAAGATATGAACAATAAAACTCCCAAAGTCCATCAAAATCCAATCCGCACGCTCTCTACCCTCAACACTCAATGGTTTGACATTGTTTTCCTTTAACTCTTTTTCGACACTCTCGTAGATAGCTTTATTTTGCCGGGAAGAATTGCCATGGAGGATGATAAAAAAATCAGTGAAAGACGCTATTCCTCTTAAATCCAGGATAACAAGCTCTTCCCCTTTTTTTGCCAGGCTGGCTTTAACCGAAATCTTCACTTCAGGTGGCAGACTCCTCTTGGTCATTCTTTGTTTTGGCTTTTCTCCAGTCATGATCTCACTCTGATAAAGGTTATTTTCTTTGATATAGGCTTCCACTTCAACCGGAACCATTGCTTGGATGGATTCGCCTCTCTTTATCTTTTTCCGGATGTCAGTCGAAGCCATGTCCAACGCCTCAATGTTCATAAGAAATATTTTATAAGAGAGAAGCATACTTTCATCTATAGTTTCAGATTTAGAAAGTTCGCACATATCTTCTCTATGGAATCCCTTGAACGCTCTCTTGGCAGCTTTTAAATGAAATCCAGGCCGGCTGATAACCACAAAAAAACACTTCTCCAGCACTTTCTCATAATTTTTCCAGGTATCTATCTCTAAGAAGGCATCGATACCGAGAATAAAGAAAACCTGCGCATTGGGGTAAAGCTTTTCGATCTTTTCGAGTGTTATGATCGAATAGGATTTCTCTTCCGCATCGACTTCGATAGAAGAAGGGACAAAATGTGCATGGGTCTGAAGAGCGAGCTCGACCATTTTCAACCGATGAGGGGGAGAAGCGATTTCTGCAGAATCCTTATGAGGGGGGATGTAAGAAGGAATAAAAAGAATTTTTTCCAGGGACAGCCTTTTTTGAACAACCTCCGCGGCCCTAATGTGTCCCGAATGGATCGGGTTAAACGTGCCTCCGAAGAGTCCGATTCTCTCTTTTTTCATGGGCTACTCTGATTTTTCCTTTAACCGGTCCAGGGTTCTAGCCAGTTCGTTCACCAGCTTCCCTAATCCTTCTTTCTTGAGAGCAGAGATGGCAAAAAACGGAAGACCTTCCTTTCCAGCCAGCTTTTTCAAATCCTCTAATCCATTCTTCTTTTCTTCGAGGAGGTCAATCTTGTTTGCAGCCAGGATTTGATGTCTTTTGACCAGTTGCGGGCTGAATGCCTCGAGTTCCTTCCGGACTGTTCTGTAATCCTGAACTGGATCCCTTCCTGTGTACGGAGAGACATCAATGAGATGAAGCAATATTTTCGTCCGCTCCACATGCTTCAAGAATTTTGTACCCAAGCCATGTCCTTGATGGGCCCCTTCGATCAATCCGGGTATATCAGCAATGACAAAACTCCGGAGTTCATCCATATCCACAACGCCCAAATTAGGAACAAGCGTTGTGAAAGGATAATCGGCGATGGCTGGCTTTGCCGCTGAAATTTTGGATATCAGAGTGGATTTTCCCACATTCGGGAAACCCACCAGTCCAACATCGGCAATGAGTTTGAGCTCAAGGATAAACTCTTTTTCTTCCCCTAACTGGCCTTCTCCCCATTCTCGCGGGGATTGATGTGTCGGTGATGCAAACGAGGCATTTCCCCTTCCGCCCCTTCCTCCCTTGACGACCAAAAACTTCTTGTCCGGGGAGATAAAATCAAAAAGGACTTCTTCCTTATCCTTCTCTCTGATAATGGTCCCAACAGGAACTCTCAGAAAAAGGTCTTCTCCTCTTTTGCCCTGGCGGTTACCTCCTTCACCATGCGCTCCTTTACGAGCCTTGTTTATGGGATGAAATCGAAAAAAGGCGAGCGTGTGGAGGTTTTCATCGGAAATCAGATATATGCTTCCCCCGTCTCCTCCTCGACCGCCATCCGGACCGCCTCGAGGAACTCCCCTTTCTCTCCTGAAACTCACACAGCCGTTACCGCCTTTACCCGCACGAAGGATTACTTTGACCTGGTCAACAAACATATTGAGTGGAGATCGGACCTCCTAGGAAGGAATCACAGAGACAAACTTGGTTTTTTTACTTTTTCGTTCAAAATGAACAGTCCCTGTAATTTTAGCGAAGAGAGTATCATCTTTCCCTCTTCCCACATTCATTCCAGGTTTAAACGGCGTGCCTCTCTGGCGCACAAGTATGGAACCAGCTGTGACAGACTGTCCAGCGAACCGTTTGACTCCCAGTCTTTTTGAACGGCTTTCCCTTCCGTTCTTGGCACTTCCACCTGATTTTTTATGCGCCATTTTACTTCTCCTTCTTTACTGTTTTTGCCTTAGTCTTGGCAGGGGCTTTGGCGGCTGGCTTCTTTTTCGAAGCTGTCTTGGCGGCCGGCTTATCCGCTTTAGAGGCTTTAGGTTTGGTCGGGGCCTTGGCTATCTTCTTCGCCGGAGCCTTTTTTTCTTCCTTTTTCGGAACTTCTTTTTTCACTTCTTTGGCCTTTGGTGCACTCACTTCTTTCTTCACTTTGGGTGCCGGCTTCTTGATTTCCTTTTTGACCTCTGCCGCCGGCTTTGCCTTGGGGACAGCCTTTAGGTCAGAAACAATTTGCTCGATCTTTATCCGCGTGAGTTCCTGGCGGTGTCCTCTCTTCTTCTTGTACTGCTTTCTTCTTTTTTTCTTAAAGACAATGACCTTCTTATCCTTGAAATTCTCTATGATCTCTGCTTTAACCAGGGCATTCTTGATATGCGGCGTCCCGATCAGCGTCTTCCCTTCCTCATCTACGAGGAGGACCTTGTCAAAAGTGACTTTCTGGCCTTCTTCCTGGTTGAGTTTTTCAACAGCAAGAACATCGCCTTCCTGGACTTTGTACTGTTTTCCACCAGTTTCAATGACAGCAAACATCTTTTTACCTCTAATATTATGTCGTTTGAGAAAATGAGGGAATCTAACTTTAACATATGACTATCTTTATGTCAACTGGGGTTAGGCCTCCAAAACCTCAAAATTTTTCATATTTTCCTCCAGGGGATAACGACTGTCTCTGAAGCACTACCAACATAAAAATTCTAGATCATCAGCCATTTCTTTTTTCCTATCTTCGAGTCTGCGTCAACCGATCCGCTCTACATTCGAAGTTTTAGAGGCATGATCCCATGGGGTATTTCTTGACAAAAAAGGCACATTTCTCTAATTTAATGGAGTCCTTTCAAGACAAAGGATTGAAAGGAACGGGCGGTTAGCTCAGCGGTAGAGTACCGGTTTTACAAGCCGGGTGTCACTGGTTCGAATCCAGTACCGCCCACCAAAGATTATCCTCTGTCTTAATGGGGAAATTTCCACCTTCCTTTAGCTTCCTTTGCCAGTGATTGGTTGACAAAAAAAGCCATTCCGATTTCGAAAATAAATAATGAAGTTTTTTTCCAAAGAAGGATTTGATTAAATGGCTCGAGAGTAATAAAGTACTATACAGATGGAGGGAGTGATGGAAGAAAAACTTTTATTAATATTACTGGGCGCAGGTTTAGGATTTCTTATCAAATCATATTCGGATCGAACATCTCAAACATGGAAAAAAAAGAAACAAGAGGAAAATCAAAAAAAAGAAGACCGTCTTATTTTCACCAAAATACTGGATAAGCTCTCGGAATTCATGGAAATGGTTGAACCAGGGAAGAGTGAAAAATCACCGACTCAATATCTGGATGAATTATTCAGCTTGAGTTTCAAAGTACAGCATGAAGAAAACAAACTATTTGCCAATGAAGTTCAATATTTCGTTCAAGAGCACAGAGAATATGACCCATCATTCTATAGATCACTGCGCGAAGACATTGAATCATTGAAATCAAAGCTCGATGGAATGCTCAAATACGGATAGAAAAAATGAAAGGCCACTCATTAAAAAGAGTGTATGAGGATATTTAAAAAGGGGGAAGGCCGGCTCAGGCCCAGTCTGGATGACGGGTGGCGATTACAGCCCTGAAGCGGGAATTCCAGGGCTCATTCTACTTGCAGCTGCCTGTTTTTTATCTATAGCTGGCGAAATATTAGACTAGCTCCTGAAATGAACAAACTCTGGGATAATTATAAAAAGGATTGAATTGACAGGACTACTGATAATGGATAAGATTTTTGCTCTTAGAAACCTTTACTGATTCTCCTGATGAGTATTTTGACTGAACAGAAATCAACATTTTACCACCCTCCTTTCGTGCTTACTCTGGATAAATCCGACTGAAAACCATGGAAAATCGTGTGAAAAACATATACTCTGTTTTATGGCGCGTGGCGTGCATCCTCTTATCTCTTACAGGAATCGCTATCTTTATTTTTCTTTTTATTCCTATCATGAACGTTTTTTGGTTCATCCTTTCGCCCATCGTTTTTGCCATGTACCAACTCCCGGCAGTCTATTTATTCTGGCGCTGGAAAAAATGGAAAGCGCGATCAATGGACACAAATGAAAGGCAGGAATCATGAATTTAAACTGGCTCGATATCGGGTTTTTCTTGGCATTCATTTGCTTTGTCGTTGGGGTCAGCCTCTACAAGAGCCGCAAAAAGAAAGAAACGAGCGAAGACTATTTCCTGGCTGGTCGAAGCCTTTTCTGGTATCTTATCGGCTTCTCGCTCATCGCATCCAACATCTCCACTGAACAGTTTGTCGGGATGTCCGGGCAGAGCGCCGGGCATGTCGGTATGGCCGTGGCGAGTTACGAGTGGATCGCGGCTATCACTCTCGTTTTTGTGGCTGTTTTCTTCCTTCCCAAGTTCCTTAAAATCGGCATTTTTACGATACCGGAATTCCTCGAACACCGGTACAGCCCGGTCCCGCGCGCCATCATGGCTTTTTACACGGTGATTATCTACATTGCTGTCACTATCGCCGCTGTCCTCTATTCCGGGGGTCTGACACTGCACACAATTTTCGGGATGGACCTGACATTAGCGGTGTGGATCATCGGCATCATTGCCGCCTTTTACACGGCTTACGGCGGACTCAAGGCGGTTGTCTGGGCCGACCTCATCCAAGGCTCGGCGCTGATCATCGGCGGGGGTATCACCATGGTCCTCGGATTCATCGCTGTTGGAGGTGTGAATAACTTTCTTCAGACCAATGCTGACAGGCTTCACATGGTTCTTCCCGCCAACCACATCGAAATCCCCTGGACAGCGCTTCTCCTCGGAATCTGGATCCCCAACTTCTATTATTGGGGCTTGAACCAGTATATCATGCAGAGAACCCTAGGCGCCAAGAGCCTAAAGCAGGGACAGGTGGGTGTGATCTTTGCCGCCTGGCTGAAACTGCTGATTCCGTTCATTGTTGTCTTCCCGGGCATAATGGCTCTCCAACTCTATAAAGACCAGCTGGTCACCGCTGACGCAGCCTATCCTCTTTTGATCAAGAACCTGATTCCCGCCGGCTTGAAAGGCTTTATGTTCGCCGCCATTTTCGGTGCAGTCATGAGTTCGCTCGACTCCATGCTGAACTCGGCATCGACCATATTCACCATGGATCTCTACAAGCGTCACCTCAAAAAAGACGCCTCTCCCCAATCTTTGATATTGATCGGACGTGTCATGACCTGCGTCTTTGTGCTCATCGGCTGTCTCATCGCTCCATATCTCGGCCATCCTAAACTCATGGGAATCTTCCACTATATCCAGGACTTCCAGGGGTACATTTCCCCGGGGATTCTAGCCGCGTTTGTCTTCGGGCTGATATTTAAACGGGCTCCGTCATCAGCCGCGATCACGGCCTTGATACTGAATGTTCCTGTTTACGGAATCCTCCATTTGAATTATTTCGACCACATCGTCTTCCTCAATAAAATGGCCATCACCTTCGCCATACTGATTCTGGCCATGGCGATCGTCACCATCTTAAAGCCGCTTCCGGAACCGAAAACTCTCCCGTCGACAGGACGCATCGACATGAAGCCCGCCTCATCTGTCCTCTGGCTGGGCGTTGCAGTGATCGCGGTGACCGTTATTCTCTACATAATATTCTGGTAAGAAAAAAAGGAGGGAGGTACACGTGTTCTGGTAAAAAAGGGCCCTGTCCCCTTTTTTAGATGATGAGGCGGCGTTCGTCCTTGACGACATTGAGCACGATATGAGTGACCGTTCTATCCACATATTTTTGGGCAAGGATCGTCTTTATGAATTTATTTAAATCTTCTCTGCCTTTGAAATGGGCAATCACTATTGAATCCCACTCCCCTGTCACGTCATAGATAGCCAAAACATGCGGATCCTCGGCGATCTTTTCCTGCGCCTCAATGAGTTTCCCATGGGAAATTCGCAAAGCAACAACAACCATCATGGTGAATCCGAAATATTCAGGGTCCAGCAGAGGAATATACCCCTTTATCGCCCCCTGCTCCTCGAGTTTTTTTATCTTATTGATCACGACGGGAGCCGACGTCCCAATCTCCTTAGCGACTTCACGAAAGCTCTTCCTGGAATTCTGATTCAGGGCTCTGATTATTTTTAATTCCAATTCTTCCACCGATAATTCTCCTTTTTATTTGTAAGCCATATTAGCAAAATATTAAACAATTGTAAATATATTTTTAGAATTGACTTGACAAATGAAAATATTTTTATAAAATTTGTAGAATAATGATAATTGATAGTGCACTGGAAGCCAAACTATACACAAGGGAATCTATTGAGCTCCCCGGTATTATAAAAGATAGGCTCCCCAGAATTCAATCGGTTTATCAACCCGAAAGTGCCCATGATATTCAAGAGCTGTTTTCCCGTTGTCAGAAAAGCAGGATCTCTTTGATCCCCCGTGGAGCTGCCACTTCAGGGATTGGCTGCATCACGCCTCTCAAAAAGTCTATCATGGTCGACCTCACTTCTCTAGATCAAATCATAGATTTCGATAAAAAAGAGAAAGTAATCTGTGTGGAAGCAGGGATCCGATGGTGGGAGGTCAAACACTTTTTGAAGACGCATTCTCTCGACCTCTACACTTGTCCCTCCAGCCTGTTTTCCACTGTAGGGGGCTGGCTGGCAACCGGTGGCTATGGAATAAACAGTTTCCGCTACGGTCATCTCTCCAATCTGGTTGATTCCATAGAAATCGTCACTCCCCGTAAAAATAGATGGGTAGACCGGAATGACCGGGAATTCAAATATTTCTCGGGAACCGAAGGCCAGATGGGGATCATCAGCAAAGTGAAGCTCAAGGCCCGTGAATCGCGCCTTTCTAAATCCTACCTGATTTTTTTCAACTCCCCTGCGAAAGCTGTCGGATTCTTATTCGAGATGTTGAAGTCTCTCCAGGTGTCACCTCTCCACATCTCTTATTTTGACCGGTTCAGAATCGCGCATAAAAATCATCTCCTCAACGGAAAGGTTTCCTTTCCTGAGACAGAAGCTGTGCTTTTGACATTCGAAGACGGGCTGCATGAAGATGAATTGGTCAACCTGGTAAAAAGAAAAAAGGGGGAACTGGCTGATGAGCATCTCGCGTCGTTCGTCTGGAATGAGAGATATTTCCCCTTTTCCATAAGGCATCTCTATCCGGCCATCCTGGGGAGCGAAATACTCCTTCCGGTTAAAAATCTCGACCATTACATTTCCAGGACAAGAAATTTCGGCAGAGACTATGGCCTTTCGCTCTCGACTGAAGCGACGCTGGTCAATTCAGACGAGGCCGTTGCCTTCACGATCTTCCCCTCTGATCCGAAAAAAATCAGTCATTTTGTTCATCTTTTCCTGACCTACTCTCTGGCTCATATCGCTCTCCAATCCGGAGGAAAGCCTTACGGAATCGGGACCTGGAATCTCCCGTTGATGAAGAAATTATTCTCGAAAAAAGAAAAAAAAGAGTACAGAGCGTATAAAGAAGAATCAGACCCTTGGAATCTGATCAACCCCGCTAAATCATTATCTCCTGACTTTCCTTTTACAAACCTGTTGAAAGCCGTTTTTTCGACAAGCCGACTGTTCGCCAGCGGCTTCCCTTTGCTCAAACCCTATCTCAAAATTTCGGGCAACGGCTCCCCAAACGGAAAACACGGGCTCTCTGCGCCGGAAGCCTGTGCCAACTGCGGAGCCTGTATCCCTGTCTGTCCTGCATACATGATGAAAAAGACCGAGCTCGTCACTGCCAAAGGAAAGCTCTTTCTGCTGAAGCACCTTTTGAACGGTTCCTCTTTGCCCAGGTCAACAGCGGAGAAGGTCTTTTATTGCCTGCATTGTCATCTCTGCGAGCATGTCTGCCAGAGCAAGCTGATCCTGACACCTGTCTGGGAGAAGCTCGAGTCAATCGTCGAGAAAACACACGGACGCCCTGAAGAGAAAATCAAAGCATTCATAGAACAGACGGAATCTCATCCGGCCTACATTCAGCTCTTAGAGACCTTCGGCATAGCTCCCCATTCCATCCATAAGGCACCACATAATGTATGAGAGATATCACATAAATACGTCTCCCGCAAAACTATCCTCCACTCAGATGGGAAAGTTCGAGATCATTCGAAAGGATAGCTGTTTCAACTGCGGACAGTGCATGACCCACTGCATCTATGACGTCCATAAGCGGGATGACAGCGATCAGCGGAAAATGCGGGAGCCTGTCAGTCATCTGTGTAAAAACTGTTTTTCATGCATCCAAAACTGCCCTCAACAGGCACTGGAGATGGTGAAAAACAAAGAATATGAATCTCTGGGGAACGATTACTGGACTCCGCATAAAATACTCACCATCTGGAATGAGGCAGAAGAGGGGAAGATTCCTGTCTACGGCGCAGGCTTCCGCGGCCGGTTCAAAGGATCAGGCTTCGACACCATATGGACGGACATGTCGGAAATCGTCCGGCCGACGAGAGATGGAATCCATGGAAGAGAGTATATCGCCACCGCCGTCGACCTGGGTAGAAAGCTCCCCCTGATTACTGACTTCACAAAGCTCGACAGTCCCCATCTCCTTGAAGTTCAAATCCCGATGCTTTTTGACACAAATCCAATGGGACAACGTTTAGAAAACATCATTCTCGCCATAGTGACAGCGGCCCATCAAATCCGGACATATGCCTATGTTAACACCGAAGATTATTTTGACGAACTCAAACCTTACCTTGAATCGATCGCCTTCCGCTGTCCACTCGATAAAGCCGGCGGCATCGATTCAGCCCCCTGGAAGGAAGCGAACCTGATCGAAATCACTCTCCCCAGGGAATTCTCAATTTCAGAACTCAAAGGATCTCTCAATAAACTCAAAAAGCACAATCCACGCGCACTGCTCTCACTCGGATTGCCCAACCATCATTTATCCGAAGAAATCTTAGGACTGATCCGGTCCTCTTCTGTTGATTTCCTGAACCTCTGCGCCGACAATCAAGGCCAAAGCCCTGAAGAAGAGCTGTTTATCAGCGAGTCGATAAGGAAATTGCACCTCAACCTTGTCAAAAGGCACATGAGGGATGAGATCACACTCCTGGGAAAAGGAGGGATCGCTGCGGCTGAACATGTCCCCAAAGCCATTATTTGCGGTGCGGATGCCGTGATTCTGGATTTATCTCTGCTAGTGGCCATGGGATGCCGAATCTGTGACGAATGCCGGATAGATCGCTGCCCGGCTGAATTGAAGACACTCGACCCAGAAATTGCCGCTCAGCGAATCATCAACATGACATGCGCCTGGCGAGATCAGCTCCTGGAAATTCTGAGCGCTATGGGCATAAGGGATGTGAGACGGCTGCGCGGCGAGGTCGGGCGAGCGATGTTCTATGAAGAGATCGAAAAAGAATCTTTTTATTTTATTTTTGAGGAAAGGCCTCTTTTTAAATGAAAAGCGGTGGAATGAAACACAGGCAACCCGGATACCGAAGCCAAATCGGCAAATACCAGATCTCTCTTAGTAATGACTGCTTTCACTGCGGACTCTGTGTTGAGCTCTGCCCCTCCGGAGTCTTTGAAAGGAGAGAAGGATTCAATCATGTGACGGTGCCGCATTCTTCCAGCTGTCAAGGTCCAGACTGCACAGCGGGTCCCTACCACTGTGCGGGAAAATGCCCGGTGGATGCCATAAGGATCGAGATGGATCCCCAATGGAAAACTCTCGGGGATTACCGCTGGACTCCGGAATTAATCGTCTCGACCTGGCAGCAGGCAGAAACAGGTGAGACTCCTAACGGAAAAATAGAGTACAAAATTGGCTCTTCTGGAGGCGGATTTGACCGCTTTGAATTCATGGTCGAAGAGTCAACGCCGGTGTCCATTGCCGAAATCGGAAGCGTCGATACATCCCTTAGTCTCAACCGCCGTGGAGAGGGTCCTTCTGTAGAAATCCCTGTTCCCTGGTACGGGGCAGGAATGTCCTTCGGTTCAGTGAGCCTTCCCACGATGCTCTCCCGGGCCATATCTGCAAAGACCTGGAACACATTCACATCCACCGGAGAAGGCGGATATCCGGATGAGTTGATTCCTTATAAAGATCATATCATCACTCAGATCGCGACAGGCTTGTTTGGTGTGCGGGAGGAAACGATCCAGAGGACCCGGATCATCGAGTTCAAATACGCTCAGGGAGCCAAACCCGGTCTGGGAGGACATCTGCTGGGAGACAAGAACACGCCAGGCGTGGCCAAAAAGAGGGAGGCTGTACCCTGGACTTCGCTTTTTTCTCCTTTCCCTTTCCACAGCGTCTATTCGGTCGAAGACCATAAAAAGCATATCGACTGGGTCAAGACAATAAATCCCGATGCACTCATATCCGTTAAAGTCTCAACCCCTTCAGACGTCGACATGGTGGCTGTCGGGAGCTACTACGCCGGAGCAAACATCATTAACTTAGACGGAGGATACGGCGGAACCGGTGCAGCCCCGGAGATCGCCAAGAAAAACATCGCCATGCCCATAGAGTACGCCATCACCAAAGTCCACCGCTTTCTGCTTGAGGAAGGAATCCGGAACGAGGTCGTGCTGATGGCCAGCGGAGGAATCCGCACCTCCTATGATATCGCTAAATCGATCGCTCTCGGAGCCGACGGCGTCATTATCGGAACATCAGAGCTGGTGGCTCTGGGATGCGTGAGATGCGGCAACTGCGAGAGCGGGAGGGGATGCCCGAGAGGGATTGCCACAACCGACGCCGAACTTGACCAGCTTATCGATGCCGATTGGGGAGCACAGAGGATAATCAATCTCTACTCGGCGTGGCAGAATCAGCTCAAGATGCTCCTCCATCAGTTAGGGATGAAAAGCATAAAGGAATTGAAAGGCCGGACAGACCTTTTGAGGTATATCGATGAAGATTAAGGACACATTGCGGCTGCTCGACTCAAGGAAAAATCTATCTCCGCCGGCAGACCATTCCCCTAAACAAGCGATGGAAGGCGGCTGTGGAGTTGTCGGCTTGGCGTGCGATGAAAAGATCTCCGGCAGACACATCAGGCAGTCATTGATCCAGATGCACAACAGGGGAAACAGTAAAGGCGGCGGAATAGCAGCCTTCGGGCTCAACCCGGAGCAGCTGGAAGTCAGCCAGAAAATCCTCGATGAGGATTACATGATCCAGGTGGCCTTTCTGGATCCTGAAACCAGAAGAGAGGTGGAAAAAGAGTTCATTTTCCCCAGCCTTGAGGTTCATTCTCACACCAGGCTCCCGACCTTGAATGATTTTCGGGATGTCAGCGGCTTGGATGTCCCCCCGCCTGAAGTATGGAGATATTTCTGTCGAGTCAAAGAAGACGTTCTCAGCCATTTTATCCTCATTCATAGCCTGGAGAATATCGATAGAGAAAAAGCAGAGGATGAATTTATCTATCAGAACACCTATGAGCTCAATAAAAAATTCTATTCTGCGCTCGGCGATAAAAAGGCATTCGTCCTTTCCCACGGACGGAACATGCTCATCCTGAAAATCGTGGGCTATGCCGAGCAGGTCATTCAGTATTACCAGCTCGAAAACCTGGACGCTCATCTATGGATCGGTCATCAAAGATATCCGACAAAAGGGAAAGTGTGGCATCCAGGCGGAGCCCATCCCTTTATGGGGATGAATGAGGCGCTCGTCCATAACGGAGACTTTGCCAATTACCACTCCATCGCCGAGTACCTCAGCCAGAGAAATATCTATCCTCTCTTCCTGACAGATACAGAGGTTTCTGTGCTTCTTTTTGACCTGTTCAACAGGATCTATGAATACCCCCTCGAATACACCATCGAAGCCTTGGCTCCCACAACAGAAAGAGATTTCCATCTTTTGCCGGAAGAGAAAAAAAGGATATACCGGGCCATTCAGGCATCCCATATTCACAGCTCACCGGACGGCCCCTGGTTTTTCATCATCGGCCAGACAGACAGAAAGGATAATAGCTATAAACTCCTGGGAATCACAGACACCTCGATGCTCCGTCCCCAGGTGTTTGCCTTCCAGGAAAACGGCGTCAATATCGGTCTGGTGGCCAGCGAAAAGCAAGCCATAGATGCCACCCTGCGCAGTCTGCACGCAGAGGACAAAAGATTTCTTCCCTATGCGGACTTCTACTGGAATGCCCGGGGCGGGAGCTACACCGACGGAGGAGCGTTTGTTTTTGCGGTCAGAGAGGGAGAGTTAACCATAACCGATAAGTTCGGGAGGAAGATCTCCACAGAAAAAGAGAAAGACTGTCCGTCGGTCAACCTCTCGGCTCAAACGCCTCAAGATGAAGAGCTCGCAGAGAAGGTGACGGAATTCACCGGGGTCATCGATAAAAGATGGAGCGTTCCCATAAAGGACAGAGCCAGAGTTTTAACCGAAGCGGAAAAATATCTCAATGAGATATTCCTGTCTCTGCCAGAAAGAGAACGAGACGCGATTCACCTGCATTTCAAGGACTGGAGCAATAAAGGCTCTTTAAGCCCCCCACAGAGCGAACAGGAAGTCCTGGTCGTCAACTGTGAAAAATTCCCTTCGGAGGGAGGCCAATCCATCTCCCGGTTTATCGTCAAGGCGAACCAGCTCGGCTGGAAAAATTTCATCACATTCAACTGGAGAGGCCAGAGGTTCTGTGGATGCGGATTGGGGGCGGATTCGAATGATGTCCGGATCGATGTGTTCGGGAGTTCAGGCGATTACCTGGGTTCGGGTTTGGACGGCGTGGAGATTGCCGTCCACGAGAACGCTCAAGACCAGGTGGGGCAGATCATGAAAAGCGGTAAGCTCGTCGTCTACGGAGACGTCGGACAGACCTTTATGTACGGAGCCAAAGGCGGTGAAGCCTATGTCCTCGGGAACGCCGCGGGGAGGCCCCTCATCAATGCCGTCGGTGCGCCACGGGTGGTTATAAACGGCACATGCCTTGATTACCTGGCAGAGTCCTTCATGGCCGGAGACCCTCTGGAAGGAGGAGGATTTGTCATTCTCAACGGACTCAAGTTCAACACAAAAGGCGAGATCATGGAACTCGACACTCCCTATCCCGGAGGCAACCTCTTCTCACTCGCTTCTGGAGGAGCCATCTATATCAGAGATCCGCATCTAAAGGTCGAGCCGGGCCAGTTGAACGGAGGGCAATTCACCACGGTTAGAAAGAAGGACTGGGAAGTCATTCTTCCCTATCTCGAAGAAAACGAGAAATTATTCGATATCTCTGTCGAACGTTTATTGAGCCTCGACGGAAAAGTTCTTTCTTATAATAAGGTTTACCGGAAAGTCGAAGCCATCGAATTGAAAATTCTCTCAGGGACTCATTATTAAAAAATAAGGAGGTTCAGGCTTTGACTCCGG
>Ga0180437_10002465_pt1 | contig 29425 bp, 23 predicted proteins | sample SS_ome_4_FD_132410 | JGI IMG/M metagenome (GOLD analysis project Ga0180437, IMG submission 132410) | Hypersaline lake sediment archaeal communities from the Salton Sea, California, USA - SS_3_D_1 metaG | ecosystem: Environmental > Aquatic > Non-marine Saline and Alkaline > Hypersaline >...
GATCGTGGCCCGCACCGACGCCCCGCCCGGCGTTGCCACCGCCTCCGATGGCTGGACCGGGGAGATCATCGACAATCCGTGGGGAGCCGGGTATCTGGTTCAGTGGTATACAAACGACCCCGCCAAGTACCTCCGCCCGAATGGCGCCGATATCGCCGACTTCAGCTTTACCGTGGACGCCTACGAAGACACCGACGCCGACGGCTGGGACGACGACGACCCCGGCGTCGTGGCGGGCGAGAGCTACCGCATCTGGTTCGGCGGCGCCAACTATGGCGACGGCTCGGCGGATCAAGCGGTCTATTTCGACGACTCCGGAGGATTCGCAGCTCAGTTCCCCACTGGTGCTTACGGCAGTGGGTTTGAAGGCGTCCTCGAGATCGAGGCGGTTCCCGAGGTGGGCAGCCTGATCACCTGGGGTCTGATCGGCGTCAGCACCGCGGGGCTGGGCCTCTGGCGGCGCCGGAAACGCGGATAGAGACGACGATTGCTGCCTGACCACCCGCAACGAGCCGCCGCACCCTAAGTGTCGCGGCTCGTTCGCTTTGCCGGTCGAAGGCTCTGGATAATGCCCTGCGACCGCGCCAATTCGCCACTGCAAACGGGCAGGTCGCTGGTGCCCGGCTCGCACGCAACGCCGCAACCTGTTTGGCGACAATGGCTTACCGCATCTCGGCCGGCCCGCGGGACAAACGCGTGCTAGCCTCGGTGCCTGGAACAATGGCCGGCGGGCAGATATGATGGATCGGCCGTTTCGGTGTAACCGGTTGACCGGACAGGCGTTAGCGTCGACCGGCCGGACTCGAAGATGGGCCCATTCTCCCTTTTGGGCCAGAAGACCGTGGAATCATAGCCTCGCGAGGAGCACACGATGAAACTCAACATTCTGCGCCGCCTGATAGCTGTCGCCGCCGCCATCGCACTGGTCACGTTGGTCGCTCGAATCGACACCGCCGCCGCCGCGAACCAACCGACCAACCACGTGACCATCTTGGCCGATCCTTCGATCGCCCCCGTGTCGTTCGCGGTCGGCGAGCTTCGCCGATCGCTCGAAGACGCCGGTTCCTCGGTGGCCGTGAAGCCCCCGGCCGAGTTGAACCGTTCGCGGGTGCGGATCATCGTTGCCGTGGCCGACGAGCCCCTTTCCGGCGGACGTATCTTCCAGCAGATCGGCAAGCGTGCCGCCGCCATGGGCAGCCAGGGGTACGTGGTCGACCAGTACGTCGCCAAGAACGGCCAGGAGGTCTTTACGACATATTGTTGCGTGGGCGCCGATCCCCGCGGGGCGATGTACGCCGGACTGCATTTGGCCGAATCGATTCGCATCAACAAGGGGCTCCAGGGCATTAGCCGTGCGGAAAAGAAGCCCTACATCGCCCGCCGCGGGATCAAGTTCAACATTCCTCTGGATGTCCGCACGCCCAGCTACGACGACACAGGCGACGCCGCGCAGAAGAACTACGTTCACATGTGGGATTTCTCCTTCTGGCGGGAGTTTCTCGACGACATGGCCCGGCATCGCTACAACACGCTCACGCTCTGGAACCCGCATCCGTTCCCATCCATCGTCAAGTGTCCCAACTATCCCGACGTGGCCCTGGACGACGTCTGCGTCAGCCGGCTGAAGCCGACGTACCAGACGCCCATGTCGCACAACAACAGATTTCACGAGAGCCCCGCCTTGGACCAACTCCGGGTCGTGAAGAAGATGACGATCGACGAGAAGATCGCCTTCTGGCGTCGGGTCATCAAACACGCCAAGGACCGCGGGATCGACGTCTACCTGATCACCTGGAACGTGCTGATGAACGGCACCTTCGGCAAATACGGCATCGACAACGCCCAGGACAATCCGACCACGATCTCCTACCTGCGGGAGTCGGTCTGCCAGACGATTCTCACCTACCCGGACCTGGCCGGCATCGGGGTCACCGCCGGCGAGAACATGAAACACCGCAACGACGAGTTTTCCAAGGAAAAGTGGCTGTGGAAGACGTACGGGCTGGGCGTGGTGGACGCCAAGCAGCGGCAGCAGGACCGGCACGTCCGCTTCCTGCACCGCGTCTGGCAGACGGGCGTGGCCGGCATCGTGGACGATTTCGGCAAGCAGTATCCCGACACCTTCGAGGTGGGCTTCAAGTACGCCCGGGCCCACATGTACTCGTCGCCCGATCCGCCGTTCGACGACGCGCTCTGCGAGGAGCTGAAGGCCACCGACGTGAAGTGCTGGTGGAACGTCCGTAACGACGACATCTTCAACTTCCGCTGGGGCGACCCCGACTACGCCCGGGAGTTCATCCGACACATACCGCCCAAGGAGCTGACGGCCGGCTACCACATGGGCTCGGACGGATACGTCTGGGGCCGGGAGCACACCAGCACCGAGCCCGAGTCGCCGCGGCCACTGGAGATCAAGAAGCACTGGTACAAGTTCATGCTCTGGGGTCGGTTGGGCTATGACCCCACGCTCGACTCCGAGTTCTTCACCAGAGTTCTGGCCCAGCGGTTTCCCGAAACCTCCGCCCCGTATCTCTACGCCGTCTGGGCCGAGGCCTCCAAGATCATTCCGCTGGTCAACCGCTTCCACTGGAACAACTGGGATTTCATGTGGGCGGTCGAAGGCTGCATCGACCGGGGAAAGGGCTTTCACACGGTCGACGATTTCATCAAGATCCCGCCCATGGAACGCAGCGGGATCGTCGCGATTCCCGATTTCGTCGAGCGGGAGCTTGCCGGGAAGCCGGCCGGAGGAACCACGCCGGTCCAAGTGGCCGAGCAACTTCACCGGCACGCGGCCGACGCATTGGCCGTGCTGGCAGAGATTCGCCGCAAGACGCCGCAGCCGGGTAAGGAGCTGCGGCTGACGCTTTGCGACGTCGAGGCGATGGCCCACCTGGGCAACTACTATAGCGCCAAGATCCAGGGCGCGGTGGAGCTGTGTACGTTTCGCAAGTCGAACGACGCGAAGCGGAAGGCCGTGGCCGTCGAACACCTCGAGGAAGCGGTCGAGCACTGGCAACGCTATGCCAAGCTGGCCGCCGGTCTGTATCGTCCGCAATTGCTCGCGCGGACCCGGCAACTCGATTGGATAAAGACGCTGGACGACGTGAAACGGGACGTCGCCATCGCCCAAAGTGCGGTCGCCAAATAGCGAACCTTATCGGAAGACACGAAAGACCAAAGGAGTGAGAGAATGAAGCGATCCAAATTCCCGGCCGCCGTGATCGGGGGCCTGTTGACCTGTCTCTGTACCGCGTTGACGGCCTCGGCCCAAGAGGAGGACGCGGACGCGGCGTCGGAGTCACGTTCGTCCCAGGGCATCGCCCTGCTCGACGTCAGTTACTTCTACGAAAACCACCCGGGCTTCAAGGAGCGATTGTCGGAGTTGAAGGCGGACACCAATCGCTCAGAGCAGGCGTTCAAGAAGCAGAAAGAGGAGCTGGAGGGCTTGGAGGAGCAACTCAAGCTGCTGGCCGTCGGCACGCCGGAGCACGCGAAAATGGAGGCGAAGGTCAATCAGTTCAAGGCTCAGCTTGCCGCAAGTTTTGAAACGCAGAAGGCGGGCTTCCTGCGGCGCGAGGCTCGCGTGTACTATGACGTGTACCAGGAAATGGCCCAGGAGGTGGAAGCCTATGCCAAAGCGCACGGGATCACGCTGGTGCTCCGCGTCCACGACAACCCCGTCAACGTGGCCAAGCCGGACGAAGTCCTCAAGCGCATCAATCAGCCCGTGATCTGGCACGACCAAAAGCGGGATATCACGCGGACCATTTTGCAGCGTCTTCAACGGAAACTGAAAGCATCGGAGCCGGAAAAAGAGGAACCGGACGCCGATCCGGCGTCGTAAGAGCCAATTGGTCTTGTGGTTTTGCGCCCGGCCCGTACATTGAGGTCTTCCCGCGTTGCAGACGCTGGCCTGCCGGTTGCGGCGTCGGTCTGGGACGTGTCACCGATCACTACCATCCCAAAGGAGTCCGACCATGGCCAAGGCCACTGCGCGTCACATTCTCGTCAAGACCAAGGAAGCCTGTGAGGACTTGAAGTCCCAGATCGAGGCCGGGGCCGACTTTGCCGAGTTGGCCGGGAAACACTCCGAATGCCCCTCGGGCAAACAGGGCGGCGATTTGGGTGAATTCAGCCGTGGGCAGATGGTCCCGGAGTTCGACAAGGTCGTGTTTGAAGAAGACGTCGGCAAGGTGCACGGGCCGGTCCAGACACAGTTCGGCTTCCATCTGGTGGAGATCACCAGCCGCACCGATTAGAGGCCGTTGCGGCGTCACTCCGCTTGCTGTGTGTCCGCTGCCCGCTCGACCCACTCCAGGCCGGCGCCCTTTCGAAGTTCCTCTTGCCACGCGAGGAACAGTTGGCGCTGTTCTTCCCGGCCCACGGTCAGGTAGGTGCCCCAGCGGTCGCTCTCGAACTGGGTCCGCAAAACGGTTTCCGACGGGTTGGCCTCGGTCATCCGGACCACGTACGCGACCGTCTTGGGTTGGTTCATGGCCACGCCGATTTCGCCCACGTCCAGGTCAAACACGGCCCGCATGAATTCGTCCCCCGGAACATCGACTCCTTTGACCTCGCTGAGTTGGGGCGGCGTTCGAGAAACACCGGTCGGGACACTGCCGTAGGTCATCCAGCTGAACGGATCGGTTGCCGTTACGGGAAGGTCCGGCTTTCCAGCAAAGGCTTCTTTGAGCGACTTGCCCGACGCCAGGGCCTCGTCCCGTAGCCGCTGAGCCTCCTTCTCTGCCGCGTCACGCGCCTTGACCATTCTCCAGGCGTCCAGGACCTCTTGCCGAACGCCCGCGTCCGTAAACTCGGGGATCGTTTCGGGGACCTTCTCCACGCTCCAGGACAGATAGCGATTCCCTTCGGCATCGTACGATTCCATGGCCTCGTGCAAGGCCCGGCTTTCTTCGAAAGCGAATGAAAGAAACGGAACGCTCCTCTGGTAGCCCATCGGGACGTAAGACTTGCCGATATCGAAATCCATCATCCCCAGTTGCGAAACCAGCCGAGTCTGGTCGGTAGTCAGTCCGTGTTGCCTGGCCAGCGCATCGCTGTCGAGCTTCGTGGGCGCCGGCTTGTTCGGATCGGCTTCATGCAGGGCCTGCTCGGCGTTGAACTGTCGCAGCTTCGCCTGGATTTCGCCGAAGATCGCACCGATTTTCTCGTTGGCCAACTCGTTGCGTATCGCCTTTCCCATGGGCCCGGCCAGCGGGTCCTTGGGCTGATCGCTCTCGGCAGATGGTTCGCCTTCCGCCGGCGTTCCGGCGGCGTCGCTCTGGTCCTTGACCGGGCTTTCCGGCGGCGGCGCCGACGGCTCCTGCAACGGCTCGGCCGCCGTATCTTCGGCCGGCCCGGAGTCGACGGCCGGCGGCTGCGATTCGGACTCCGCTTCCGCCGGCTCCCCTTCGGCCGGCTCGGTCTCTGCCGGTTCTTCCTGGGCGAAGGAGGTCAGCACAAATGGTGAAGCGGATTTGATCGAAGACGTCTCGCCGGACTTGTCACCCTCCGCTTCAGGAGCCGGCTCGCCTGTTGCGTCCTCGGCAGGCTCCGCAGGTGTTTTCTCCACGTTTTCAGCCGCAGCGGCCTCTTCCTCTCCTTCCGTCATGGTTTGGTCCGTGGGGGTAGACGGATCCTCGGAGGGCCCTTCACCCTTTTCGGTCGCTTCACCCTCGCTCTGCGTCGGCTCCTCTTCCACAGGCTTTTCTTCCGTCGGCGGTGCCTCCACGTCTTGGTACATCCGGTCGTAGAGGTCCTTGTTCTCTTCGTACCGCTTTCTGATTTCCTCTTCGCTTACCGCGGAAGCCGCGAACTTCTCGGTTTCCGCCTTGAAGTAGCGCACGGCAATCCGACGGGGTCGGCGGAACCCGGGCTCGGGGAAGTTGGGATGGGCGTACCGCTCTTTGTATTGTTCAAAGAACTCCTTCAAGACCTCGTCACCCGGGTCTTCGATATCTCGTGCAAAATTGGCCACCGGGACCGGGGCCGCCTCGATCGTGGCCTTCCGCTCCAGGCGGTTGAAATAGTCCCACCTCTGTGCCGGCGTGACCCCATGTACGCTGTACTCGAACATTTTCTGCATCCGCAGCGCCAGCAACTCGTGCCGCAACAGTTCGAAGAAATAGCGCTGCCTAAGCGAAAGCTTCTTGAGGATCAGCTTCAGCTCGGAAGCGTGGACGCGGTTCTCGGTCACGTCCCTGATGAACTTCTTGATGGCCTGGTCGCTGACGACCAGGCCGAGTTGCTTCGCATGCTGAACCACCAGCCAGGTGCCGACCACGGTCTCCCTGTCGGTCCGGCCAAGCTGTGAGGCGAGCGTGCCGGAAATGGTACCGTCCCCTCCGGCCCTCACCACGGCCGACTGCACCTGCCGCAGGAAGCGCACCACCTTGGCCCGTTGCTGCAGCAGCGTCTGAAGTTCCGAGGAGCGCAGATTGCCGTACTTCGTTGTCTTGACCACCACCGGGTTCCGCACGGAGGTCGACAGCAGGTTCTGCAGAATGGGCCCCGAGAGGAAAACGAAAGCGACCATTGCAGCGAGCCCGAAGAAGACGATCAGTCCCTTTTGGTGCTTGCGAAATACCTTAAATGGGCTAGCCATAACGCACGAACCCTTCTGGAGATGGAGTCCTTGGCCCGACTCGGCTTGACAAGCGGGCCGCCTCAGCAGTAATGATGTTGCGTGCTTCCAACGCAATCGAATCTAGCAATTTTAAAGCCAAAGCGCCTAAATGCAATCCCAAAAGGCTTCCCGCCCTAAGGCCACTTCATGAGGGGGACCAGGAACTGAACCTCAAAATACCGTGGAATCGTCTGTTCGATCGAAAGTGCCAATTGTCCCGACGGCGGCGCTTGCTACAATTCCACGCGGGTTTCGTCCGGCGGGTCGGTCCGAATGAAGCGATGGTCGGGATCGCTGCCGGTTGATTCAGGAATTGAAGGGCAAATCGCTGATACATAGTGACGACCCTAACTTAAATTCCCCATTTTACCAACAGCACCATGGCCAAGAGACGCAAGACCACCGCCGACAAATCGCTGGTGATCGTCGAATCGCCCGCTAAAGCCCGTACAATCGGCAAGTTCCTCGGCGGCGATTACACGATCGAGGCCAGTATCGGTCATATTCGTGACCTCCCACAGGGGGCCAAAGAGATCCCCGAAAAATATAAGCGCGAAGACTGGGCCTATCTGGGCGTCAACGTCAATCAGGATTTCGACCCGGTCTACGTCATCCCCCGCGACAAGGTCAAGCAGGTCCGTAAGCTCAAGGATTTGCTCAAGGAGGCCAAGAACCTCTATCTGGCCACGGACGAGGATCGCGAAGGCGAGGCCATCAGCTGGCACCTCTGCGAGGTGCTCAAGCCGAAGGTGCCGGTCCGCCGGCTCGTCTTCCACGAGATTACTGAAGAGGCCATCCGCGAAGCGCTCCAGTCGCCGCGCGAGATCGACAACGATCTGGTTCGGGCCCAGGAGGTCCGCCGGATCGTCGACCGGCTTTACGGCTACGACGTCTCTCCGCTGCTGTGGCGGAAGATCCGTCCACGGCTTTCCGCCGGCCGCGTGCAGAGTGTGGCGGTCCGCCTGATCGTGGAGCGGGAACGGCAGCGGATGGCGTTCGTCTCCGCGAAGTTCTGGGACCTGTTGGGCAGCTTTGCCAAGGCCAGTGGGGAAGATTTTCAGGCGACCTTGGTTTCGGTCGACGGCCGCAAGGTCCCCTCCAGCCGCGACTTCGACGCCGCCACCGGCAAACTGAAAGACCCGAACCTGCTCTTGCTCGACGAGCAACAGGCCCACGAGCTAATCCAGCGGCTGCTGAAGGCCGAGTGCCGGGTCACCAATCTGGAAGACAAGCCGTATACCACCAGCCCCTATCCGCCGTTTACCACCAGCACGCTTCAGCAGGAGGGCAACCGGAAGTGCGGCTTCACGGCCCGGCACACCATGCAGATCGCCCAAAGCCTGTATGAGAACGGCCACATCACTTACATGCGGACCGACTCGACCAGTCTGGCGTCCGTGGCGGTCGAGGCGGCTCGGGACCTGGTCGCCACGCAGTACGGCAAGGAGTATCTGCCCGAGAAACCCCGCACCTATCAGACGAAGGTCAAGAACGCCCAGGAAGCCCACGAAGCCATTCGGCCGGCCGGCCATCCCTTCGAGGTCCCCGAGGTGATCCGCGGGGAACTCAGCAGCGACCAGTTCAAGCTCTACGACCTGATCTGGAAGCGGACCATCGCCAGCCAAATGGAAAATGCCCGAGGACGCCGGATCACGATTAGCGTCGAAGTGGACGGGGCCGTGTTCCAGGTCAGCGGCAAGACGATCGATTTTCCCGGCTATTTGCGGGCCTACGTCGAGGGATCGGACGATCCGGAGGCCGATCTGGCCGACCACGACGACGTGTTGCCTTCGGTCGTGCTGGGGGAACGGCTGGATTGCCGCCAACTGGAGCCCAAGAGCCACACCACCAAGCCTCCCAACCGGTACAGCGAAGCCTCGCTCACCCGCACGCTCGAAGAAATGGGGATCGGCCGGCCCAGCACCTACGCTTCGATCATCGACACGATCCTTGCTCGGGAATACGTCTTCAAATTCAATCGCAGCAACGTGCTGGTGCCGACGTGGACCGCGTTTGCCGTTTCGCGGCTGCTGGAGGTCCATTTGTCGGACCTGGTCGACTACCAGTTCACGGCTGAAATGGAGGACCGGCTCGACGCCATCAGCCGGGGAGAGACCGAGCATATCAACTATTTGAAGACGTTCTACTTCGGCAACTCCCGGCCGGGACTGAAAGAACAGCTCAAAAACAAGGTGGACGAGATCGACGCCCGCGAGGTCTGCCAGGTGTTGATCGGCAAGCCGGACGGAAATGGAGACGCTGCGGAGGAAATCTACGTCCGCGTCGGCCGCTATGGGCCGTTCCTGCAGCAGGGCGAACGCCGGGCGAGCCTGCCGGAGAAGATGCCGCCGGATGAAGTCACGGTGGAAGCGGCCCTGGAAATGCTCGACAAGGCGGCTGCCGGAGACGAGCCGCTGGGTATCTGCCCCGACACGCACAAGCCCGTGTATCTCAAGGTCGGCCGCTTTGGACCCTACGTACAGCGAGGCACGCCCGAAGACGACGAAAAGCCCCAGAACGCCTCGTTGTTGCGGGGCATGGAACCGGAGCAGGTCGATTTGGCGACGGCCTTGCGGCTGCTGTCGCTGCCACGAACGTTGGGCGACCATCCGGAGCAGAACGAGCCGGTGGTGGCCTTCAACGGGCGTTACGGCCCGTACATCAAGTGCGGCAGCGAGACCCGGTCCCTGCCCGACGATCTCTCGCCCCTGGAGGTGACGCTCGAACAGGCCGTGGCGCTGTTGGCCCAACCCAAAGCCCACCGCGGCGCCGCTCGGCGACAGGAACCGATCAAGGTGTTCGACCCCTCGCCCGTGACCGAAGAGCCGGTCCGTTTGTTGGAGGGGCGTTACGGTCCCTACGTGACCGACGGGCAGACCAACGCCTCGTTACCGAGGGGAACGACGCCCGAAGAGGTGTCGTTCGAATATGCGCTCGACCTGTTGAAGGCACGCGCCGAGAAGGGTCCCACCCGAAGACGCACCCGTAAGAAAGCCGCCAAGAAGAAAACGACCAAAAAGAAGGCGGCCAAGAAGAAGGCGACGAAGAAGAAAGCGGCCAGCAAGAAGGCGACCAAGAAAAAGGTGGCCAAGAAGAAGGCGTAGGCGTTTCTTCCTGGTTCCCAAGCTGGAGCTTGGGAACCAGAGATTCGTGTGCAAACCGGGAATTTCGCCTCGGACGGTCCTCTACCCTGATATCTGACCAATCAGGGGCTTTCACGGAAGGTGCGCCACTGCGAAGCAGCGGCACACGAGGGCGGGAAAAACGGACTACTCCTTTTGCGTCCCCACGGCCACGGCGAAGGCGGTCGCATGGGTGTGGCAGTGGGAGATGGTCACCAGCACCTTGGCGATGCCCAATTGCTCGACGACCTCCTTGGCCCCGCCGCGCACGGCCACCACCGGCTTTCCGCTGGCCTCGTTGCGGACTTCGATGTCCCGCCAGGTGATCCCCCGCCGCCAGCCGGTCCCCAGGGCTTTCAGGATCGCTTCCTTGGCCGCCCAGCGTCCGGTGAAGTGCTGCGTCGCTTGCGCGCGGGCCTGGCAGTAACGAATCTCCTCAGGCGTGTACACGCGATTGATGAACAGCTCCCCATGCCGTTCGATCATCCGTGCGATCCGCAGGCATTCCGTAATGTCGGTGCCGATTCCAATGATGTCGGACATGGTTGGGGCTGGGGGTTAGAGTCTTTGACTATGACTTCTGCGCACGGTGCGCCTATGTCTGCAGGTCCTTTTGCCAGAGAGGTTTAGGGTCCAGCGGTCAGGGTTCAGCACTCCGGCTCCAATCGTTACCCCGAAGTCCTGAACCCTGACCGCTGAACCCTGAACCCTCCTTTGGTTGCGGCCACCGGCCGCGTTATGGGTTAGTGCCTGAGGTTTAATGTTCAGGTCGGTGGTTGTTCGGTTGCGATGGTTCGAGTGGGAGATCACGGCTCACTTTCGTTGCTTCATCGAGCACCTGCACCATTTGATTGCGACGTTCGGGATCCAGCCAAAGCCGGACGGAGGAAGTCCCGCTAGGCGATTTGTCCCAGGAAAGCTCGAAACCGGTCGGCCCGCAGCCGCCGTTGCAGTTCAACAGGCGATATCGGGCGGCGGTGGGTTGCTCGGCGGGAGCGACCTCGGCGATCTGGGCCAGTCGCCCGGCGGTGGGCACGTCGATGCGACCGCTGCGGTTTACGCGGTACCAACTGCGACACCGATTGCAGTACGGTTGCCGTCCGGCCGGGATGACCATCGCCAGCGTGGTCGCCAGCACCAACAGCCCGTCGACCGCCCAGGACGCCCAGGCGCCCCAGCCGCGGGCAACGTATCCGCCCGGCAGCGGCCGGCCCGCAGCCGCGTCCTCTCGCAGGAACTCGAAGACGTTGGCCGGTGGGCTGGAGATTCGACCCTTTACGGCGTCGGGAAAGGCTTGCCGGGCCATCTCCACCTTGGCGGCCTGCTGATGATAGGCCTCCCAAGCGGCCAGATAACCGAAGTAGTGCTGTCCGGCCACCGTCACCGCCGCGGCCGAGACCGTTCCCAGCAGGATCGTCGGCCGGTTTCCCACCTGCAACAGCCGCATCATTCCCACCGTCATCGCGCCCAGGCCGACACCCACCAACAGGGGAAACAGGAGAAAGGGTCGCCCATAGGCCTCAGCAACCACGGACGCTCTCGACACCAACGCGCCCAGCAGCAGGCACGCCGGCACCCAGAGTGCGAGTTTTCCCCATCCGAATCGCCCTCCACCGGCAGGGCCCGAAAGGCTGCGGATCGATTCATGTTCGGCGTCCATGCCGTCATGCTAATCAAGTTGCCCCGGCAGGGAAAGGTCCATCACCCGCAAAGCCGCCACCGCTGCCGGCGTTATGCCTTGACGCCGCAGGCCCGCTGGGCCCTTAACAGCACCTCGGCGGCCTTCTTGCGCGCCTTGGCGGCGCCGTCGCCCAGGATCTGGCGGACGCGCTTAGGATCGGCCTCCAACTCCCGGCGACGCTCGCGCGGTTCGGCAAAGAAATCGGTCGCCAACTCGGCCAGCGCCTTCTTCACCTCGCCATAGCCGAACCTGCCACGACGGTACGTGGCGGCCATCTCCTCACACGCGGCCTCGTCGGCGAACAGCGAGTAGAGTTGGAACAGGTGATCGGTGTCCGGGTCTTTCGGCTCTTCCATGGGCCGTGAGTCGGTCACGATCCGCATGATCTGCTTCCGCAGCGGCTTCGGCTCCTCGAACACCTCCAGCGTATTGCCGTAGCTCTTCGACATCTTCTCGCCGTCCGTGCCGGGCACCCGGGCGGACGTCTCCAACACCTGGGCCTTCGGCAGCACGAACGTCTCGCCGAAGTGATGGTTGAAGCTGGCCGCCAGGTCGCGGGTCACTTCGATGTGCTGCACCTGGTCTTCGCCCACCGGAACAAGGTCGGAATCGTACGCCAGGATATCGGCCGCCTGCAGCACCGGATAGGCGAACAGTCCGGTGTCGGCGGTCAGTCCCCGCGCCTTCTTGTCCTTGTAGGCGTGGCAACGCTCCAGCAGCCCCATGGGCGTCCCGGTCATCAGCAGCCAACACAACTCGCTGACCTCCGGTACGTCGGACTGCACGAACAACGTTGCCCGATCCGGATCCAGCCCCAGTGCGAGCAGGTCGATGGCCGCATCGAGTGTAAGCTGCCAAAGCTCGCGCGGATCGCGCACCGTCGTCAGCGCATGCAGGTTGGCGATGAAATAGAAGGCTTCGTCCGCCTCCTCCTGCAAGTGGATGTACTGTCGGATCGCTCCGAAGTAGTTTCCCCAATGGAATCGTCCCGTCGGTTGAATGCCGGATAGAACACGCATGAGTAGTGGTTGGTGGTTAGTGGTTGGTGGTTAGTGGTTGGTGGTTAGTGGTTGGTGGTTAGTGGTTGGTGGTTAGTGGTTAGTGGTTAGTGGATAGTGGTTAGTGGATAGTGGGTGGTGGTTGAAGGGTGTTGAGTAAACGCCCGCCGACTGCGGTCGGCGGGTGAATTTGGTGACGGCTGCATCGCAAGCGGTACTTTACGCGATTCCATCCTTCTTCGCGACCCACTATCCACTATCCAATAACCACTAACCACAACCTACTATCCACTACCGACCGTCCCCACCACGTCGGCAACGCACGTGGCGCCCAGTTCCCTAAGCGCGGTGGGCAAGGCATCGAGTATTTGGATCGACGCGGCCGGATTGTAAAAATTGGCCGTGCCGATTTGTACTGCCGTGGCGCCGGCCAGCAGGAACTCCATCACGTCGTCGATCGTGGCAATGCCGCCGATTCCCATCAGCGGGACGTCCACGGCCCGGGCAACCTGGTATACGGCCCGCAAGGCGATGGGCTTGATCGCCGGGCCGCTGAGCCCTCCCAATACGTTGCCCAGGATGGGACGTCGCCGGCGCCAGTCAACGGCCATTCCCAGGCACGTATTGATCAATGAGATCGCGTCGGCCCCTCCCGCTTCGGCCGCCCGGGCGATCACGCACACGTCGGTGACGTTGGGCGTCAGTTTGGCCAGCAACGGCAAATCGCAGACGCTGCGGACCCCGGCCACCACTTGCTCGCACATCCTCGGATCGGTGCCGAAATCGACGCCGCCGCTGACGTTGGGGCAAGAAATGTTCAGTTCCAGCGCCGCAACGCCGGGGGTGCCGTCGAGCCGGGCGGCCATCCGGGTGAATTCTTCCTGGGTTTTGCCGGCAATGCTGACCAGAATCGCCGGCCCCAGCCCGGCCAGATACGGCATCCGCTGCTCGATGAAGGCCTCGATGCCGTCGTTATCCAGACCGATCGAGTTGAGCATCCCGCCGGTCGTCTCGACGGTTCGAGGCGGCGGATTGCCGGCCCGAGGCTCCTGAGTGATCGTCTTCGGCAGAATCCCGCCCAAGCGGGCCACGTCCACCAGTCCCGTCATCTCGCGGGCGTAGCCGAACGTGCCCGACGCGACCGCGATCGGGTTGTTCAATCGCAGTCGGCCAAGCTCGACTTTCAGGGAAACGGACGTACGGTCGACGGGGGCGGGGTTCACGGTGGTTCGATGGCCTCACGGCAGCCCATGGCGGCAGAGATGCAAGAGTCCCGACAGGAAACTCCGAATACACCAGTGTAGCCGTCCGATCCCTCCCGTGTCAATTTCCGCACACGCTGCCGAGCGGCGCAGGCGCTCAACAGGATGCGGATAGCCGCCCCAGCCGGTCTCCCAACGCGGCATGGGCCGTTTCACGGCGCAGACCATCCACGCGGTCAACTCAGATGATCCCACCGTGGGTACGGTAAGGCGTCATGTGATCTGGTTGATCCAGCATCCACGCCCGCTCCCATTCGTCCAGAATCAGACGCAGGTTTTCCGACGTGAAGATCAGTTGTTGCGTTCGGCGAACCGGGTCACCCGAATAGGCCGGAATGATGCATCCGGCCGTCGTGCCGACCAACAGGCCGAACGCCAAAGCCAATACCAGTCTGCGCATGGGACGCTTCCTCCGTGAAACGAAAAAATGTGTATTCCTGTAGAAAAGGCGTACGCTTCGAGGCCTTTGGGGTCTGCCTCGAAGGTCGCGATGGTTTGGTGGGAAGGCCCGGATGTAGCGTGCGTACGAACGCACACGAGCCCCCAAGATTGCCGCTACTGGAAAGATCCGTTTGCAGCCGAAAAGTCGCCTGGAATGTTCCCCGCCGTCAGATCGACGCTAGGAATCGTCGCCTTCTGAGCCGTAACCCGTTGAAGCACCAAGGGTTTCCGGAAGCGGCCGGGGAGAGAACCCCCCTTCGGATGTGGCGGTTCGGGCCGGCGCTGCAGTCCCTGCAGTCTGCTGCTCCAATTGCCGCACTCGCTCTTCCATCTCCTTGCCGGGCTTGAAGGTCACCACGAGTTTCGCCGATACGGGGACCTTTTCACCAGTGCGGGGATTACGAGCCTCTCGGGGCGCTCGTCGCTTGACCTCGAAGACGCCGAAGTTGCGAAGCTCAATGCGTCCCAGAGGGCCCCCTGTGCCTTTTTCCAGCTTTGCTCTGGTGTCCTCGACCAAGGTGCTCACAATGGCGTCGAACGTTCGCTGGACGACCTCCTTGGTCTGCAATTGCGTGAATCCCATTTCCTCGGAGATGGTCCGAACAATCTCTTTCTTGGTCACGACTCGATTCTCCTGTGAGAAGAGGTCGTCGCGGGCTCGGAACTGCGTTGCCACAGAGCAACTGACGTACGCTCCAAGTGTAGGCCCCGTAACGACTAGAGTCAAGATCAATCGCTCAGATCGGCTTCCAGGCCCGGCATTTCGGAGCAAATCTATCCCACCATTCGGTCGGTTCCGGCGAACCGGCCGAATCGTCGTAAGTTCTTGTTTTCAAAGAGCTTAACCACTACGGGACGTGCCCGGCGGGGAGGCTTCTTCGTAAGTCCTTTAGTGGCAAAGGCTAACGAAAAAAGCCCCAAGATCTCTGACCGGCCTCTCGTGCACGGCCACCGCGCAACGGCTCCGTCGAGAACGCAAGGCTGAAACCTATATCGGCTGCCTGACCGGAAAACTCTAGCTAGACCCTATAATCGGAAAAAGACCTGGGACGTGAATTGTCGGTCAGCCCCGGGGCGTCAAACAATCGACGTGGACTCGTGGCAAACCATCGTAACCGGCCACGCTTCCCCCCCAAGGGTATTGTCTTCTGAGGCCGCTCCCCGTATAGTTCGGTACAAAGTCCGATGCGTTTCCCGGGGATTTCCTCGCCATCACCAGGAGGCTGAACCATGGTCAAAACCGCCAGTACCATGTTACCGCTGGGCACTGCGGCACCCGACTTCTCGCTGCCGGATCCGCAGAGCAAGACCGTTTCGCTCTCCGATTTCGCCGACGCGGCCGCGTTGTTGGTGATCTTCATGTGCAATCACTGCCCGTTCGTCAAGCACGTGGCCGAAGGGATCGCCCGGCTGGCGCGCGAGTATCAAGAGCGGGGCGTGGCCGTGGTGGGAATCAACTCCAACGACGTGCAAAACTATCCCGACGACGCCCCATCGAAAATGGCCGAGGAACTTCGGCTCCGAGGCTACACGTTCCCGTATCTCTACGACGAAACGCAGGAGGTGGCCAAGGCGTATCGGGCGGCCTGCACGCCCGACTTCTACGTTTTCGATAAGGACCGAAAGCTCGCCTATCGCGGCCAGATGGACGCCAGCCGCCCGAGCAACGACGTGGCGGTGACCGGCGAGGACCTTCGTGCCGCGCTCGATGCCGTGCTGGCCGGCAAACCGGCGCCGGAGGAGCAAACGCCCAGCATCGGCTGCAACATCAAGTGGAATCCGGGCAACGAACCCGACTATTTCGGGTAACGTCACCCCCACCTCGCGTGCTGCATGGTACGGCAAGAAAGAGTCGCCGACATTCCGATTTGATCAGACGGTCACCAAAGACACCGAATCGCAGAGGGACACGGGCGAGAAAGTTTGGCCGTGCGGGTTGCCCAATTGACGCAAGGAACACGCGTCCACCCGACATTTCGCGCGCATATCGTGGCGGCGTGTACGTGTCGTGATTGGTGCTTTCTCCGGGCTTGTGTTGGCTACATTGGGAAACTAGAATTGCCTGTTAGCTCCTAACTTGTTCCCCCTGTGTCTTTAGGCGCGGTGAAGCTATGAAGTCACGTTTATTCGGTGCTCTGTTCGACAAGCCGGAATCGGATTGGGCGAAGGCCTTCGTTAGGGACCTTGCGGATACCGTACAACTCGAGGAAGAGGATCGGCAGGCTTGCCTCCTAATGCTGCCGAAGATGTATTTGGTGCATACGGCAGGGGAGAGGAACCGGCTCCTTGAGCAATTTGCTATCGATCACCAAATTGACCGTGGCAAGGCGAAGCATGCTCTTGGACTGATGGGTTTTTTGCTCGAGAAACTCCTCGATGATGACCTTCCGGACTCCGATTGGCAGGTTTGGGCGGAAGATCTGGAGGACCTCAACTACCTAACCACGTTGAGCCGTCCGATTTTTGAATCAATGGTTGCGGCCATAAGATCAGAGTTGCTGGCTGAGGTCGAGCCAGAGATCCGACGAAGACGCGCAGCTGCAGGTGTGCTCCCGGTCTTCACGGGCTGCGGAGTTACAGTCGAAGTTCGTTCAGTGAGAGAAGCCCCGTATCGCCGTGGCGCCCCGATCGAGGAATACGAACCGCAAGTCGTCGACACGGCCACCGTAGCCTCAGTGAAGATCGCACTGGATGAAGGGCCTTGCAAAGAAGTGTACTTTCAAGCCGACGAAAGTGATATGGACTACCTAATAAACCTGCTTGAAGCCGCGAAGAAAGACATTGCCGCGCTTCGTAGGTTCTTAAAGCTTCAGGAATAGGAACTGAGAAATGGCCAAGAACAGCGCTGCCGATGAAGCAGATGCCGCGACAACCTCTCGGTATGGCCCGCGCAGAATACACTGCTCCGCTATTGAAACGGGTTCTGTGAAGAAAACGTGGATTAAAGTCTACGAGGAGTATGAACTGGAGGGATATACCGAAGAAGAGAAGGCTGGCATCGAGGTTGAAGACCTACGGAATCTCGTCGGAGTCAAGATGTCTGTCGAAAAGCTGCCAGCGAAGTTGGGCGAAATCGCTCGGCCTTCGCTTTCATTGGCCGACTTGACGGCCGCCGATCTCTGGCAAGTCGTCAGACCAGAGCGATCAGTTGCCATTCGAGCTGCGGCGCTTGCAGAGTTGGTGAGTTATGAGCGGGAACGTGCCAATCTCGCACTGTTTGTCGTTGAGCAGTTGGCGCGAGACGACTTGAAACCAACGTGGCGCAATACGCTGATTCTTGCCACCGAGCATTTGGATTTTCTGAATGCCGGTCAGCGTCAACGGTTACGAGATAGGTTGCGCAGTCTTACCTTGACTCTGAATGAGGAGTGGCATCCTCGGTCAAGACTCGCCCAAGAAGCTGCCGTGCGGCGCTACGGTTGCCTCATTGACGACAAGGCGCAGCTCTTAGAAATAGTTGACTTTCTGAGCACAGCCTACCCGTTGCGTGTGCGGCTCATCGCCTTGCAGACCATTCAGAATGCATTTGCCCTCGCGCCGCCCTGCGTTTCCATGAAGAGGGATCTTGAGCCGTTACGTGACGAGTTGCGACGGATGGTAGAGTTCTTCTTCCGGGGCGAAACGCTGAAGAGATCGGAAGAGGATTTTGACTTGGGTTTGACAGCGCTGGAGGCCCTGATCCGCCTTGACGATGGGATGATATCGGAGTTCGTGCCGCGCGTCAAAGCGATCGGCCGACGTTGGGTCGCCAGACAGTTGGCCCACTTCTTGGCCGAGACACAGAAGGCTTGGCAGGCATCCCAATCCGTCTCAACCGCGGAATCCGTCAGTGCTGTAGGTGAAGTTCTTGATCTCCTGCAGTCCATCGAGGTACCAGCCGATCGATAACGAGGCGCACTCAAACGTTCCCCTTAGGAGTAGTCGTGACTGCGACCGAATTGCCTCGAAACGAGCCAACAGCACAGTCCGCATGGACTGTTGTCGGAACTCGTCACAAAGGCATTGTAACCCACCTTGCTGTTCTTGCTAGAAATGTCCGACATCTTCGCTACGGGAACCGCGTTCCTGTCTATCACATGGGGCCACCGTTGACTTCGCTGGAGCCGGAGGTGGTTGGCAACGAAGACGTGCCGGAGGGCGCTGCAGAAGACAATCCAGCCAGCTCGGAAATTACCGCCCACGTGGCTGCGAGGCTCGAAGATCTCGGCGACGCTGATCGTGAAGGAATGCGCCGATGGCATAGGAAGATATCCGTTTTCTTCCCGGCTGCAACGCGCCCTCCGCGTCCGCGACCACGCCCTGGAGCAGAACGTGAATGGGCTCACTATTTTGAACAGACTCGCTACATCGCGCATCCTGCATTCAAGGTTGAAGAAGACCCGGTTTCAGGGATCAAGAAGTTCCATCGGTACAGTTGTGTGGGGTTTGTAACGGAATGCTATCAGAGTACCGCCGTCGATCAAGTCCTGACAGATTCCAGCCGGGCGAGCTTCCCTCGCATCGATCAGGCTATGGTTGAGCGGTTGTTTGTTCCACCGACGCTCAGACTGACGGAGGAAATCGCCGAATCGATCAATTTGACCGGCAACGGCCCGTGGCCCGTTGCGTTGCCCGGATACGTTATGCGAGCATTCACTCGAACGGACGAAGAGATTCGAAACCACGCGTATCACCCGAGCGTCGAGGACATCGATTTCCTTGGTGCAGAGTAGTCGGGTGGATGAGGAGAAGGGCTCAACTCACGAACTCCGGCACGACGAGTTTCGGGATCACTCCGGCGGCATGGCCGCGGGCGAGCAGTTGGGCAACGGCTTCGCGACCGCGAGGGCCGAAATCGAGCGTCCAGTCGTTGACGTACATCTCGACAAACTGGTCGGCCTTGGCCCGGTCTAATCCGCGCCCGAACTGTATCGCGTAGCTCAGCGCCGCTTCCCGATGTTCCAGGCCGTACCGGATGCTCTCCAACAGCAGCCGATGCACGTCGCGAATCGTGTCGGTACCCAAGCTCTTGCGAACGGCATTGGCTCCCAGCGGCAGCGGCAGGCCCGTCTGGTCGAACCACCACTGACCCGTATCGAGAATCAGCTTCAGATCCTGCTCGGCGTAGGTCAGCTGCCCCTCGTGAATGACCAGACCGGCGTCGATCGATTGCCCCTCGTAGGTTCCGGCGGCCACCACGTCGAGAATCTGGTCGAATGGAACGACCACGTGCTGGAATTCCTGCCCGAGACACATCCTCAGCACCAGATAGGCGGTGGTCAGCGTGCCGGGCACGGCGAAGGTTGCCCGCGCGAGTTCGTCCACGCCGCCGGCCTTTCGGGCAACGACCATCGGGCCGTACCGATCGCCCATGCTCGCCCCGCAAGTGCACAGCATGTATCGGTCGGTCAGGTGGGCATAGGCGTGGAGGCTCACGGCCGTGAGTTCCAACTCGCCGGAAAACGCGCGGCGGTTGAGCGTCTCGATGTCGACCAGCTCATGCTCGAAGCGATAGTCGCCCGTGGGGATCTTCTCCTTGGCCAGCGCATAGAACATGAAGGCGTCGTCGGGATCCGGGCTGTGGCCGACGCGAATGAGTATCCGGGAATCGTTCACGGGTTCCCCTTCCAAGGATTTGCCGTTGACTCGAAACGTCGGAGGGACCTGCCGTTCAACGGACCGGTCTCCCTACCGTATTCTACGCTTCCAACGAAATCCCGAAACCGGGTAAATCGTCGACCGCACCTGACCCCATCGACAAATCGGGCAGATGGGCACTCGGCGGTGGGACGGACGCAGAGGCGTCCGACGGCGCGTCCGCGGCAGCCGGGTGCTGGTCTTCCGGCGTCTTTTTGGACCCCAGCTGTTCGCAGACCTGGCGCCAGGTCTCCCGTTCGACTTCCAGCACCCGCAGCGCGTCGTCCAGTTTCTCCTCGCTCCGATGGTAGTTGGCCTCCATCAGGCTGCGGAAGATGAACAGATAGATCGAGGCCGCCTTCTTGACCAGGTCCGGGGCCGCCTCGCGATTCAGACTGGCGAGCAGTTCGCTGATGACCTGTTGTGCGTGGATCAACAACTCGCAGGCCTCGTCGTCTTCTTCGGCCTGCCACTTCTGCCGAGCCCGCTCGATGGATCGGATCGCCGTCTCGATCAACATCAGCCGGAGTTTCTGCGGCGTGGCGGTCATGACTTCCGTGGTCAGGTAGCTCTCTCTTGCCGAAGATTCCATCAGGCTGGTTCCTTTCCGTGGAAAAGGTGCATGTTTCGCGTTTCACCGGCGTCACGGACGCCTAGCCGGACACCGACCTGGGTGGGCCGGTGATGGGAGACAGCGGCTGGATCGCTTCCAGAGCCGAGAGGCCGGCCTGCATCTTCCCGATCACCAGCTCCATTCGATAGAACTGCATAAACAGCCGGTTCCGCTCGGCCTCCAACCGTTCGTTCATGAAATCGACTCGCTTGGCGTTGCGGTTGATCTTGTCCTGCAGCGTCTTGAAACGCTGGGCAAGCAGCGAGACGTCCTCACCCGACATCTGCTCGATCATCCGGTCGAACTTGTCCGAGACGCCGAACTCCTCGGCGGTGAAGAACTGCTCGACCGCATCGGGGTCTTCGGCGTAGCGCGACTTCAAAGCCTCCGCGTCGAAATCGAGCGTCCCGTCGCTCTTGATGTTGATTCCCACCTCGGCCAGCGACTGGATCGGGCCCGCCCCGAAAAAACGCCCGCTGATCAGCCTCGACAGGTCGCTGTCCAGCCGCAACGCCGTGGCGTCGCCGGTCAGCAGCGATCGGGTATCCGTCTCCACGTCGTAAGCGGTCAGTTCGTTGAGCTTCTCGCGAAACCGGTTGTAGTTGGCGACCAAGGTTTCCACGTTTGCGACCAGGTCGGAATCGGTTCTGGCGACGGTCACGGTCACCGGCTGCTGCGAGGCTTGCTCGACCGTGAGCGCCACGCCGGGCAACACGCTGCGGAAGGTGTTTGACGACGAAGACACGAGCACCCCGGCCGACGTTTTCGTATTGCCGAAGGCCAGCAGCGCGTCCTGAGCCTGAACCGTCTCCTCCATCGAAAAACCGATTTCGGACGTGTCGACGACCAGCGCGCCGATCTTTCCCGCCCGATCGCTGGTCAGCGAGAGCCGGAACGGCCTGTCCGATCCGTCCACGAAGGTTGCGGCGGTGACGCCGGCCTTCAACCCGTTGATTGCCGAGCGGAGGTCGTCCAGGGAGGTAATCTGCTGAACGTCTTCGTCCAACTCGATGACGTGAGTCATCGACCCGTCGATGACCTGGGTCAGCTGGCCGTCGACCTCGACCTCCTCGGCGTACTGCAACAGGTTCAGGCCCCTGGCGGTCGTGGCGTCGCCTTCGAAGACCATCAAGGGAGCCCCTCCGCCACCGGTGTCCACCAGCCGGATACCGTCGCCGGTCTCGTTGATTTCGGCGTAGACTTTGGCCTCAGAGCGGTTGATCTGCTGAATCACATCGCCGACGGTTTCAATCTCCTCGTCGCGGAGATTGATCACCACGCGCTTGGTCGACGTGTCTTGGATCGTAAAGGTCCCCCGGGCCACGCCGGCCCCCCCGTTGAGATCGCTGAGCTTCGTGTTCAGCGCGATCACCTGCAAGTGCATATCGCCGCTGTTCTTGCCGGTCACGTCGTCGTCGACGGCGATCCCCAGCTTCTCGGCGGTCGACGTCTCGTCGGCGCTGGCCACGATCAGGTTGCCGGCATGGCCGCCGGTGGTGTCGAGCAGCTCGATGCCGTTTCGGGCCTGGTTGACCTGGGCCACGATCCCCACGTCGGCCTGGTTGATTCGCTGGATCACTTCTTCCAGCGTTTCGGCGCCCGCCAGGCTCACCGTATCGGAGGCGCCTTCGCGGTCGTTCAACTCCAGCGTACCGAGTTGGCCGAAGCCGCGGCCGCCGTTGAGGCTGGACAGCAGCACGGTGCCGGCGCCGGAAAGCATGCGTCCACCGGTGATCACGCCGTCAACGGCCTCGCGGCCCCCCAGCCCCAGGTCCGACAGCGTGTGCAGGTGGTCGAAGGCGTTGGTCAACTGGAAGGTGCCCTCCCCCTGCGTCATGTCGGTGACCATCAACCGATCGCCGTCGGGCGCGATTTCGGCCTTTAGCTTTCCCGGCGCGGCGGCGTTGAACACGGCCAGGACGTCGCCGAGGGTCTTTTCTTCCTTGATTTCCGAGCTGCCGTCCTTGATCTCGGAAAAATCGACGACGCCGGTGGTGCCATCGCGCAAGGTGAACTCGATTTCGGGGAAGACGATGTCGGTCCGTACGCCGCTGCCGTCGTGGAGTTGGTCGAGATCGAGGTTCTCGTAGAGCCGAATCAGGTCGTCACCGTCGGCCACCGCGGCCGCCACGTCGATGTCTCCCAATCCCAGCGAGGCCGCCGTGGCCCCGCCGCCGACCTCTTGAACCCTGAGGTTGGCCTGGGTCTGGCCCGTGTTGTCGATCAGCCGGATGCGGTCGCCGTGGCTGACGGCCGTGACGTCGATCGCGTGGTTGCCGTTGATCGCCTCCAGCACGTCGTCGACCGTTTCCACCGTGGACAGATCGATCTCGGCGCGCGCGCCGCTGCGATCGGTAATCAAGACGTGCCCGCGCACCACGCCCTCGCCGCCGTTGAGCAAACCGACCGAGGCGCTGCGCTGCACGTGGCTGCCGAAGCGGAAGGTCAGTTTGCCGCCGCCGATCGAATCGGTGTCGCTCTCGAACCCCGAGCTGAGCAGCTGCTGGTTCTGGGCCATGCGCAACGGGGTAAACTGATAGGTTCCCAGAGGCGGCTGCACCGTGACGGACGCCGACAGCACGCTGGGGTCGCTGCTGGTGACTTCGCGCTTGTCGAAAAGGCTCTGTTTGCCGAGATTGTCGGTGATGTACTTCACCGACAAGAGCATCGCCGACAGCTCCGTGACCGCAAGCTGCTCGTCCTGAATGGCATTGGTCCGCTCCAGCAGCATGTCCCGGGGCTTCGCCGCCAGGTCCATCAGGGCGTCGACCGTGTCGCCGATCGGCATGCCCGTGATAAGGCCAATGTTGGTTTGGATTCGTCCCATGCCTGTCTCGGCGCATACGCTGGGCGGTAGCTAACCTCTCACTTCGAATTGCATCGACCGGCAGTTCGGGAAAGGTTTAGCAATTCTCCGTATTGTAGGGGCCAGCAGGGCGAGGATGGGGGGAGCTGTGCGGCGCGTGACGGATGCAAGGGGCCATAGGGATTGGGGATTAGCGGCTGCGGAAACCGAACCGGCAGGGGATTGCCGGCCCGTCGTGAACCGAACCACGAGAGCCCGCGTCCCCCCACCGGATCATCGCCGGCGCTGTTTCACTCTCCACCTGGCGCCTCCAATCCCCAGTCCCCAATCCCCAACTCCTGAAACACGCGCGCACCGTGCGCAGAAGTAACGATCAAAGACTCTAATCCGCCCGGCGCAAAACAACCGGCCCGCCCTTTGAGGGGCGGACCGGTGAATTCTCGCTTTTCGATTGGCGTCTATCGCGTCTACCGCAACAGGGCCAATATGTTCTGCGGATTGGAGTTGGCCACGGCCAACACCGAGACACCCGACTGGACCAGGATCTGTGACCGGGTCAACGCGGCGGATTCGACCGCGAAGTCGGCGTCGCGGATCATGCTTTCCGCTTCGGTCAACTGTACCAGCGTGTCCTCCAGCGTTTTCTTGTTGCTGTCGACGGTCGTCTTCTGGAAGGCTCCTAGACGCCCACGGAGTGCCATGACCTTAGTGATCACTTCGTCGACGATTTTCGCGGCTTTGGTCGGGTCGGTGTCCAAGGCGGCGGACTCGCCCGAGGCGAGTTCGTACATACGTCCGCTGGCGCCCCGCAAGGTGGCGGTGTTGAAGCCCTGGATACCGAGTCGGGCCTGTTGGTTACTGACCACGTCGGGTCCGAGTTGGAACAGGGCTCCACCTCCAGTGATATTGAAACCGAAGGCCGCGGAGGATCCATCGCTAACCGTGATGGTCATGTCCAGCGTCGCCGTGTTGATCGAGAAGGTATTCCCGTCGGCAGCGGTGGCGATTCCGTTCACGTTGGCAACGATGTCGGTCCCCTCGTCCCGCATCGCGCTGAGGTTGTTCGTGAACGTACCGCCCGCTCCTTCGGTGATTACGTCCACGTCGACAAACGCGTCGGACCCGTAGGCCGTGGAACTCATGGTCAAAGTGCCGCCGCTGAACGAGGCCTCGACACCGGTGGCGTCAGAGACCAAATTGATCGCGTTGGTGATCTGATTGATTGCAGCACCGGATTGGAAAGAGAACACCTCCGCACCGTCGGCACCGCTGATGGAAAGCACCAGGTCACCCAGAAGCGCCCTGCCGCCGGTGCCGTCGGTGTTCGCGGTTGCCCCCGGATCTGCCCCGGCGCCATAAAGGGTCGTTGAGCCGAGTCCGCTGGCCACTGCGCCGGAGAATTCGGGCAGGGCGGCAATGGCAGCGGCCAACGTGGTGACGTCGGTGTAACCGGTACTGTTGATGGTAAGCAGCAGCGTATTCTGCGCGGCATTATACACCGCCGTGGGAGCACCGACGGCCACGCCGGGATCGGTGGCCACACTAATGGTCATGTCGTTGAATTCGGGGCCCGCCGTTTGCGCGGTGATGGCGATCGAGTCGATGCCGGTGGTACCGATGGTCCCTGCGTCGGCGGCCGCCACGGCGCCGGCGGCGATCACCACGGCGTCGAATTCGACTACTTGATTGTTGATGGCGGCCACCACGTTGGCAGCGGTCGTGGCGGCGGCACTATCGATGGTAACGGTCAGCGTGGCGGCCGCCGAGTCGTAGACCGCCGTCTCGTTGCCCACACCCAGCCCGACTTGCGTGCCAATGATGATATCCACGCCGTCCAGCGAGCTGTCCAGCGAGGTAGCCGTGATGTCGATGGCCGTGAGCACGTCGGTGAAAGTACCGGCAGCGATCCTCTCTCCCGCAGCGAAATTGAGCGTTGCGTTGGCGAAATCCGCCGCGGAAAACCCGGTGGAAGTAAGCGATGCCTGGGTGGCAGCGGCCGCGATGTTGACGGACACGCCGACCTCACTCGCCGTGCCGAAATTCACCTGATCGATCTGGATATCCTCAATCGTACCGATCGTTCCAGCGGTGGTGAGGAAATCGAGACTGCCGTCGAGCAGGCGCCGCCCTTGGAAGCTGGTGGTCTGGGCGATCCGGTTGAGGGCTTCCAGCGACGAGTCGACCTGCAACTGGTTCGCCGCGATTTGATCTTCGCTCATGGCCCCTTCATTGGCCGCCTCTGTGATCAGGCCACGGATGTCGTTCAACAGCGCGCCGACCTGCCCCAAGGCACTGTCGGCCGTGGCAACCACCTGGTTGGCTCGTTCGTTGTTCGCGATCGCTCGTTGCGTACTGACGATGTCGCTACGGAGCGCTTCACTAGCGATCATACCAGCCGGATCGTCTTTGCCGCTGTTGATCCGCAAACCGGTACTGAGTCGGGTCAAGGCCTCCTGTAGTGACACGTTTGACCTTGCCAGAGATTTCTGGGCGTTAAGTGAGCTGACGTTTGTGTTGATTCGTGTCATATTAGACACCCCTCCTTTGTAAGGAACACGTCCAAGCTTCACCGGATTGCGGGGAGATCACGATTCCGGACGAGCTTCGCTGTCTGCCGCCCACTAAGAACGGGGCCGCTGAGACGACAGGCAACAATGGTTTTTGTCTCCAGTTCACGACGGTAGTTCGCGCTGCCGGGAAAGCCGACCGGGCCATCACAACCCGACCAACCGCGCTCTACCCCACGCCGCGGTCGCCCAACAACAACTCTCATGGAACTTCATCGACCCGACAAGATACGCACTTTAGGTAATCTGTGGTCGGGCCGCTGTTTTTCTTACATGCTCCTATGGATCGTTCTCGGCACTTACCTGCTGTCAGGAAAGAAAAAAGGCCCCGCAAGCGACTGTTAGCACCTGCGAAGCCAGAATGATTGATACAATCGTCAGGCTCGCCCTAGGCTAGCTGGTTTAACCAGGAGAATCGGTATCCGATCCGGAGGCCTCGGGCACTGCGAGTTCTCGAGCATCCCTAGGATCCAGTTTGCCCGCTTGAGAGTTCTCCCGCTGAATCGCCTCATAAACCTCCCGCCGGTGAACTGGGATCTCCTCGGGGGCATCGATCCCCAGACGGACCTTGTCCCCACGAATATCGACAATCGTTACGACTACGTTGTCGCCGATCACAATGCTCTCATCGCGTTGTCTGGACAACACAAGCATCGATGGCTCCTTCCTTGGTCAAAATCGGCTTCGCGCCCAATCTCCTAAGCGCTGCGTCTGAAGCTGGATCGCTCGCCCCCCAATTCATACCGAACCGGCAGGTCCCCGTTGGCAATCACCTGGCGCCCCAAACGGCGGTCCAGGTTGATCACGACGGGCGCTTTCAGATTCAGCGTGATTGCGCGAGTTGTCTTTCCCAAAATCGCCAGTACTTCCGCCCTGCTGACGTCGCTCAATTCGAGCGACACCAGTTCCCGCCGGGCAACCCGCATCTGGTAGCCCGTTATGAAACGCCGCGGACTCACGACGGCCAGAGCGACATCTGGCCGCTGCACATTCTGCAGCCAGGCAAGCGCGTCGTTTCGGGCATCGGCCAAAAGAACCCAATCGCGACAATCTGCCAATCCCAACAGACCCGTCGGAAAGTGGATTACGTCGTCGGCTTCCATCTCGATGGGACCAAATCGGCTCGTGAGGATTTCCATTGCTCGATGCCCACGCAATACAAACGGATCATGGCGATGCACATAAGGACTAATCGGCTGGGGTAATTGCGGTAGATCAGTAAAAATACCTAGTATCGGATATATAGCGATATCCGGTCCCTTCGGTGTTTTGGCTAAACTTGCTTGCCGCAGCATAATGAGTCGACTTGCACGGCTTCGCAAAAAGAATCGGCCAGTTTCGCTGCTTGAATCGGCAAGAATCGCAGTCGTCACAGGGCTGTGAGGCGTCCCGGGCACACCCGCTCCCGTTGAACAACGATCGTCGTAACTCGTATGACAGATAAGAGTTGTTCCTCCGGCAAAAGGCGATCATTCACCGCGGTGCGCGATTCGGCACGCCGGTTGCTTGGCAACAGGAACGGCTGATCCCGCAGCCATCAAGCGGGACAAGCAGGGGAGCATCACGAGTTGTGCGAGGCGACAATGCCGTACGGGTTCTACGTGTCGGCTGAAGGGGCCCATGCTCAAAGCACGCGCCTGGAGGTCTTGGCCAACAATCTGGCCAACGTCGATACCGTAGGCTTCAAGCGACAGTTGGCGATATTCCAGGCACGATACACCGAAGCCGTCGAGGAGGGCCTTACAGACCCGGGCACGGGAACGATCGATGACATTGGCGGCGGGGTGATGGTCACGGAGACCAAGACCGATTATTCGACTGCCCCGTGGAAACATACGGAGATCCCTACCGACGTGGCCATCCGGGGCCAGGACGGGTTCTTTGTGGTCCAAAAGGACGACGAGAATTATCTCACCCGCGCCGGCAACTTCCAGATGACGGCGGACGGCCGGCTGACCACACCGCAGGGCTATTCCGTGTTGAACTCCGCCGGAGTGCCCATCACCGTCAATCCGTTTGACCCCACGTTGCGGATCGACGAGTCGGGGACGCTTCACCAAACGGGAGTGTCCCAGCAACTGGCTCTGGTCAAGCCTGACTCGCTCGATGATCTGGTGCGGGTGGGCGAAAACCTGTTTCGTCCGCTTTCCGAACCCGAGCCGCTGTCGCCAAACGAGCGGGGAGTCGCCTCCGGCTACCTCGAGCAGTCGGGCGTGCGGCCAACCTCCGCCATGACCCAGATGATCCAGGCCGCCCGCGCACTGGAGGCCAACGTGAACCTCATGAAGGCGCAGGATCAGATGCTCGGCGGTCTGATCAACCGCCTGATGAGAACGAGATAAGAGACGGCGAAAAACCGTCGCCCCAGTTCAACGCATGAACGTAATCGTCTAATCCCCAATCCCCAATCCCTAATCCCCAACAGCCATGAGTGTTCAAGCGCTTTACACGGCAGCCACGGGCATGTCGTCGATGGAAACGAAGTTGGACGTGATCGCCAACAATCTGGCCAATATCGAGACCTCCGGATTCAAGCGGGGACGCGCGAACTTCGAGGACTTGATGTATCGCCACGAGCAACTGCCGGGAGCCCAGGACAACGCCGGACAGTACACGCCCACGGGAGTGTCGGTCGGTCTGGGGAGCCGAGTCGCCAGTATCCAGGGCGACTTCGCACAGGGTGCCTTCCAACTCACGGGCAATCAGCTCGACGTGGCGATCCAGGGACGAGGGTTCTTCCAGGTGACGGACCCCAACGGCGACACGTACTACACGCGTTCGGGGAATTTCTCGCTCAATGCCAACGGCGACCTGGTGATGACCTCGGCCAACATCGGCCGACTGCTCGAACCGCCGATTACGATCCCCGAAGACGCCACCGATATCTCGATCAGTGCCGAGGGCGTCGTCTCGGTCAGGCAGCCCAACACCACCTCCCTCTCGCAGGTCGGCCAGATCGAACTGGCCTACTTCATCAATCCGGGAGGCCTGCTGCGGCTGGGAGAGAACCTGCTGGCCGAGACCGACTCTTCGGGAACGGCCACCCTCGGCAATCCCGGCCAGGACGGCCTGGGAACGCTGCAGCAAAACGCCCTGGAATCCTCCAACGTCAATCCCGTGGAGGAACTGATCGGGCTGATCATGACCCAGCGGTCGTTCGAACTCAACTCGAAGGCCGTGCAGGTCGGCGATGAAATGATGCAGGTCGTGGCCAACCTGAAGAGGTTCTAACGAGTACGTCAACCACAAGGACCGTGGGAAATGAGTTTTTCGCAACGGACTGCGACCGGCCTGGCCGGTCTGCTGGCACTACTGGTCTTCGGCGCGGCGGTCGGCCGAACGGCCGAATTGCGCCTGCGGCCCGAGTGCCGGTGCGACGGCACGATGGTCACGCTGGGCGACGTGGCCGAAATCTCCACGGCCGACCGGCAGGTAGCCAACGCTCTGGCCGCCGTCGAGTTGTTCACCCCTCCGGCGGCCGGACGGCAACGTTTCGCCCGGCTCCGCGAGATCCAGGACCTGCTGTTGCTGCGCGGCGTCAACCTTGCCGGGCATCGGTTCTCCGGCTCCAGCCAGGTCACGATTCAAGGCAGCGGTCAACCGGATCATCCTCAGCGGGAGCGCTCCTTGTCGTTTTCCGCGGCCAGGACCGTCAATCGCCGAGTCGGCGAGGCGGTGGTGCAATATCTAC
>Ga0180437_10002466_pt1 | contig 29421 bp, 18 predicted proteins | sample SS_ome_4_FD_132410 | JGI IMG/M metagenome (GOLD analysis project Ga0180437, IMG submission 132410) | Hypersaline lake sediment archaeal communities from the Salton Sea, California, USA - SS_3_D_1 metaG | ecosystem: Environmental > Aquatic > Non-marine Saline and Alkaline > Hypersaline >...
CCCGCGGCTATCAAGTCTTGCTGACCCCCGACTCCCGTCTCCTGACTCCTTGCTCTTCACACCAACCCCGACCGCCGGCGCAGGCCCCAGGCGGCGCCCCATAGCATAAACGCCCCCACCAGCGCCCACCAGCGGTCCCAGGCGGTGGTCCGGGTGGTGCGGATCGGCCGGCTGGACGAGAGGTGGGCGTCGAACTGCCGGGCGAGCTGCTGGGGGTCGTCGCTTGCCAGGACGGCGCCGCCGCTCCCGTCGGCGAGGAACCGCATCTTGTCGGGTCGGGCACGAATCTTGAGCCGCTCTTGTAGATTGCCGCGCACGTCGAACGCGGCCGTGCCGGTCACCGCGTCGTCCGGCTCGCCCAGCACGCGCACGCGGTAGTGCCCCTCGGGCAATTGCCCGAAACCCACGTGGTACTGCCCGGGACAGTCGCCGAGGGGCACGGGCGTGAGGCGTTTCGGCTCGCCGAGCGCGCCGCCGGAGAGCTCGACCTGGGGGATCTTGCCGCCCAGCTCCTCCTCGCGCACCGACAGCGTGGCGGCCGCGGCCTCGGTCGTGCTGAAGACGACCTTGTCGGTTCGCAGGGCCAGTCGCTGGGAGGCCAAAAGCCCTACGCGCGACACGAGCCAGCGCACCAGGCTCCGCCAAAACAGCCCGTAGGTCTCGTCGTGGTCCTGGTGCGCGGGCGGCAGGAAGGCCCAACGCCACATCCCGGCCCCCTCGACCACCACCACACGCCCGTTGCCCACCGGCTGGTAGGTCACCACGGGGATCGGCTCGCCCGAGTCGTCGCCCACGGCCGTGGCCAGCACTTTGGTCAGGGTCTTCTTGGCCTCGGGCCGGGCCACCGTGGCCAGCGAAGGGAGCCGGGTCAGCTCGTCGGACTGCTCGGCCTCGGGCAGCCAGCGGAACGACCTGCCCAGCGAGCTCAGCTCGACGCGGAACCGCGACTCGCCCGCCGGTGTCCACCGCACCGGCATCAGCTCGCCCAGGCGCTGGCTGATCTGCGAGGCCGGCGCCCCGCGGAAACAGACCAGCGACCCCTCGTCCTCGACGAGCCAGCGGTGGAGCCGCTTCAGGGCCTCGTCGGTCAAGTAGACCTCGGCGTTGCGCCCCAGCACGACGATCTGGTACTCGGCCAGGGCGTCCGGCTCACCGAGCACCGTGCCGGGGTCGCTTTCGATCGTCCACTGCTCGGTGCGCGACCCGCTCGCGGCGTCACCTTCTCCCTCCTTCGGGTCGTCGAGCTTCGGGCGGGAAAGGCGCCGCTTCAAGAGCCGCCCCTGCGCCAGCCGGACCACGCTCGTAAGCTCGATCGAGCGGTCGGTCGAGAGCGTGCGCACCAGGAACTTCGTGTCCCAGTAGGGTTTTCCCTCCAAGAGCAGCACGCGGACCGGCTGGTCCACGACCCGCAACAGCAACGTCGCCGCGTTATTGACCTCGGTCACTTCCTCGCCCAGCGGCTCGGCGCGGACCTCGTAGCGGTAGAGCCCGCTCTTGGCCCGGGTGACCTGGAAGACCTCTTCGGTGACGCCGTCGGGCTGGAGCTTCACCCGGCGCTCTTCGACCGGCTCATCGTCCAGACGCAGCGAGAGCCGGGTTTCCGCCGCCAACGAGCCCCGCTGCTCGAGGTGCACGACCACCGGCACGCGCTGGCCCACAAACGCCAGCTCCTGCGGCCGCTTGAGCTGCACGTCGAGGTCCCGGGCGGTGGTGTCTCCGCCGATCGTGCGCACGTAGACCGGCGCGGCCACGGCCTCGGCCTTGGCTACGCTTTCGTCGAGCGCGTCCCTCCCGCCGGGCGCGTTGTGGATCCCGTCGCTGAGCAGGAGGATCGCCTGGCCCTGGGGCCGCTCCCGATCCAGGGCGCCGTCCAGCGCGCCGGCCAGGTCCGTAAGCGTCCCCCGTGGACCTTCGGCCGCGAGCTGCTCGGGCGCGGCGAGCGACGAGCCCTCGGCGAATCCCCGCACGGCCACCTCGTACACGTCGTCCAGCTCCTCGGCCGCCGCGGCGGTCAGGCGGCAGGCGACGGCATAGCGGGTGTGCCCCCCTTCGGCGTCGGGCGTGGCCATGCTCGGCGAGCGGTCCACGAGGATCGTCAGTCGCGGCTTTCCGGCCGGGGGCGGGATCCGCTCGATCCACGTCGGGTTGAGCAGCACGACAAGCGGCACGGCCACGGCCACGGCCATCAGCACCGTCACTCCCCACCACCGCGCGCGGCTCAGGCGCCGCCGGCTGGCCACCGCGTACCACGCCAGCAGCCCGGCCGCCGCCAAAACCAGCGGCCACCAAAGGGCGAAGGGGATGTAGGGGTCGACGGTGAGGTGTTTCATGACGTCATCAATCTCCGTCGCCCCCACGACGCAGTCGTGGGGCTTTCGATCTCCTGACTCCTGTCTCCTTCCTCACGTCCGAAACGCCAACAACAGTGAAACCTCCCCCAACATGCAAACCACGCAAACCACGGCGAACCACTTCCAGGCGTCGTCGCGCCGGTCCCCTTCGCCGGCCGTGCCGTGGAAATACATCTTGCGCCCGCCGGCCAGGCGCTCGGTGAACACTTCGCCCGGCAGGCTCTCCAGTTCGCTCTCCTCGGCCGGGACGTTCAGGGCCATGGCGAACACCGGCTTGCCCTCGCGCCGGACCTGGTACACGCCCGGCCGGTCGGGCGCCGGCCAATGCCATACGGCCGCGGCCCCCTCGTCGCTGAGCCGGCCGAAGCGGTCGGGCGTCGGATCAGCATCGTCGGGGCCCGGTCCCACGATCGTAAGCCCTTCCGCGGCACCCGCCTCGACCGGAAGCGTGGCATCGAGCTGCTCGCCGCACGTCGCGTTGCTCTTCTCTCGGCGGCGGCTCAAGAGCTGATCGGTCAGCTCTTCGACCAGCGGCACGAACGCCTCGGACTGCGGCAGGTTCGAGGCGGCCAGGTCGGCGTTCACGACGGCCAGGGCCCCGGCGTCGGACGCGGTCATCACCAGGCAGGCCGAGCCGTCGTTGTACGCGGCCAACAGGTCGTCCTGAAGCCCACCGTCGTTGCGCCGCGAACTCAACCCCCCGGCGAACCGCAGCCCGGCCGTGGCCGTCTGGAGCCCGTCGCCGAACACACTAAAGGGTGGGCGCTCGGCCCGGACCGAGGCCAGGAACAGCCCCCGCCGCAATTGGCCGGCCGGGGGCGGCGTGAATTCGACCGGCATCTTCAGGCCCCCGGCGGCCGCGTCCGAAAGCCGCTTGAGGTTCACCGCGTCGATCAGCTCGCCGGCCACGTAGAGGATCGGGCGCCCGCGCCTGAGCAGCCCGGCCAGCAGCTTGACCCCTTCCTCCGAGAGCTTGCCCGGGTGGTCGAGCACGATCATGTCGGCCGGGGCCAGCACGCTGTGGCTTAAGTCCTCGGGGTCGACGCGGAACAGCTCGGCCGAGGCGTCGTCGCCCAATCGCCGGTCGGGCACCAGGGCACATTCGAGGTAGTGGCTCGACGAAGGACGCTCGTCGGCTTTCTGGCGCGTCACCAGGGCGTAAACCGGCCGGGGCCTCGTGCAAACGACGAAGGCCCGGCTGTCGTCGGCCCGCAGCGCGTCGTCCACGCCGACCAGCGACGCCCGGCCCGGCTGCCACCCCAGGTCCCTAAGCTCGATCTCGTCGCTCAGCGTGGTCTTGCCCGGCGGACAGGTGGCCTTCAGGCGCAAGGTGGCCTCGCCCACGGCCACCTCGACCACGGCCTGGCGCGCGCCGGGAGTGAAATTGCCCACGTCCACTTCGATCTGCACGCGCCGGCCGCGCGCCGACCGGGCCCGGGCGTCGGCCCGCAGGATCGCCAGGTTGGCCGGCGCCTCGTCGGCCGTGACCGGTTCGAGCTGGATTTGGGTATCCTCGGGCAACTGGGCAAAGTCGGCCGCGGCCCAGTTGGATCGCTGGAAATCGCTCACCACCACGAGCTCGCGGCGCCGGTTGTCGTTCTCGCTTTGGGGCACGAGCATCTCGGACGCAACGCCCAGGGCCCGGTTCACGTCGATCCGCTCGGGCAGGGCACGGCAGCGGGCCAACTCCTCGCGCAGGGCCTCGAAGTTGGTCGACGGGCCGTCGAAGACCGGGCGCGGCGTGGCCCCGGCCAACACCAGATTGGCCTGCAACCCGGGCCGGTAGCGCAGATACCCGGCCGCCAGCGTGCGGGCCCGCTCGATCGCTTCGACCGATCTACTGGTGGCCGCCATGCTCTGGCTTAAGTCCAAGAGCACCACCCGCACCGCCTGGCCGCCCTCGTCGTCGGAGACCAACGGCTTCTCCCCCCATTGCGGCCGGGCAATCGCCATGGCCAGCAGCAGCACCGCCGCCGTGCGCAGCGCCAACACCAACAGGTCGCGCAACCGCGAGCGTGCCCGCCGCTGCCGGATCGCCTCGCGCACGAACCGCAGCGTCGAGATCGGCAGGCGCACCGGCCGCGGCCGCGTCAACAGGTGGATCACCACCGGCGCCGCCGCAGCGGCGATGCCGAGCCAGACTGCCCAGGGGTGGAGGAAGGTCATGGTCAGCCCGTTCTCTCAACCAAAAACCCGTGCAACACCCGAAGGTACGGTATCGCCGTGGAAACGCGCCGGTAGTCGCAGCCGTCGGCCAGGGCGTATTGGCGGACCATGGCGGTGTGGCTCTCGAACAATTGCCGGTAGCGGGAGCGGATCTCCGCCGGCGAGCAATCGACCCGGCCCTCGTCCTCCAGGCCCTCGAAGCGGTAGGCCGTGCCCTCGGGCAGGCGCTCTTCGTCCGGGTGGATCACGTGCAGGACGATCACCTCCCAGTTGCCGTGGCGGAAGAGCCGCACCGCGGCGAAGACCTCATCCAGGTCGTCGACCAGGAAATCGCTCAACAACAAGAGCACCCCACGACGCCGCGACCGCTCGAACAGGTCGCGCAGTCCGCCTGCGATGCGCGTGGCCGGCCGGGTATCGAGGTTTTCGATGATCTCCTGCAACCGCGTGACGTGCATGGGAGTCCCGCCCGGCGGGAGCATCTCGCGCAACCCGCCGTCCAAGACGGCCAGCCCCACCTGGTCCTGCCCGCGGCTGATCACGTGGCTTAAGGCCGTGGCCAGGTACTGCACGTATTCGAGCTTCGAGCCCCGCGTGCTGCGCCGGCCGCCGGAGCCGAAGAGCATCGAGCCGGTGGCGTCGAGGGCCAGGGTGCAGACCAGGTTCGTCTCGTCTTGGTGCAAACGCACGAACGCCTTGCCGGTGCGCCCGAGCACCTTCCAGTCGAGGCGCCTGAGGTCGTCGCTGCCGTAGTATTCGCGGAAGTCGACGAACTCGCCGGCCCCGCCCTGCTGGCGCGACTGGTGGCGCCCGCTGTAGGCCCCTTCGATGCGGTGGCGGGTGGTGAAGCGCATGTGCTCCAGCGCGACCAGCGCGCGCATGTCGAGAAACCGGCTTTGCACCGCGGTGCTCATGGCGTGGCTTCTCGCCTGCAGTCCAACGGGGTTTGTACGACGGCCTTCCAAGGCCGTCGAAGGCTTTAGACTACGAGGGCGACGGCCTTCCAAGGCCGTCGAAGGCTTTAGACTACGAGGGCGACGGCCTTGGAAGGCCGTCGTACATAAGCGTTACACCTCTTTCAGCAAGTGACGCACGACGTCTTCCGAGGTGACCGAGTCGCCCACCGCCCGGTGGTTGACGATGATCCGGTGGCGGAGGATCGGCAGGGCCACGGCCCGGACGTCCTCGACCGTGGGCGCGGTGCGCCCCTCGAGCAGGGCCCGGGCCTTGCCGGCGAGCACCAGGTTCTGCGATCCCCGGGGGCCGGCGCCCCACGCCACGTAGTCGCGCACGTAGCCGTCGGAGCGCGGGTCGTCGGCCCGGCTGGCCCCGCAGATTCGCACCGCCGCGCTCACCACGTTCGGCGCCGCGGGCACGGCCAGCACCAGGTCGCGGAGCTGGAGGAACTCGTCGCGCGACAGGGCCGCCTCGGGCAGCGGCGGGATGCCCGCGGTGGTCTTTCGCACAATCTCCTCCTCTTGCTCCGGGGTGGGGTACCCGATGCGAATCTCCATCATGAAGCGGTCGAGCTGGGCCTCGGGCAGCGGGTAGGTCCCCTCTTGCTCGATGGGGTTCTGCGTGGCGGCCACGAGGAACGGCTCCTCGAGGTCGTAGGTCGTGCCGCCCACGGTGACGTGGCGCTCGGCCATGGCCTCGAGCAGGGCCGACTGGGTCTTGGGCGCCGCCCGGTTGATCTCGTCGGCCAGCACCAGGTTGGCAAACACCGGGCCGGGCCGGAAGACCATCGAAGGTCCCTGGCCGTCGTCGCTGCGCCCGAGAAGCTCGTAGCCGGTCACGTCGGCGGGCATCAGGTCGGGGGTGAATTGGATGCGGGCGTACTTCCAGTCGAAGGCCGCGGCCAGGGCCTTGACCATCAGCGTCTTGGCCAGCCCGGGCACGCCCACCAATAGGGCGTGCGAGCCGGTCAGGCCGCAGATCAAGAGCTGGTCGATCACCTCGTCCTGGCCGACCACCACCTCGTGGAGGCTCCGGCGGATGGTCCGCACGCGATCGGTGAACTTCTCGACCTGGGCCTGGGCCAGGTCCGCCTCAGGGGAGTCGGTTGCCATGGGCTGTTTCTCCTAACGGGTCTTGGACCGGCATCGGGCGAGGTATGCTTCGGGGTTCCCCGATTCGTGCGGCGACGCAGCCACGAAGAGGGGGCGACTGTTGCGCGCCCCGCGTGCGCCGGCGGGGGGCCCGCGGCCCGGCCAGGACCGCTGGCTACGTCCCGCAGCACGTCCCTCTCGCCACGCGGCCGCGATCGTCGTTGCGAGTCGGCGCCTGAAAAGAGATTCGCTCCTCTGCCCCGTTGCTTGCCGCCCGAGCATTCGTCACCGCCGCGCCGGCTTATTCCGCCCCGGGGGTGGCCCTGCGAAGACCTCGCAAGGGGTACCCCTGCCCCTCCCCCACTCCGGCGGGGCGATTGCCACCATCTTATCCGATCCCTGCAACAAATGCAATCATCCGGCGCGTGCGTGCGACTGTGAAGATCAGCAACTCCCGCCGATCACCGCTTCAAGTGCCGGTCGGCGAAGTCGAGGTACTGCTGCCAGTCGTAATCGGTCACGTCGTGCTTTCCCTGTCGGATGTGGTACCCGATTGTGCCGGCGGCCGGCCGATCGACCTCGGGCATCTTCTCGGCAGGCAGGCCGTCGGTGCCCAGCAGCTTGTAGACCGGGTCGGCCCCTTTGGCGGCGAGGTACTCCCCGCGCGGGTCGGCCCAGCGGTCTTCCTCGGCGCTGGCCACGTAGACCGGGCGCGGGGCGATCAGGGCGATGAGCATGTGCTGATCGACCGGCAGCTCGTCCTCGCGGTCGTTGAACTGCGTGAAGTTGTCGCAGAACCAATGGGGGAAGCTGGTGTTGATCCGGCGCACGGTTTCGCCGAACCGGCGCCGGCTGAGTGCCGCCCCGCCGCAGCCCGAGTTGTTGGAGATGACCAGGGCGAATCGTTCATCCCGGGCGCCCGCCCAGAGGGCCGTCTTGCCGAGGCGCGAGTGGCCGATCACGGCCACGCGCCGCTGGTCGACGTCCGGGTCGGTCTCGAAGTAGTCCATGGCCCGGCTCAGGCCCCAGGCCCAGGCCGCGATCGAGCCCCACTCGTCGGGCTTCGGCCCCGTCTGTCCCGGCTCGTAGAAGAGGGGATGCACCCCGTTCTGAAACCCGTCGTCGAAGTCGGGGTCGATGTCGCCGTAGTAGATCGTGGCTAGGCCGTAGCCCCGCCCGAGGATCATCTCCACGGCCCAGCGGGAGCTGGCCGTGCCGCGCGACTCCTCGGTGGCCCGGTGGTCCTTTACGCCCGGGCCGCTGCGGACCCAAGCCTCGGTGACGCTGACGTCCGGATCGTTGGTCACGGTGTGATTGCCGCGGAAGTTCAGCCCGACGAACAGGGGCACCGGCTTCTCGGCGGCCTTGGGGAGATAGACGAGCACGTCCATCTTCGGCCCGCCCGGGCGCCCGGTGAATTGCACGGAGACCTGCTTGCGCGTGGCCTTGCCGTCCAAAGCGTCCTCGGCGACCGAGCTGACCTGGAACTTCATGTCCTCGGGCCGGCCCGGCGCCTTGCCGTAGACGTAACGCTCGAACAGCTTGAGAATCTCGGGGCGGCGGCGTGTCCGCCACGTGTCGGCGTCGGTGACGCGCCCTCCGTCGGCGAGCACCAACGGGTCGGGCAACGTGTAGTCGGGCACCTTGCTCTCGTCGTAGTTGGTGCCCGGCGGTTGGGCGTACGCGGTACACGCCCAAGCCGCCACGATCGCGCCGGCCAAGGCCGGAAGAAAACTGGTAGTGTGCATGGCAAGCCTCCCGATATGGTGGGACGTAAAGGGACGGACGTTCAACACGACACTACGCCAACTCCGGCACGTCGACCCAGCACCGCTCCTGCCAAGACTTCATGGCCAGCTCGGCGAGTTGCACGCCCTTGGCCCCTTCGAGCAGGTTCCACGAGTACGGCGCGTCTTTGACGATGTGCTTGAGGAACAGCTCCCACTGGGCCTTGAACGCGTTGTCGTACGGCTGGTTCGAGGGGACCTCGGCCCAGTCGGCGTAGTAGTCCACGAGTGGCTCGATGTCGGGGTTCCAGACGGGTTTGGGCGTGGCCGCAGCGGGCTGGATCCAGCACCGGCGCAGTCCGGCCAGGGCGCTGCCCTTCATGCCGTCGACGTGGAAGCAGACCAGGTCGTCGCGCCGCACCCGGGTACACCAGGACGTGTTGAACTGCAGCGCCAGGCCGTCGGCGGTCTCGAAAACGGCGTAGGCCGCGTCCTCGGCCGTGGACTGGTAGCGCCGGCCCTGCTCGTCGGCCCGCTCGGGCACGTGGATCGCGCCCAAGGCGACCATCGACTTGACCGGGCCGAAGAGGTTGTCGATCACGTAGCGCCAGTGGGAGAAGATGTCCAGCAGGATGCCGCCACCCTCCTCCTTGCGGTAGTTCCAGCTCGGGCGCTGCGCCGGCTGCTCGATGCCGTCGAAGACGAAGTAGCCGAACTCCACCCGGACCGACAGCAGGCGCCCGAAAAAGCCGGTGTCGAGCAGGTACCTCAGCTTCCGCAGCCCGGGGAGCCAAAGCTTGTCCTGCACCGCACCGTGCTTGATGCCCTTGGCCTGGGCCTCGCGGTAGAGCGTCATCGCGTCCTCGGTGGTCTCGGCGGTGGGCTTCTCGGTGTAGACGTGCTTGCCCGCGGCGATGGCCTTGCGCAGCGAGCCCACGCGGAGCTGCGTGGAAAGGGCGTCGAAGTAGACCGGATAGTCGTCGTCGGCCAGCGCGGCGTCGACGTCGGTCGTGTAGCGCTCGACGCCGAACCTCTCGGAGAGGGCCTTGAGCTTCTCCGGATTGCGCCCCACCAGCAGCGGCTCGGGAAGGATCACCTCGTCGGTGGCGATGGGGATGCCGCCCTGCCGGCGGATGGCCAGGATGGACCGGTCGAGATGCTGGTTCGTGCCCATCCGGCCGGTTACGCCGTTCATGATGATGCCCACGCGATGGACCTTCATGTCTCGCTCCTTAATGTGAATTATCTAACCCACGATCAACCGCCGTGCCTTCTCGATCAGCAGCACGCGGCTCTCCGGGCCGGTGATCAGGTTGGCCAGGCGCCAGGCGTCCGACGCCTTCGTCAGCGCCGTGACGTACGTCCCTTTGAGCTCTCGTGCCACCTCCGCCGAAGTGACCAGGACCACCCGGGCGTTCTTCTCGACAATGGGCCGGGCCAGGATGTTCGCCCCGTGGGCGCCCAGGCTGAACTGCCGGCGGTCGCGCACGTCGCGGATGACCTCGGCCGGCGTCTTGTTGCGAAGCCAGTCGATAAACGTCGGCTCGGCGCCCAGGCCGTCGGGACACGCCCCGAACAGGATGATCACCCCGTTGCGCCGGACGGCCTCGGTGGCCGGGATAATCGCCTTCTTGGCCTGGACCAGGTCGAAGTCGTAGGGATGCCCCCCGGCCGAGGAGATCACGACGTCGGCCTGGCGCAGCCGGACGCGAAATATCTTGCTGCACAGCGAGCATGCCCGCTCGTGCGCCTCGACCGGATGGCCGGAGACGATCTTCACCACCTCGTCGTTCGGACCGCTCACGGCGTAGACGATGAAGTGCAGCGGCAAGTCTCGGGCGAACTCGGCCGCGTCGTCGCTGACCGGGTTGCCGCCCAGTCGCCCGATCTTCGCGTCGGGGTGGGTCAGCCAGTAGTGGTTGTCGTCGATCGAGCGGTGGTCGGCCAGCCCGGGCATCAGCAGCTTCCTGCCGCCCGAATAGCCGCAGAGGTACGAGGGCTCGATGATCCCGCAGCCGATCACCACGTCGTGCTCGAACACGGCCCGGTTCACGCGGATCGCGGTCCCGCGGCTGGTGGTCCCCTTGCGCACCGTGCGCCGGCGGTCGAAGGCGTCGTGCTGCGTGATCCGGTATTGCCCGACCAGATCGCTGCCCAGATGCGTTCGCACCTCCTCCGGGGTCATCAATCGGTGGCGCCCGGTCGCGATCATGACGGAGGGCTGCACGCCCTGCCGCCGGCACACGTCCAGAATTGGCCGAAGCATCGCGGTGGGCGAGGGACGGGTGTTGTCGACCGTGATGATGAGCGCGGTGCGCTTGCCGCGCAGCAGCTCGGCCAGCGGCGGGGACGCGACGGGCCGGCTCAGCGACCGGCTGACCGCCCGCCCCACGTCGGCCGTCTCGCGCACGCTCTTCGGCGCGAGGACCCCCGCCACGCGCTCGTCCGGGATCTCGAGGCTCAGGTTCTTCTTGCCGAAGGCGACGCGGTATCGCACTCGACTACTCCTCTCAGGTGTGTTCCAGGTACGCCCTCTTGATCTTCTCCAGGAACTCCCCCTGGTCCATGGCCCAATAGCGGTTCGAGAAGATCTCCACCTCGATGAATCCGCGGAAGCCGTTTTCTTCGACCCAGCCGCGGATTTCGGGCACGTTGATGCAGCCCTCGCCCATGAGTCCCCGGTCGTTCAAGAGGTCCTCGGTCGGCGAGCGCCAGTCGCAGACGTGGAAGGCCAGGATTCGCCCTGCCCGGCCGGCCCGCTCGATCTGTTCGCACAGCTCCGGGTCCCACCAGAGGTGATAGACGTCGACCACCACGCCCACGCGCGGCGAGTCGAGGCGATCGCACGTGTCGTTGGCCTGACGCAGGGTGTTCACGGCGCTTCGCGTGTCGGCGTACATGGGGTGCAGCGGCTCGATGCCGAGTTTCACGCCGGCCTGTTCCGCGCGCTCGAGCACAGCGGCGATCCCCTCGGCGATCTGCCGGCGCGACTCCGAAAGCGGCTGGCTCGGCTCGGCGCCGCAGACGAGCACCTCGAGCGGGGCGCCCAGGGCCTCGGCCTCGTCAATGGCCTTCAGGTTGTCGTCGATGGCCCGCTGGCGCCCCGCCGCGTCGGGCGCGGGAAAGAACCCGCCGCGGCAGAGCGAGACCACCTCGAGCCCCGCCGCCCGGAGGTTCTCGCCCACCCGGGCCGGGTCGCGCCCCTCGAGCCACTGGCGCCAGACTGTCACGCCCTTGACCCCCGCGGCGGCGTAGCGGTCCGTGGCCTCCTCGATCGACCAGGGCTTGGTCGTGATCGTGTGGACGCAGAGGCGCGTAAAGTCGGTGAGCGGTTGGGCGGTCACGGGCTCGTCTCCGGGGCAAGGCGACTGTAATCGACAGAGCCCGTATTCTAGCGGCCCAAACGCGGTGCGCGAAGGATCGGCGCCCGCGGCCACCCCCCCGCCTACTCGCTCTTCTCCAATGGCCGCTTGGCGGTCCAGGAGATCGCGCCCGCGATGAGCTTCAGGAACGGCTCGTCCTGGAAGTCCTCGGGCAACCCCATCGAGGTGTAGAACGACCGGCCGTCGTTCTCTTTGCGGTAGGTCCGGCACCAGGCAAGCGGCTCCGTGGCGTTCTTCCCTTCCCCGACCAAGAGCAGCGTGACGTCGTCGGCCAGGTCGGGGTTCTTGTAGAGCTTGCCCAGCCGGGTCCAGGGTTCGATGCCTTCGAGGATCGGGTGCCCGGCCGCCCCTTCGGCGAGGCTCACCCGAACCGACTCGTCGCGCCCGTAGTGCCCGTGGTAGTCGCCGCCCAGGACCTCCTTGTCAAACTCGAGCCAGTCCTGGAAGGCGTGGCTGGCCGTGCGGATGCCCACCACGGGCTTGCCTTCGGCGCACCACTTCTTGATCTTTTCCAACTGCTGCTCGACCGGTCGGGTCCGGCGGCAGAAGACCACCAGCACGTCGGCGCGGTCGAGGGCCTCGATGCCCGGGAACTCCGTGCAGCCGTCGTGCCCCCGCGAAATCGTGCAGGCAACCTGGTAGCTCTTCTCGAGGTGCTCCTTGAGCTTCACCAGCGACGGCTCCGACTCGTACTCCTTCGTGCCCGAGAGCATGTGCACGCGAAGCGGCTCGTCGGCCCGCGCCGGCAGATGTCCGTTGATCGCCAAGAGCACCAGGCCGACCCCCGCTGCAATCAGCGTGCCGGGGCGGCATTTCGAGACGGGTTGAATCATCAGGTATCTCCTCGGTTCAAGTGCCGCGCACGGCCGGCGGCTGCGCGTGGTGGCCGTGCCGGATAGCGAACGGCGTCCATTGTAAGACCCGCCCCGGCAGCCTGCAAATTTCGCCGGCCCGCGGCCCCCCGGAGTCCCCCCGCCCACCCGTGGACGCCGCCGGGCAATCCGCTATACTACTGTCGTGTTGCCGAAATCCTGCAACGAAAAAGGGACCTGGTCTATTTTGTGCGAAGCACGCTTCGGGCCGCTGAAGGCAAAATATGCCAGGTCGCTTTTTCGTTCGGCTTCCCCTTCCTCCCGCGGCGGAAAGGAGTGCTTCGCATGGCAGTTCCAGGCACGATGGGCAAAATCCTCATGGTCGATCTGGGCACGGGGCGAATCTCGGTCGAGACCCCCGACGACGATCTCTATCTGACGTACCTCGGCGGCTACGGCCTGGGGGCCTACTTCCTGTTTCGGCTCCAGAAGCCGGGGGTCGATCCGCTGGGGCCGGACAACCACCTGGGCTTCTTCACCGGGCTGTTGACCGGCACGCCCGGGATCACCTCGAACCGCTACGTGGTCGTGGGCAAGAGCCCCAAGACCGGCACCTGGGGCGACGCCAACTCGGGCGGCTCGTTCGGCCCGGCCATGAAGGCGGCCGGGTTCGACGCCGTGATCTTCAAGGGCATAAGCGAGAAGCCGGTCGTGCTGCTGCTTACGGACGGCCGGGCCGAGCTGCTGCCGGGCGACGGCTGGTGGGGGCTCGACACCACCGAGGTCGAAGACAAGGCCCAGGAGCTTTACGGCAAGAACGCGCGCTCTGCCAGCATCGGCCCGGCCGGCGAGCGCCGCAAGCTCCTCTCGTGCGTGATCAACGACAAGGGCCGCGCCGCGGGCCGCAGCGGCCTGGGGGCCGTGATGGGGTCGAAGCGTCTCAAGGCCATCATCGCCGTGGGCGACGCCAAGCCTGAGCTGGCCGACCCCGACGGCATGAAGGAGTCGATCAAGAAGCACCGCGACTTCATGAAGGAACAGGCGTTTTTCGGGGTCTTGCAGCAGTACGGCACGTCGGGGCTCACGGCGGCGAGCGTGGCCAGCGGCGACGCCCCGATCAAGAACTGGGGCGGCGTGCCCGACGACTTCCCCACCGCCAACCAGATCAGCGACGACGAAGTCGCCGCCACCCAGCGGCGCAAGTGGGGATGCTGGAAATGCCCCATCGCGTGCGGCGGGCTGACCGAAATCCCCGAGGGCCCCTACCGGTCCGACACCCACAAGCCCGAGTACGAGACCCTCGGCGCCTTCGGCTCGATGTGCCTGAACGACAACTTCCCGTCGATCAACCTCTGCAACGAGTACTGCAATCGCTACGGGCTCGACACGATCAGCGTCGGCTGCACCGTGGCCTTCGCCATCGAGTGCTACGAAGAGGGGATCCTCACCAAGGACGACACCGACGGCCTGGAGCTGACCTGGGGCAACCACAAGGCGATCGTCGAGCTGACGCGCCAGATCGCCACGGGCGAGGGCTTCGGCGGGCGCGTGCTGGCCGACGGGGCCAAAGTGGCGGCCGAGCGGATCGGCAAGGGGGCCGAGCAATACGCCATCCACGTGGGCGGCGAAGAGCTGCCCATGCACGACGCCCGGCTGAACCCCGGCATCGCCACCAGCTACAAGATGGACCCCACGCCCGGGCGTCACACGCAGATGTCGGCCTGGACGGCCGAGGGCCAGTTCGCGCCGCCGGGTCTGCTGAGCGAAACCATCGAAGACAAGTACAATCCCCACGGCAAGGGCAACATCCACCGGGTCGTGGCCGCCCACCACCACGCCAGCAGCGCGGCCGGCATGTGCATGTTCGCCTGGTGCAACCTCGAGCCCACCTGCCTGACCGACTCCCTGAAACACACCACGGGCAAGGACTACACGCTCGACGAGATCCAAGAGATCGGCGACCGCATCGCCGCGCTGCGCATGGCCTTCAACATCCGCGAGGGCGTGCACAACACCGAGCTGCCCGTCCCCGGCCGCCTGATCGGCTCCCCCCCGCTCGAATCCGGCCCGCTCGCCGGCGTGACCGTCGACCTCGACACCCAGGTCCGCGAATACCTGGAAGCCATGGGCTGGGACACCGCAACCGGCGCCCCCACCGAAGAAACCCTGCGCCGTCTCGGCCTGGACTTCGTGGCCGAGCAGCTCTACGATTAAAGGGGTCGGGAGTCTTTGTTACTTATGAGGCGGAGCTGGAGGCGCCGCGCCGGTCGGTGGCGCGTGGCGAACCGTTTGGCGACGATTCCCCGCAGCAGCCAGCGCCGAAGCGATTGCGCGGCTGGCCGAGACACCCGATCGGAATTGGGGCGCCCGAACCCATTGTCCATCCAGGTGTCCTTACTCGGTGAAGCCCATTTTTGCCAGAATAGACGGAATCATGGTCGAGTCGAAAGCCAAGACAGTGTCGGAATCGCTATTCGAAGAGTATCTCTGCTCGAACGGCTACCGGGATTGGGACTACGAGCCCAAGATTGGCAACCAGCCGAAGCGTCCCGATTACTTGCTACGTTACGGCGGTGTCGAGTTACTTTTCGAGGTGAAAGAACTTCGGGAGAAGAGCCCTCGACCGCATGGGGCTGTACATATCAACCCGTACCGGTCTCTTCGTTCGAAGATAGAGGAGGCACGAGTCAAGTTTCGACGGCTCAAGGATCACTGCTGCTCTTTGGTCGTGTACAACATCGATGATTGGGAAGCAAGACTTGACCCGGATTTGGTGCTGGCGGCAATGCTGGGCAACTTTGGTTTCTCCATGGACTTCGACGCGAGCGCTGGGCGATTGGTGCCGGGCACTGAGCGGAACACGTTCTTGGACGGCGGCAAGATGATCCGGTACAAAACAGGTGATCCTCAAAACACCACGATAAGTGCGATCGTGGTGCTGGAGGGATACCGGGTACCTGATTTTGAATTCGACAATGCAGTAAGACAGGAGATTCTACGTCGGGAGCGGTCCATACAAGAAACGCTAAGCGGCGATGAAAGGCTTGAAGTGCGTTTCGACATGTACAGTATCCACCCGTTGCGCACGCGTGAAGCACCGCGGGTTCGGGTAGTTGAAAACCCAGTGGCCCGCATTCCTTTTCCGGAAGGCTTGTTCCATGGCGAACTGGACGAACATTGGCAATTGTCTTCCTGTCTGGAACGGACGTTCGCTGGCGACCTATTGCAGGATATCGAACAAGCGGAGGAAGGCGGACCCTAAGTGCGTTCACGGGGCGAGTACTGACCATGCCACCAGGACGAGTTAGCACGTAGGGCGGCTGCTCAGACCTACGCGCGGCGAGGACCGCGGATCGGCACGGGTCGCCGTGGTTGGCATCGTTGTGTAGACTTGAAAAGAACGGGCCAACGTGGGGCAAGATTCAATTGCGATTTCAAGAGAGACACGCATTGCCCGGCTTCGGCACGTGCTTCCCGTTTTCGGCACGTGCTTCCCGTTTTCGGGGCCCTGCTTCTGCTCTTCCGACCCTCGTGTCTATTGGCGGCCGACGCGCGCCCGTTCCGCTTCTCCGGCCGGCTCACAGCTCCTTCCACTCGCCGGCCACGGGAGCCGGGAAGAAGCCTTCTTCGTCGGCTTTCACGGGCGGGGGGCTGTCGTAGCTGAGGTCGTCGAGGTAGTCGCAGAACTGGAACTTCGAGTTGGTGACTTCTTCCCAGGTGACGATCCGGTTGTAGTGGGCGGCGGCCCGGCCCATGAGCGAGGCGTAGTCGGAGTAGACGGCTCGCTTGGCTTCGTTGTGGGGGCGGTCGTTGCGGATGCTGTGGATGAAGTCGACCCATTCGTAGTCCCACGGGCTCATGGCGTCGTCCTCGGGCGACCAGGCGATGTTGTCCTTGGCGATCCGGTGGTCGTTGAAGATATGGACCGTGGCCCGGTGGACGTTGCCGGAGAACTGGCCGGCTCGCTTCGAGCAGTGGACGAAGGTGGCGAACTCGGTGTGGCCGCCCCGGGCGCGGCGGAAGCCGCAGAATGCCTTCTTGCCGTTGGGGAAGGTGAACTCCATCGAGTAGGTGTCGATGTTTTGGCCGTGGTCGGTGCTGCCGACCTCGCGTCCGCCCATGCCGTGGCAGGAGACGGGCCAGGAGTCCATCAGCCAGCAGCACTCGTCGATCTGGTGGATGAGGTTGTCGACCATGTGGCCCGAGCCGACCCAGAAGAGGTTGACCCGGCCGAACTGGAGCTGTTCGATGAAGTCGTTGGCCTTGTCGCCCACGTCGCCCATCCAGCGGCGCCCGGTCAGGCGGTTGGCACGGATATAGGAGAGATCGCCCAGCTCGCCGCTGTTGATCTTGTCGATCAGTGCGGCCCGGGCGGGCGAGTGGCGGCATTGCAGCCCGGCGGCGATCTTCACGCCCTTCTTCTCGGCCTCCTCGCCGGCGCGGAGCATCCGGGCGAGGCCCATCGGATCGGGGGCGAAGGGTTTTTCCATGAACACGTGAATGCCCTTCTTCACCGCGTACTCGACGTGGACCGGGCGGATGTACGCCCGGGTCGTGCACAGGGCGATGTCGCCAGGGCGCAGCAAGTCGATGGCGTGCTTGTGCGAGTCGAAGCCGACGAACCGGCGCTCCTCGGCCACGTCGACCTGGTCGCCGAACTTCTTCTCGAGCGACCGGATCGAGCCGTCCATGCGGTCCTTGTGCAGGTCGGCCGCCGCGTAGAGCTTGATCGGGCCCTGGTCGCTGGTCTTCAGCGCGTTGGCCACGGCCCCGGTTCCCCGTCCGCCGCAGCCGACCAGGGCCAGACGGATGGTGTTGTCTTCGGCGGCGTGGACGGCCGGCACGGCGCTGCCCAGCGCGGCCGCGCCGGCGGCGGCCAGGCCGCTTTGCTTGAGGAACTGTCGGCGAGTGGAATGGTTGGCGTCGTGGGATTGAGTCATGTCGTTTTCCCGGGTTCGAGTAGATGTTGGTGGTGAATGTCTCGCTCCATCTTACGGCCGGGACCGCGATAATCCAACCGGCGCCGCCGATTTTTGTGGTGGCGGGACGCCGCGGGTCGACTCGAGCGTGGGCGTGGGGCGGAAGTCGGGCAGGCCGCGGTACTTGAGGTTGCGCCGGCCGAAGTAGGAGCCGTAGTAGGCGCCGGTGGCGACCAACGGGTTGCGGAGCAGGAGCATCTCGCGCTGCATGGCGTGCAGCTCTTCATCGAGCTTTTCCGTCACCGTTTCCGGCGCGGGCGGCACCGCGTCCGATCCGCCGTTGAGGCGCCGGCGGAAATCATCGAGCCGGCGGCGGAACTCCGCCCCCGGATAGCGCTGTGGGAACAGCTCGACCAGCCGGGCAACCGAGGCGTCGAGCCGGCTGAGCACGTCACTCTCGCCGTTGCCCAGCGACGGGCACGCGGGCCCGGTGCTCTGCGTGCCGGCCACCGGCAGGATCGCTTCCGCGGCGACGCTCTGCATCGCGCCTCTTGCTCACCGCGGGCGATACGATAGACTTGCTCTATGAGTCCGCTCTCGCTTGCCGACCTCTGTTAGGTGGTATAACGGCCCCCGCGAGCCGCCGCTGCCTGGCGTGACCTTCCGGCAAGATCGGGTTGGGTGGCGGAACGGGTGTCAACCATAGCTACCAGGTGGAAGTGAATCGACGTAAGTACTTATCTGATGATACCCTGGCGGCGTAGCTCAGTTGGTTAGAGCAGCGGAATCATAATCCGCGTGTCCGGGGTTCGAGTCCCTGCGCCGCTACTTTCGCAAGGCTCCGCAATGCGGGGCGATTCGTCGCCTAAGTCCCTATCCGAAACAGCTTAGGCGATTCTCTTTCCGCGGTTTCCGCGTGGCCGTTTCGCAATGCTTCGCGGCCGTCGCGCAGTGTTTCGCTGCACAATTGCTGCGCCCTGCGCTGCGCCCTGGCGGATACCCCTTCACCCTCCGAGGCAACAAAATCGTCGGTTCCAGTTGCCCGGAGGGCTTCGGCCACGGGGACGGCCAAGAGGTCCCGAAGTCCGGCCACCGCCGCCGCTTCGGACCCCGGGAATAGGTGGCCGTAGGTGTCCATTGTGAGGGTGATCGACGAGCGGCGCATCACGGCCTGTACCACCTTGGGGTGGGCGCCGCTCATCGCGAGCCAGGCACCGCAGGTGTGCCGCAGACTGTGAAAGTCGGGGGTCTCGCCGTCGTGGTTGGCGTCGGCCAAAAGGTCGGATTGTTCGCGCCGGGTCCGCTCGCCGGAGTCTCCCTTCGCCTCCCGAAGCCAGGCCCGCCGGGCTTCGGCCAGGTCCGCCCGTAGCATCCGGGCCAGGTAGCTTTCGTGGGGGAGGTCGAACACCCGGGCGCCCGGCGCCATTCGTCGGGCAGCACCATCCGCCTTTCGCGTCGCCGATCGCTCTTGGGGTTCGGCTTCTTGACCGAAGCCAGGGGGGCCCGGGGCAGCTTGTGCTCCTGGGTAAGCCAGCGCGTGAACCCGGTCATCGCGTTCAGGTGCGCTTGGATCGTCCGCGCCGCCCGGCCCTCGTTGTGGAGTTTGCCCGCGTACCGCGCCACCCCATCGGCGTCGATGTCGGCCGCCACGGTGAACCCGGCGAAGTCCGCAATCTGCCGGATGAAGCTAAGGGTCGAGGTCACGTGCTTCTCCGTCCGGTTCGCCGTGCGCAGCTTCGCCTCGTAATCACCCAGGTGGTGGGCCACGGGCCGTTGCGCCTCTTGGGCCACGGTCTCAAGCGCCGGGTCGATCACCCCATCCCGCCGTAGGGCCGCGTCGGCTTCCAGCTTTGCCCCGATCCGCTCGGCAGCCGCCTTGTCGGTCGTCTTCGCGCACTTCGTGCGCCGATTCCCCGCATGGTCCCACCACGAAACGTAGAATCCCCAACAAAACGTGCTGTCAAATCAACTTTCGGCCGTGGCCAGTAGCGTGCCTGGATTTCGCCTCGGCCAAGAATCCAGGCGGCGGGTTGCTCGGCGGCAGCCAGGCCCAGGAGGAGAGCCTGGCCCGGTCCTCGGGCCTGTATGCCTGCATCAGCCCAATGGAGGGCTACTATGCGGCCAACCGCTCTTGCGGCACTGCTCTGTACGCTGACCACGTGATCTACTTGACCACGGTGCGTACCGCGACCGGTTCCAGACGGTGGTCTTCGCGGTGCTGGATTCGACCGTTGACGGGAAGATCGTCAGACCTTTTCGAGAGATCTTTGACAGCGGCGGTAGCTGACAGAAAGAACGCGATCCCGGGACTCGATGGGGCGACTGACTCCTCAGCGATTTTGACCAACGCCCCCGGCACGTTGACCTGCGCCTCGTGGGAGTCGATACTGAAGTCGCGGCCCGTTTCTGCGAGACTGGCAGCCAAGAACCTCTCGATCCTGTGGAGGCAATCCGATGCGTGGGACATCCAGTGGCGAAGACCCTGTCCCCTCTCGTTTGAGACGGCATACATGCTACAGGTTTACGACAGTCATACTTGCCATTTCGGCCGGCTTTGTCTCACCAGACACCGCAAAACCCGGGCAAGACCCCGCCAGTCGCAGTGTGCCCAATATCGTGCTGGTGCTCGCCGACGACCTAGGCTGGTCCGAGTTGGGCTGCTACGGCAACCGGTTCAACGAAACCCCGAATCTGGATCGCCTGGCGCGAGAGGGGATGCGGTTTACCGATGCCTATGCAGCGGCGCCGGTCTGCTCCCCCTTCCGAGCGAGCCTGATGGCCGGCCAATGGCCCGCGCGCGTGGGGATCACCGACTACCTGCGCCCCGATGATCCGAAGCACCTCGCCCCGGAATGCCTGACGCTGGCCGAGGCGCTCCGAGGCGCCGGCTACGTGACGGGAATCATCGGCAAGTGGCACCTGACCGGCTACGCCGCGCACGGGGCGAAGGAAGTCCCGCCGGCCGCCCAGGGCTTCGCCGAGGTCATCATGTCCGAGAACCACGGCATCGGCGGCGGCAGCTACTGGTTCCCCTACCATTTCAATCCCCGGATCGAGCAGCGGCTTCCCGGGCGGGAGTACCTGGTCGACCGCATGAACCGGGAAGCGGTGGAGTTCATCGGGCGGAACCGGCAGAAGCCGTTCTTCCTCTACTTGAGCCACTACGCCGTCCACACGGCCCTGGTGGGCAAACCGGATCTGGTCGCCAAGTATGAGGCCAAGCCCGGCGCCGGGCGAGGGCCGCGGGCGCCGCGCAACAACCCGCACCTGGCAGCCCAACTGGAATCGATCGACCAGGGCGTGGGCATGATCCTCGCCGAGCTCGACCGTTTAGGGCTGGCCGACAACACGCTGGTCATCTTCACCTCGGACAACGGCGGCGAGTCGCGCGTGACGTCGAACGCGCCCCTGCGAGCCGGCAAATCGACCCTCTACGAGGGCGGAATCCGCGAGCCGCTGCTCGTGCGCTGGCCGGGCCGCGTGGCTCCCGGCACCGTCTGCCGAACGTCCGTCAGCTCGGTCGACTTCTATCCCACCTTGTGCCGCGTCGCGGGCGCGACGCCCGACCCGCGCCAGCAGATCGACGGAACCTGCCTCCAGCCGCTGCTGGAAGACCCCGAGGCCCGCCTCCCGCGCTCCGCGCTTTTCTGGCACTACCCGCTGGAAAAACCACATTTCCTCGGCGGTCGTTCGGGCGGGGCGATTCGGCAAGGGAACTGGAAGCTGATCGAGTGGTTCGACACCGGCGCGGTCGAGCTGTATAACCTGGCCGAGGACCCCGGCGAGCAGCACGACCTTGCCGACCGCCAGGCCGAGAAGAGAGAGGAGTTGCGGGCCGCGCTGACCGCTTGGCGTCGCGATGTCGGGGCGACTTTTCCCGCCGGGCAGCCATACAAGCCCTGACAGTCAAGAGGCCGTGCTGCCCGGGCCGCCGCACGAGAAGCCTCGTTTGGGACGCGAGTCCCAATTGGACTATAATGGGGTCCGGCGATTCAACCGCCGGTTGGGGGCCGTACGCTTCCTCGGCGGCCTTCACGAGAGAACCTCCTTCACGAGCAGAACCATGAGATACTCGCTTGTAGCCCTGATTGCCGCCCTGTTCCTGGCGCAGACGGCCGCGCTCTCCGCTGCTGAGACGGCTGCGGCCACGCCCGACATCGTCTTGATATTCGCCGATGATCTCGGCTGGAAGGACGTCGGCTACCAGGGCAGCGATTTTATGGAGACGCCGAACATCGACCGGCTTGCGAAGGAGGGAATGGTGTTTACCGCCGGCTACGCGGCCGCCGGCAACTGCGCCCCGAGCCGAGCGTGCATGCTTTCCGGCAACTATACGCCGCGTCACCACGTCTACGCGGTGGGCAGCACGGACCGCGGCCCGAAGAAATCACAGCGGCTGATCCCGATCCCGAACAAGAGTGGGCTGGCCAAGGAGAACGTCACCTTCGCCGACGCGATGAAAGCGGCGGGCTACGTGACGGGGATCTTCGGCAAGTGGCATCTCGACGGCAAAGACGGCGCCGCTCCGGGCGAGCAGGGATTCGACGTTGTGTATCAATCCTACGGCGGTTGGCGCGGCCAGGAGGTCGGAAATCCCAAAGGCATCTACTCGCTGACTCAGGCGGCGTGCGAGTTCATGGAGAAGAACAAGGACCGGCCGTTCCTGGTCTACCTTCCGCACTACGCCATCCACACCGCGCTGCAGGCCCGCGAGTCCACGCTGGCCCGCTTTATGGCCAAGGCGCCGGGCCGCCAGCACCACAACGCGCTGTATGCCGCCTGCACCTACGATCTGGACGACGGTGTCGGCATCCTGTTGAAGAAGCTCGAGGATCTCGGCCTTGAAGAGAGCACCCTGGTCGTCTTCACCAGCGACAACGGCGGCACACAACAATCGTCCCAGGAGCCGCTGCGCGGAAACAAGGGCTGCTACTACGAGGGAGGCATCCGCGAACCGTTCATCGTGCGGTGGCCGGGTGTCACCAAGCCCGGCAGCAAGTGTGATGTGCCCGTGATCAACGTGGATTTCTTTCCGACCTTCCTTGCCGCCGCCGGTGTGTCCGTCCCGCCCGGAAAGGTGCTCGACGGCGAGAGCCTGGTGCCGCTGCTCAGCGGCGACAACGCGTTGAGGCGAGAGGCGATCTTCTGGCATTTCCCCGGCTACCTCAACGCTCCGGTGATCCGGGGGCGGGCGCTAGACGTCCGCACCGGATTCCGAACGCGGCCGGTGAGCGTGATTCACAAGGGCGACTGGAAACTGCACCTCTATCACGAGGAATGGCAGCTTGACGGCGGCCGGGAGAAACTAGCGACCAATCATGCCGTGGAACTCTACAACCTGCGCGAGGACGTCGGTGAGCAGCACGATCTCGCAAACAGCAATCCCGCCAAGCGCGATGAGCTGCTCGGTGACTTGCTCGCATGGCTGAAATCCACGCACGCGCTGCTTCCGACCCAACCCAATCCGACCTACGACCCGGCCGCCGCGGCACGCAGCGCCGGGGATGGTGGCAGGACGAGGACGAAGAAGAAAGCGAACACTACAAGAGCCGGCAAGGCGAAACAAAACCGCATACGGCACACGAATGGGAGAACTCGATGAGAAAGACTACCTTCATTCTGACCTGTCTGCTGACCACCTTGTTGATCGGGGCCCAACACGACGTGTCGGCGGCGCCGCGAGACAGAGCGCGGCCCAACATCCTCTGGCTCACCAGCGAAGACAACGGCATTTCCTGGGTCAGTTGCTACGGCTCGACGAACTGCAAGACACCGGCGATCGACCAGTTGGCCGCCGAGGGCTTCCGCTACACCCACTGCTTCGACAATGCCGCGGTCTGTGCCCCGACCAGGTCGACCTGGATCACCGGCATGTATGCCATCTCGAACGGCACCCAGCCCATGCGCAGCCGGAACAAGATCCCGCACGAGAAGATCCCCTACTACCCCGATCTGCTTCGGGAGGCGGGCTACCATACGTCGAATTCCATCAAGACCGACTACAACATCGGCGGCCGCCCCGACAACGACTGCTGGGACGTGATGGACAGGAGCGTCCGCTACGGCTGGCGCAAGCGCAAGCCGGGGCAACCGTTTTTCGCCGTGGTGAACACGACCAGCAGTCACGAGAGCCGCGCGCATGGCGAAGCGAAAGACTTGCGGAACGATCCAGGCAAGATGAAGCTCGCGTCGTATCACCCCGACCTGCCCGTCATCCGCCGCAGCTACGCCAAGTACGCCGACGCCGTCGAAAAGATGGATAACGACGTCCGAACCACGATCGACGCCCTCAAAGCGGACGGCCTTTACGACGACACCATCATCATCTACAACTCGGATCACGCCGGCGTCATGCCGCGGAGCAAGCGGTTCCTCTATTCCAGCGGCATTCATTGTCCGCTGGTCATCCGCATCCCGGAGAAGTACAAGCACCTCTGGCCGGCCGAGAGGCCCGGCATGACGGTTGACCGGATGGTCAGCTTCGTCGACATGCCGAAGACCTGGCTGAGCCTCGCCGGGGCGCGGATTCCCGACACGATGCAGGGCACGATCTTCCTCGGCGAAGGAGTGGAGCCGGAGCCGCAGTACCACCTGAGCTTTCGCGAACGGGCGGACGACCGCTGCGACTCGGTCCGCATGATCCGCGACACGCGATACGCCTACTACAAGAATTACATGCCCTACGCGCCGGCCGGGCAGTACCTGGCCTACCTCTGGAAAATTCCGGCGGCGCCCGCCTGGGAGCAGTATTACCGGGAAGGCAAGGCCGATGAGATCACCGGGCGGTTCTTCAGACCGCGGGTCTCCGAGGAGTTCTACGACACGATCGAGGACTTCGACAACGTCCACAACCTGATCGCCGCGCCCGAGCACGAAGCGAGGATCGCCGAGATGCGCAAGGCCATGCGCCGGATGCAGCTTGAGTTGCACGACTCGGGGCTTATCCCGGAGTCGATGCGCGAACGGCGCGCGGCGGAGCACGGCGTCACGATTTATGAGATGGTCCGCGACCCGAAGCTCTATCCGCTGGAGTCCTACCTCGACGCGGCCGACCTGGCCCTGGCCCGCGATCGAAAGAACCTGCGGGCGTTCGTCGACGGGATGTCCGACTCGGACGCCTGCATCCGCTATTGGTCGGTGGTCGGACTGCTTCTGCTAGATGAGGGCGCCGCTCCCGCTGCCGAGACGCTAGAGTCGGCGCTCGACGACGAGGCGGACGAGGTGAAGATGCTGGCGGCATGGACGCTGGTCAAGATCGGCCATCGCGAGGAAGGCATCGCGGCGCTCCGCGACATGTTGTTCGGCGGGACGCCGCTGAAGCGGGAACTCCACAACGTGCTCGACTGGATGGACGATGACGCCGTTGGGCTGGTCAAGGAGTACCTCCAGTCCCACCCCCAACAGGCGAAGAACATCCTCGGCAAGATTGCGGAAGATTACACGATCAAGGTTGCGAAGTAGACGGCCGGCCGGTAATTTCAGTTGCCGTCGATCACGCTTCTTGGGGAGGAACTGCAATGCGTCCATTCGTGTGTCTGGTTTTCGCAGCCGTTTTCACTTCCGGTGCGGCGGCGCAGTCCGTCAAGAAGGCAGCGGGAAAGGGAGCATCGGCGCCGCCCCACGTCCGGCATGATGAGGCGAGAGAATCTCACCGCGATCGCACTGCCGCTAATCGCGCCAACGTCATCGTGTTTCTCAGCGACCAGCAGCGGTGGGACACGGTCGGCTGCTACGGCCAGAAGCTGCCTCTGACCCCGAACCTGGATCGCATGGCGGCCGAGGGAGTGCGGTTCAGGTATGCGTTTACCGCCCAGCCGGTCTGCGGCCCGACCCGCGCAGTGCTCCAGACCGGAAAATACGCCACCCAGACCGGCTGTTTTCGCAACGGCATCCCTTTGCCCACGACGGAAAGGACCATTGCCCAGTGGTTCAGCGAGGCGGGCTACGAGGTCGGGTACATCGGCAAGTGGCACCTGGCCTCTACGAACACCAAGCCGGTGCCACCCGAGCGGCGCGGCGGTTACAAAGACTATTGGCTGGCCAGCGACGTCCTGGAGTTCACTTCGCACAGCTACGACGGCCACATGTTCGACGGCGAGGGTCGGCAGCGCGATTTCCCGCCGGGCCGATACCGGGTGGACGCCCAGACCGACTGGGTGCTGGAATACCTGCGGACCCGCACCGGCCCGAAACCGTTCTTCCTGTTCGTCTCGTACATCGAGCCCCACCACCAGAACGACCACAACCGCTTTGAGGGCCCCACGGGCAGCAAAGAGAAGTTCCGCGACTACGAAGTGCCGGGCGATCTCGTCGGGACGAAAGGCGATTGGCGGCAGAACTACCCCGACTATCTCGGCTGCATCCACAGCCTGGACGAGAACCTGGGGCGGGTCCGGGACGAGCTGAAGAAACTGGGTCTCGCCGAGAACACCCTCCTCGTCTATACCAGCGACCACGGCTGCCATTTCCGCACTCGCAACAGCGAATACAAACGGGCTTGCCACGACGCCTGCACGCGGATTCCGCTGGTCGCCTGCGGGCCCGGCTTTCGGGGCGGCAAGGTCGTCGAGGATCTTGTCAGCCTGATCGACGTGCCGCCGACGCTGTTGGCCGCCGCGGGCATCCCGACGCCCGGCAGCATGCAGGGCCGTCCGCTTCAGGGGCTCGTGGATGGCACGGCCAGCGACTGGCCCAAAGAAATGTTCATCCAGATCAGCGAGAGTCAGGTGGGTCGCGCGATCCGCACGAAGAAGTGGAAGTATTCGGTGCGTGCGCCGGGGCTCCGGGGTGGCCGCGACAGCGGCAGCGACGAGTACGTGGAGGACTTCTTGTACGACCTGGAAAAAGACCCCCACGAGCGACGCAACCTCGTGGCCGATCCGGCCCTGGCGCAAGTCCGCGCGCAACTGGCAGAGAGGCTCAAGCACCACATGACCAAAGCTGGCGAGCAGGTGCCGCGCATCCTCCCGGCGAGTCAGTGACGGCAAACGCGAAGAGGTTGTCAATGAGCGCCGATCGCCTTGATCTGAATGCCGCCCTTTGCGCTGGATGTGTCGGACGCGCTGAAACCAGGCAGGAACCAACTGTAGGTTCTGGTGACCTCAACATCAAAGGGAAGGCCATCACTGGGCAAAATTGGTTTGCGCACCTCAACCCGGGTGATCGTGAAGCAGTCGACAGAGCTGCGATCTGCGGTCGACCTACCAAGACGACGTGACGGCCCCTTTTGCATGGATTTTTTGCAGCCACTGCCGCAAGCTCGCTCCATCCTCCAGCGTAACACGGGGCTGAGTGGTGTTTGTTGATGTTTCGAGGTATATTCTCATCGGTGGCCAAACTGCCTGGACGTGCCTGGGCGGTGGGATCTCCCTTATTCAGACTCCATTTCAGGGAGAGTACCGTGAGTTGGAAAAGTGCCCGGGAACCGCAATGGCGGTGGTTGGTCGTGGCGCTATCCATCGCATTGGTCACCTTTGCCCGAGTGGGCCGCTCGCAGGAAACCCAGTCCTCTACCGGCAGCATTTGTGAAACGTGCGGTGTGCCGGGCGGCTTGTGCGTGCAGGTCGGATCGGATGATTTGGCGGTTGCCTTGGAGTTGGCTCGGACCGGCCGAGTTGTCGTAGAGATTCTCGACACCGACGCCGCCAACGTGGAGCGTGCTCGCAAGCAGATCCACTCGACCGGCCTCTACGGGTTGATTTCAGCGAATCGATGGGCGTCGGACACGGTGCTACCCTATGCCGAAAACCTGGTCAACCTCGTGCTGATCGACGAGGGCGGGAATGTGCCGTTGGCCGAAGCGGTTCGCGTCTTGCGTCCCGCCGGGGTCATTCTCGCAAAGGGGGGCTGGGTGCCGGAGTCCGTGCTCAAGGAGGCGGGGCTGGAGGATGTGCAAACGGTGCGAGCGGGCGGCGATTGGATCATGGGCCGCAAGCCGTGGCCGGCGGAGATGGATGACTGGTCGCATTCACGCCACGGGCCGGACGGCAATGCAGTGTCGGCCGATAAACTGGTCGAGCGGGCGGAACGGATCCGCTGGCTCGCGGGGCCGCTGGTGCACGCCTCGAATATCGTCACGGCCGGCGGGCGGTTCTACACTCACGGAGTCATCGCCCGCGATGCGTTCAACGGCCTGCTCTTGTGGGACCGCAAACTCGACCCGCCGCCTTCGCGCATAGATAGCTCGTGGCATGGTGTCAAGGGGAGCGCCCTGCCGGTCGCGTCGGCCGACCGGTTCTACGTGGTCAACGAGGGCAAACTCCAGGCCCTCGACGCCGCCACGGGCGACACCATCAAGGTCTACGCCGACGCTGGCGTGCCGACCAATATCCTGAATATCGGCGGCACGCTGGTGGTGTGCGATGCCGAGACGCCGACCGTCCGTGCCCTCGACGCCGAGAGCGGCAAACTACTGTGGTCGCACGAAGCATGCACTCCGGTTACTGGCATGGTGGCGGGCGACGGTGGTGTGTACTTCTACGAGGGGGGGCAAGACTTCCAGGCGGGCAACCACCTAAGCTTGCGCCGCAAACCCGGAGGCCCGCGGGCCATCGTCAAACTCGACCCCGCCACCGGAAAGCCCGCCTGGCGCCTAGCCGAGGCCGATCACCCGTGGGCCAGTAAGGGCCGGCGCCTCTCGTACCACCGCGGGTTTCTCGTGTGCGAGCTTTCGCGATTCACGGACAACCCGACGGACGGCAACGCGATTCAATGCATTGCGGCCGACACAGGCAAGGTGCTTTGGGGTCGCGAGTTCGTTCCCCACATGAACCACCGCTCCCAGGCCAGGGCCCTCCATATTGATTCGCTCATATGGATCAGTAGCCATTTTGTTGAAAACGGGAAGAGGATTTCCGAGTGGTTAGGGCTCGACCCCGCCACCGGCCGGGCGGTGGTCACTCACAATACAAGTTCGGCTAGCAATTGTACCCCGCCCGTGGCCACGGTGCGGTTCTTCGTGCACGGTCTTTCGCTGACCGACATAACCACTGGCCTGAATACCCGGTCCGCGCTCACCAAGCATAGCTGCAGCCTGGATGCGGGGGCCATCCCGGCCAACGGCCTCATCTACATCGCGCCGAAGCATTGCACGTGTTGGCCGATGATCAAGAGTTACATAGCCGTGGCGCCGGCGGAGTCGCAGCCCGGCCCGGCGGCCAAGACGCCCGAACCGGCCGACTTTGCGGTCGAGCGCGGTCCGGCGTTCGGCCATGCCGCGCAAGCGGTGGCGGGCGCGGACCCCGGATGGCCCTCCTACCGGGCCGACCTCTGGCGAAGCGCTTCAACAGCGACGGTCGTCCCGGCGAACCTGGAGATCCTCTGGACGGCCGACCTCGGCGACTGGCCCCGGGGCCCGCTGGCGCAGGACTGGAAAGAGAACAACCCCGGCGTGCGCGGCCCGGTCACCCCGCCGGTTGCGACCGGGGGGCTTGTCCTTGTGGCGCAGCCCGACAGGCATCGTGTGGTCGCGATGGATGCCCGGACCGGCCAGATGCGGTGGGACTTCACGGCCGACGGCCGCGTGGACACACCGCCGACCCTTGCGGGGGGCCTGTGCCTGCTGGGCACGCGCAACGGCACCGTTTACGCCCTGCGCGCGGAGGACGGCCAACTCGCGTGGCGTCTCCACGTGGCGCCGGAGGACGAGCGCATCGTCGCCTTTGGCCAGGTTGAGTCGCCGTGGCCCGCGGCGGGCAGTGTCCTGATGGTCGGCGACACGGCGTACGTTGCGGCCGGGCGGCACCCGCTGGCCTATGGCGGCATCCGCATACTGGCCCTCGACACGGCCACTGGGGCGGTCAAGTGGGTCAATACCATCAACAGCGACACCTACGATCGTTATAAGGACGGACAGGGCTTGGATGTCGACATCTTTGACCTTCTGGTGGGCGAGGCCCGTCGGCCGGCGGCCCCCGCGGCGGGCGACCCGAGGCCTGCGGGCGTGGCGCCCGACTACATCACGATGGGGCGCTGGCAGATCGATCCGGCCTCCGGCAAGGTGGGCTGCGACTGGAA
>Ga0180437_10002469_pt1 | contig 29407 bp, 23 predicted proteins | sample SS_ome_4_FD_132410 | JGI IMG/M metagenome (GOLD analysis project Ga0180437, IMG submission 132410) | Hypersaline lake sediment archaeal communities from the Salton Sea, California, USA - SS_3_D_1 metaG | ecosystem: Environmental > Aquatic > Non-marine Saline and Alkaline > Hypersaline >...
ATAGCAAAAAAAACAGATTCATCGACCTAATTATTATCTATAGTATATACTTAGAGTAAGGGCTTTCTAATGTAGGGAATAAAATGGCGCATAGCAAAAATACTGCTTCATTTTCTTCACGAGCACCGGCAAAAGTATTGCTTACAGGAGAGCATGCTGTTGTGCATGGCACTCCTGCAATCGCTCTTGCTGTTAATCGATATGCCACAACGACAATCCGCTCCCAAAGAGAAAAGGGGTTCTGTTTTAATTTAAGCGACATAAAGAGAACGCTTCGCTTTACACTTTCTACTCTAAAGCGTGTTCGCAGTCGTCTACAGACAGCCTATCGACAATTTGCAGATGGTAAGCGGTCGATACGAGACGTTCTTGTAGCACCAGGAGAGCTCTTTCAATTTGCTCTTGCAACCGTTTTAGACATCTGTAAGGTCGAGATGGAGGAGGGGCTCGATATTCACCTCCACTCCACCATTCCGATCGGGTGTGGGATGGGCTCGTCAGCCGCAACAGTTATTAGTCTTGTTCGAGCACTTTTGCGCCACTTCAACATTGAAAAGGGAATAGAGTGGATTGAGAGGCTTATTTTTGAGATCGAAAGAATGCAGCATGGAACACCAAGCGGTGTTGACGCCTTTATCTCCCTTCATGGAGGTTGTGTTCGTTTTCAACAAAAGGGGCCCCAAAAGTCGTTAGAGATGCCTCAAACACCAATGTGGATAGTAAATACCGGAACTCCTACGTCTTCAACAGGAGAAAGTGTATTAGAGGTCTCAAAAAAGTGGGCGAAAAGTCCTATTTGGTATGAGTTTGAAAAAGTTGCCCTTGATGTTGAAAAGGCTCTTACTTCCAAAAGCACTTCTGATCTTGGCTCTGCCCTCTCTCATAATCAACACCTTCTTGAAACAATTGGGGTTGTTCCAGAAAGGGTAAAGAGCTTTGTCCGGGAGATAGAACAACAAGGAGGCTCTGCAAAACTCTCTGGAGCGGGCTCTATAAAGGGTGACTCAGCAGGAACCCTTCTTGTGCTTTCAAAAGAGCCAATAGACGCTCTCTGCCAAAAGCATGGATATGAACACTTCCCTATCGAAGGAGAATCTTCGGGTGCCTCAGTCTCTACTTTGTAAAGCACCCGCAAGCATGATGCTTTTTGGAGAGCACAGTATTCTCAGAAAGGGCAAGGCTGTTGTCGTCGCTGTTGACAGGTGGCTCTCTGTTGAGATCCGCTCTCAAGAAGAAAAGCTCATCGAAGTTATCTCCTCCTTTGGCAGAAAGCGCTGTCCGTGTAACAAGATTTCCTTAAATCCATCTCTTCGTTTTGTTGAAGCGGCTCTTAAACGGTTTCAGCCTGATGGCTGTTCAATCACCATCTCCTCCGATATAGACCCCACAATGGGCCTCGGCTCATCTGCCTCTGTCTCTGTTGCCATGATGGCCGCCCTCTCTGCCTGGACAGGGCAGTCGTGGTCTAAGGAAAAACTTCTTGAAGAGACCATTTCCCTTATCCGATCTGTACAAGGATGTGGTTCTGGAGCCGATGCTGCCTCCATTATCTATGGCGGTGTTATCTCTTTTGACGGCAAAGGAGCTTCTCCTCTTGTCTCCTCTTTACCTTTAGTTGCTAAGTACTGCGGATACAAAACACCTACACCACAGGTTGTTGCCCATGTTGCTACCAAAGAAAAACAGTTTCCCAATCTCTTTTCGACTCTTTTTTCCTCTATTGACACAGTAACAAACGAAGCTATCTCTGCCATAGAAAAAGAGGATTTGCCCCTTCTTGGAGAGTGCATGAATAGAGCAGATGGACTTATGCACGCTCTTGGTGTTGGAACATTAGAGCTTTCTGATATCTGCTGGCGCCTTCGTAAGGAACCGACTATTTTTGGAGCAAAGATCTCTGGCTCAGGCTTAGGAGACTGCGCTATTGCCCTTGGGTCTTTGCAAAAAGAATGCCTTCCTGTTTCCTCACAGGGGGTTATTCTCCAATGAGAAAACATGGTGTTGTTGAAACAATTCTTCCTAAAAAATACAGCCCTGTTGCTGAAACAGCCTCTGCTTTTGCTCCTGTAAACTTTGCTTTGGCCAAATATTGGGGAAAAAGAGATGAAGAGCTTCTCCTTCCTGTTACAGACAGTTTTTCTGTTGCAATAGAGGCAGGAACAACAACAACTGTTTCTCAAGCAGAAGAAAAAGATATTGTTGTGCTCAATGGAAAAGAGGTTGAAAAAGATCTCCCGTTTTATAAACGCCTTGTCGCTTTTCTCGATCTCTTTCGACCAGCCTCCCGTTTTTTCTTTTCCATCTCAACGACAAACTCCATTCCAACAGCTGCAGGCCTTGCCTCTTCAGCATCGGGATTTGCAGCTCTCGTTTTAGCTCTAAACTCTTTTTTCGGGTGGAACCTCTCTCAAAAAGAGCTTTCTATCCTCTCTCGTTTAGGCAGTGGTAGTGCGTGTCGATCCATCTATTCTGGCTTTGTCCAGTGGAATAAAGGAGAAAAAGAGGATGGCATGGACTCTTTTGCAGAGCCGTTTGACGGCCAATGGGATGAAATGCGATTTGGCATATGCATGGTTTCAAAAGAAAAAAAGCCCATCGATTCACGAACAGCTATGCAAAAAACAGTTTCGACATCTCCCCTTTATGCTTTTTGGCCAGAGAATGTGCAAAAAACCATCTCCCAAATCAAAGGGGCAATCCAACAGAAAAACTTTTCTCTTTTTGGCTCTGCTATAGAACAAAACGCCCTTGCCATGCATGCAACCATGTTCACAACGCTTCCTCCTATCTGCTATTGGCAGGAAGGCTCTTTAGCTCTTATGAAACGAATTTGGAAGGCTCGCGAAGAGGGTGTTGATCTCTATTTTACGATGGATGCGGGTCCCAACATAAAGCTTCTCTTTCTAAGAAGACAAGAAAAAGAGGTTCTCCGACTTTTTCCAGAGATTTCTCTACTTTCTTTGCTGTTCTAGAGGTAATCGGTACCTTTCCTGAAATTCTCTCCCCAAAACATCTAACACAGCCTTATATGTCTTCCCTTCGAGGAGGTGATCCATAAAAGGAATAGAGCTTTCGGCTTGAAGCACATGTACGTTTTGAAGGTTTTGAAGGTCTGACCAAGACCGCCGAAAATCAAAGAAGGGCACTCCATCTTTTGTGCTTATAAAATTATCAACACGCAAACAAATGCCATCAGGAAGAAGAGTTGGAGAACCAAAAGTAACAACACGAATCATCTTTCTCTCTTCAATAGAAAGTGTTTTTAACGCGTTCAGTGTATCGATCGCCCCCAAACTATGCGCATAGTGGATTATTTCTCCACCACCATCTGCGCCGCCTATCTCTTGAATCTGTTTTTTCCACATCTTACTAAGCATTTGAGACTGCTTAGTACTCACCCCCACCTTAAGAAAGAAGGCTCGGATCATATCTCCGGTAAATCCCCTTGTTGCAGAATAGATAAAGTGGACAGGAGCGTCTCCGTGTGTTTCAGAGATCATTTGAGCAGAAAGCTTAGCTTCAAGAAGACCATTGAGCATCCCGTTTATCGCGGTAATGCGCACATTGGGTTTCTCTTTTCCTTTTCCACATACACCACAGGCACTATCATCTGGATTATAACCAACAAATAAAAACCACGTCTTACTTAAGACTCGAAAAAAGAGATGTTCAAAAGAGCCTCGTATATCGTAATACCAATCGACTTTCTCTCGAGCAAAGGTAAGGGTTTTGATCGTATTTGAAGAGACAAAGTCAATAGCCTCAAAAAACGAATCCTTTGCCTCTTGCAAACAGACAGGCCAAGAAAAAAGACCTGTGGGGTCAAAGAAATCAACAGGGTTATTTCGAACAAACTGTCTGTCATCAATGGTATCGGTCATTCCCAAAGGATCTCTTTCAAACCAACGCATGAAAACAGGGTCGTAGCGCCTTGTTCCAAAATCATACCCAACAAAAAGCTTCCTTTTCCCGCAGTAGAGCCAAGGAGAGAGCGGTTGATGAAAGAGTGTTTTTCCTGCAGTATCATATCCGTGCATCTGTCCAAAAGCGCTGTATCTATAGATCTCTATGGGCTTTCCATATGGGCCATAGAGCGCTATAACAGACCCTTTTTCATCGCAACCGACAGAGAAAACCTCTCCTCGAATCTCACATCCAACCATCGAACGCGTCTTGGGATGAATGATCTTTAGCTCCTCTATTCCTTTGTCGCTCAAGCTCCCCATCTCTATAGTGTCAAACCAAAGAAGAGAGTAGCTTTTCTTTTTATTTCCTTTGAGGACAGTAATCTCTTGTAGTCGATTAAAGGCATCATATCTATAGAGCTCTTCTTCTCCTAGCTCACTGCAAACCCTACAAAGGCGTCCCAGGGCGTCATACTCATACGAACAGGCGTCAAAAACGCTCGTTCTACTTACCATATTTCCTTCTTGATTATATTGAGCACGTACAGGGCCTGCCTGGACAACACGATGAGCGCTGTCATTTGTTGTTTTATATGGTCCTAACTTCTCTAGTGTTCCTATAGGGGAAAAAAGATGTGTTTCATTAAATTCTCCCTCCTCTTGACAAAGCTGCTGAAGTGTATCGAAAGAAAAACTCTGTCTCCATTTGCCTTGAAAATCTCTGTTTTCTCTTTTTACTGTTGTCGTCGATCCTGAATATGGCCAAACCTTGGGAGGGCGGGTCTTTATTTTGTGGAGACCTCTTCTAACAACAAGAAGAGCCCCATCCTTTTCTCCTTGATAAGAGAGAAAAGAGCCGTCTGGAAAGGAAATCTTTTCTATCTCACCATGATCAGCATATGAAACAGAACACGTCTTTTTTGTTTCACCATCTATAAGAAGACGACCAAACTGATCAAATTCTCGAATAACCTCATGGTTTGTACGACAATCAAGTGCGCTAGAAATCCTTCCATAAGAATCATAAAAGAAACGATAGTCTACTGTTTCATCATCACTCCACATCCGGGAAACTCTTCCTGCTTCATCGCTTTCGTAATAAACAGCCTTCCCTTCACTATTTTTTTTACTTGTAAGTTGTCCGTTTTCACCATAAAAATAAAAAAAGGACCCTCCATCTGCTGTCTCGACTGATTGCAATCGACCCTCAGGGGTAAAAAAATGAGTGGCTGTTCTCAAAAGGCTTCCTGCGCGCTGTTGGAGTCGAAAGGAACCATATGAATCTATTCCTTCAACCGTCTCTTCTAGGAGCTGTTTTCCTTCAGGAGAGGTCCATTTTATCCTTTTTCCTTGTTCTGTCTGTGTCTGTACAGATTTTGTCCCATTGTTAAATGTTGTTTTTTCTCGAATATTTCCATTCTCATCCTGATCATATTCTTTCCAAAAGACGGTCTGTATCTTTCCTTTTTGCTCTCTATCAATTTGAACAACTCTCTCTTGTTCATCAAAAAAGGTTATCAGCGTTTGATGGGGGTGTTTTTCCTCTTTTTTCTCCAAAGACCCGTCCTTTCGAAGAGTCTCCCTAATATTTTGAGAGCGATTTTTTTTCTCGTCTTTTAGAGTATATTCGACAGTCTGCCCGTCTACAGAAAAAGAACGCCGCAACCACCAGTTATCTGTCTCTCCAAAAACCTGAATATAAATGGGTCTGTCCATCGCATCGTAAGAGACCAAAACCTCTGTTTCAAGATCCTCTCCTACATAAAAGAAGATATGAACAAGCCTTCCAAAGACGTCTCTTTCAAAACAGGCCCTACACCCTTGAGTATCTTCCCACTTTTCAAGAAAAGCCCCTCTATACGAGTAAAAAACCTCTTTCTCAACACTGCCATCTTTTCGTATATACCTGGCAACAAGGGGTCTTCCCCCCAAATCATTTTCAAAACAGATCTGCGTGCCACTGGTGAGTGTTTTTTTGATGAGAAAACCATCGAGAGAATACTCCCTCTCTTCTATTTTTCCCCCTGTACAAAAAAGACGCGTTGGCTGTCCCCGGGAGGTTGTCTCAACAACAAGAGGGTCCATTCTCTTTGGGGGAAGTTTTGGGGCTATCTGAAGACGTCTCAAATAATCATTTTTCCAACAAACAAACTCTTCTTTAGTTAAAAAAAGAGGAACTTGTTCGACCGAACTTCCTGCAACCGTGCTTATGAGTGCGCCCTGAGCATCAAAAATCTTTATGTCGTTGGAAAAAAGGTGTTCTCTTCTTAATACAACCTCCTTTTTTCTCTCTAGATCATATGCCCCAAACAGCCAAGAGATCTCCTCTCTAGAAGAAGAGGCTGTTATTCGTATCCATTTGCGCCAAGAAGCCCCATTAAGGTCGAGAATGTCTTGTGTTGTCCCATCATCTTCTATCTTCTCTGCAGACCCCGCCAACTCTCGAAAAGCCTTTCGAAAAGACCCTCCTGTATCTGTTGCAACAAAAAACCCCTCTTCTGTTTCAGGATATGAAAAATGAAAAGACCGTCCACTTTGCTCTCTGCGCTCAACAAGATTCCCAATCTCATCATACAGAAGCTCTGTTGTATATGTGTCTTCTGTTCTTCCTGTTAGATTTCCAAAAAGAGTGTATGAGGAAAGCCGTCCTTCTCTGTCATAAAAAAGCTGATACGAAAGGCTTTTTGCCCCCTCTTTTGTGTAAACAGAGACCTGGTCGAGGCTCCCCTTCCGCCAAACAAGAGAAATCTTTTCTCCGTTTTCGTGTTGAATCGTTTCGGGGAATTCTCCCTGCCCGGGCTCTTTTTGAAAAAAATCCTCGGCACAGCACCAGTTAGGCAAAAACTCAAGGCTCTCTACAATTAGCTCCTGATGCTGGTCTAAAGCAGAGATCCATGAAAAAAAGAAAACAAAAATAAAAATAAAAGCTCTCATTCCCCAACCCGTTTTTCTAAAGAATATCCCTATTATTTAAACGAACTATTAAGATTGCCCTTTTCTTTTGGTTATTTGGAGTGGGCACAGCCATCACAATGACCAGAGGGCGTGGAATAGTCTGTGCAGTAAAAACCCGAGCCTTTAAAGCGCAAAGAGACTGACGAAGAAATTTGCTTCGTCAGCCCCTTTTTTCCACAATCTGGGCAAAGAGAGAGGGTCTCTTCCGAGACTTTCTGTTCTATCTCTTTTGTTTTATTGCAGTGTGGGCATTTGTATTCATATATCGGCATCGTTTTCTCTTCTCTTGCCTAGAATCCGCCCATGCCGGGCATTCCCATACCACCCATGCCGGGCATTCCCATACCGCCCATTCCCGGGGGGGGAGGAACAGCCGCCTTTTTCCTTGGCTTTTCAGTAATCATTGCGGCCGTTGTAAGAAGCAAAGAGGCAACAGAAGCAGCATTAATAAGCGCGGTTGTTGTCACAAGCACAGGATCAATAACACCCGCTTGAACAAGGTCGCAAAACTCATCTGTAAGACCATTATATCCCCACGAACCCTTTGCTTCAAAAATCTTCTCCGCAACAAGTTCTCCACGCTTTCCACAATTGTTTGCGATACTTATTGCTGGCTCTACTGCAGCCTCTCGAACAATTTGAACACCGATTGCCTCATCGCCCTCAAGATTGAGTTTCTCGAGGACCTTCACCGCCCGAACAAGAGCCACACCACCACCAGGAACAATTCCCTGAACAACCGCAGCCCTTGTTGCATGAAGAGCATCTTCAACACGAGCCTTTTTCTCTTTCAGTTCTGTCTCTGTAGCGGCCCCAACATTAATAACAGCTACACCACCAACGAGCCGCGCGAGCCTCTCTTCAAGCTTTTCTTTCTCATAAGAAGAATCACAATGGGCGATTTCTGCGCGAACCTCTTGTGTTCTCTCCTTAATCTTTTTCGGGTCTCCCTGTCCGTCGACGATTGTCGTCTCTTCCTTTGAAACTTTTACTGCTTTTGCCCTTCCAAACGATTCAACTGTTGTATCCTCTAGCTGCAGCCCCAGCTCTTCGGAAATAATTGTTGCTCCTGTCAGCACAGCTAAATCACGAAGTTGTGCTTTTTTCCGGTCACCAAAACCAGGGGCTTTTACTGCAGCAACACAAAGTCCCGCCTTTACCTTGTTCACAACAAGCGTTGCTAGCGCCTCTCCATCAACATCTTCTGCAATAATCAAAAGGTGTCTTTGTCCTTGTTGCATGGCCGTCTCAAGGAGAGGAATCATCTCCTTTGCTGTGGACAGCTTTTTGTCAGTTATAAAAATCAACGGCGAGTCAAGTTCTGTGCACATTGTTTCACTGCTTGTAATAAAGTATGGAGAAAGAAAGCCTTTATCAAACTGCATTCCCTCAACAACATCTAGCGTTGTCTCTATTCCTCGCGCTTCTGAAACGGTAATAATCCCGTCTTTTCCAACCTTTTCCATTGCACGAGAAATAATCTCTCCTATTTCAGGGTCGTTGTTCGCCGATATTGTTGCTGTCTGAGAAATCTCCTCTTTGCTGTGCACGGGTTGTGCTAAAGAAGAAAGCTCTTCTGAAAGAGCTTCAACGGCTCTGTCTATTCCGCGCTTTATTTCCATAGGGTTTGCCCCTGCAGAAACGCTTTTTAAGCCCTTTTGGAAAATTGCTTCTGCCAAAACGATCGCTGTTGTTGTTCCGTCTCCAGCAACATCTGATGTTTTGGAGGCGACCTCTTTAACAAGCTGGGCCCCAATATTTTCAAACTTTCCCTTCAACCCAATCTCTTTGGCAACAGTAACGCCATCTTTTGTAGAAAGGGGGCTTCCCCCTTTATTAATGACAACATTTCTCCCTTTTGGACCAAGGGTAACTTTCACCGCGCGAGCAAGCGTTCGTACTCCTTTGGCTAAAGATCGAAGCGCCTCTTCACTAAATTGAATCATTTTTGTCATTGTTTTCCTCTTTACGCTTCGCAGATTATTCCTAGAATTTCGTCTTCTGACAGAACGAGCAGCTCTTTTTCTTCTCCCCTTACCTCTGTTCCCGCATAAGAGCTAAAAAGGATCCGGTCTCCTTTTTTTATTGTCAGCGGCTCTACCTCTCCTTTATCGTTCATTTTTCCGGGGCCGACCGCAAGAACCTCGCCCTCTTTTGGTTTTTCTTGAGCTGTATCAGGAAGAAAAATTCCTCCCTTGCTCGTCTCTTTTTTAGATCGTTGTATCAATACTCGGTTTCCAAGCGGCTGTATTTTCATCCTTTCTCTCCCTTGCTGTTCCCCGTCAACACGAGGGCCTTTTTATTGAAAATTTTGTTTTTCTTTTATGTTGCAAGAGAGATTGTACGGCCCCTTTTTCTTTTTCGTCAAACGAGCCCCCTCTTTTTTAGCGCTTTTAGAACAAGAGTGCCAACTAGTTGGTGTAGTCTGGGAGTAAATATTGTTTGCGCTGTTCCAAAAATTGCCGCCGCGCCTCTACGTGTAGACAAACCATTGGCCAATACGGCTTCTCCTCTTTTTCTAAAAGATCGAATATCTTGCTCGTTCCACAGGCATTGTCAAAATAGGCGCGTCTTCGTCTCGTTCTCTGCAGCGCAGCAGCAAACCGTTCTGGATACATCCTTTTTATCGTGCTCATTATCCAAAAAAGCGCTCGAACAGGCCGAGCCTTTTCTCGGTCTGTTCTCACAAGAAAGACCCCGCCACAGGAAACATGAGAAAAGGCGCCAAAATAGGGGGTTATTCTCGTTGGCACAAAAGAAAAGCCCTCGACCCCGTCTTTGTTTAGCGCGCTTGCAAGCTCCTCTCCATCAATCCACGGGGCCGCAACAAGCCGAAAGGGAAGGGTGTCTCCAATTCCCGTATACAGAAAGGAGGGAAAGACCCCCAAGAGGCCCGTTACGGGCAAATAAAACGGGGTTGTCGCCTCCGGAATATTGGGACTTGTTGGAATCCAAGAAAGCCCCGTCTGCTCATATGTCTGCTTTCGCGACCACCCCCGCATTGGGACAACGGTTAGCGAACAATCAATTTTTCTTTCTGCAACAAAAAGACGGCTCAGCTCTCCTATGGTCATCCCGTGACAATAAGGAACATTGATGTGCCCAAAAAGAGCCCCCTTATCCTCTTCAACCATTGGGCCGTCAACATATTCGCCGCCGAGAGGGTTTGGTCGATCGAGAACAATTATGGGAATCTTTTTTTTTGACGCCTCTTCGATAACGAGAAAAAGCGTTGTTATCCACGAATACGCGCGACACCCAGGATCTTGCAGATCACAGACAACACAATCGACATCTGCGAGCATCGCGTCTGTTGGTCGCGAGTTTTGTCCGTAAAGGCTAAAGACAGGAATCCCTCGCGTTGTTGTTTCTGTTTTAACTTCTTTCTCCGATAAGATTTCCCCCCAAAAGCCGTGCTCTGGAACCATAACAGAAACCAAGGAAAGCTCTTTTTTGGCGCTAAGCCGTTCAAAAAGAACGCTCGTTCTCTCAAGCGCACTCGTTACCCCCGTATGGTTTGTCAACAAAGAGACCCTTTTTTCCGCGATCAGGGGAAAAAACGGCTCTTGAGTAATCCTGTCTGCACCAAGCTCAACGGCCGCAAAAAAAGAAGAAGAAAGAAAAACAGAAAAGAAAAACAACCAATACACGCGCGGGCCCTCATAAAAAGAAACAGAACAAAATGTATCAAAAACACACCTTTTCTGCCGCCTTAATTTGACGGCAATCGATTTCTGGTGGTATTCTTTTTCTTTTTTCTGGGTGTAGCGCAGCATGGCTAGCGTACTTGCATGGGGTGCAAGGGGTCGGGGGTTCGAATCCTCTCACCCAGACTCTTTTTGTCGATTGTTTTTGTTCATCTTTGTTTTTTCTCTGTTCATTCTCCAGAAAAAGAGGGAACAACAAACAAAGAGGAACAGGCGGCCGACAAAACCAGGAGGAGCTATGAACAAAAAAGAGCCGAGGAGCTTCCCGGGAAACAATGAACAGACCAACAAAGACTGAAGAAGAAGAAGAAAAGAAAGAAAAAGACTCTCTTTTCTCTCAGTGTTTGTTGGTTGTGTCGAAATCATCAAAGGAGCGTCGCAATGTTTTCTCCCGAATCTCTTTTTTCCCTTGAGAGCTTTGAGCATCACGCTCTTTTTGACGCTCTTTCTTTTGTTTGGTTGGCGCTTTCACGGCTAGAAGAATATTTACGAAGCGTCCCGCTTGGTCATGAGGGGGCAATCGCTGGCGTTTATCTGGAACGGCCAGAGCTTATTTTTATCGGAGAAGGTACGGTTGTCGAGCCCGGTGCCTTTATTCGCGGGCCTGCGGTTATTGGAAGAAACTGTTGTATTCGACATGGGGCGTATCTTCGCGGAAACGTTCTTGTTGGGGACGGCTGTGTTATTGGCCACGCAACAGAAGTAAAGCACTCGATATTGCTAAATAATTCGCGGGCGGCCCACTTTGCTTTTGTTGGGGACTCAATTCTTGGAAACGATGTGAACTTAGGCGCGGGGGTAAAATGCGCAAACCTTCGTCTTGATGGTGAATGCGTTCAGCTAAGACATAAAAAGGAGACCGTCTCCACAGGCCTTCGGAAGCTTGGCGCGCTTGTTGGCGATGGTTGTCAGATTGGTTGTAATACAGTATTAAACCCAGGGACGGTTCTTGGGAAAGAGACGGTGTGTTGCCCCAACATCTCTCTTGGCGGGGTTATTGAGGAGAAAATGTTTGTGCGAAAAAAACAAGAACTTTTATGTGAGAGAGAAAGATGACGAAAAAAAAAGAGACTGTCGCGCTTGCTGCAGGAGAGCTTCTGGCACCATATCAAAAGCGGTTTGATGAGGCGGTGAAAAAAGAAATCGCTCGAGAAAAAAAGCACCAGGACCTTCTTCAGGCGTGTTCGTATTCTGTTCTCTCTAACGGGAAAAGACTTCGTCCTGCGCTTGTCTGGATGGTTGCAGACGCTCTTGATGCGGACGAAAGCGTCTCTCTTGCCGCTCTTGCTGTGGAGTTTTTTCACGCCTCTTCTCTTGTTGTTGACGATCTTCCCTGTATGGATGATGACGATTTTCGCCGCGGGAAACCGTCGACACACCGCGCCTTTTCTGAACAGGCGGCAATTTTGGCCAGTTTCGCCCTGACGGCGTGGGGGTTTGATGCCATAACCCGCGTTGTTCCCCCAGAAAGAGCGGCGCACAGGGTTTTACAGGCCGCGGTTGCTGCGGCAAGCGGCAGTGTTGGTCTTCCTGGACTTATTGGGGGGCAGTGGCTAGACATAAAAGAAGGGCGGCCAACGCGAGAGCGCTTTATTGAAATTGTAGACAGAAAGACGGGAGACCTTTTTGGTCTCTGTTTTATTTTGGGGTGGCTTTTTGGTGGTGGTGATATCGCGCGGCTTCCGCAGCTTCGCCAAATGGCGGGGCACTTTGGTCGAGCCTTTCAGCTTGTCGATGATCTGGACGATTTGCAACAAGATCGCGCCGCAGGAAAAGAGGCAAACAGCGCGATTTTGTTTGGAGAGGAAGAGACGCTGCGCCTTGTTGTTGAACATGTTGAGCGGTTTTGTTGTTTGGCATCTGCCGAGGGACTCGACGAAACCCCGCTTATTCCTCTTGCACAGACGCTTTCTTTGGTTGGTGTGTAACAATGGCGTAGCCAGCAGAAAGCGGGGCCAAAAGGGCCTGGTAAATTGCCGCACATTGTTTTGTTGAATTAACCATCTTTGGTCGCTGAAGACGAAGGGACAAAATTCTTTCGGGAATATTTATTGAGGGGGCGCCGGCCAAAAGCTCTTTGCGCAGGCTGTGCGCCGCGATAAAGGTTCCCGATCTTCCTGTCCCTGCCGCGCAATGAACAAGAAGGGGCTCTGCAGGGTCAGGATGAACCACATCAACAACATGGAGAAGGGCAGAGAAAAGATCCGGTGCGGGGGCGCCAAAATCTGGCCAGTTTTCGTAGTGAAGGTGACAAAGAGAGCGCTCTTGATCCTTCTTTCGGGCGACAAGGTGGCGAAGGACAATTTTTTGCTCTGGGGAGGAGGCGCTTGTTGCAACAAGCTCGTCGCTTCCAACAAGGGAAACGGCCCAGCCGTCCACGGAGACAGGGAGAAGGTCTTTGCTCCAGTACTGGCTGTGCCTGCCGCCGGCATCATGGGGCATAAGGAGCGCGACGATTGTTGGCGCGCGCGCCCCAAGAACGGCCCGCCAAAAATCAGCAACACCAGAAGGAAGGGGACATTGTGTTGCAATATAGCGCCCAGAAGGGGTGAGAATATCGTTAGCGTTTATATAAAAGGCCTCTTTTTCTCTTAGCGTTCTTGTTTCATCGAAGGGGAGAAGGTCGGCATGGGCGTTTTTCTCTCTATTTTCTGGGCGGGCGGCAACGCTGGTGGGCTTGACGATTTGTTTGGAAAGGTTTTTTGTTTTTTTAAAAACAAGGGAAATCTCTTCAAAAGAGAGTTCTTGCGGCGGGCCGCGCTGCTCCTCAAGCCAACAAAGGTCTTCTTCAGAAAGAAGCGAGCGCTCTTTTGCTAAAGAAAGATCGCCCGCAAAAGAGGTAGCGGTAAGGAGACAGCAAACAAGAAAAAAAAGCATAGAAACCCTATTTTGAAGCCGTTTTTGCTTCCTTTTTGTTAAGAACGACGGCCGCCTCTATCTCCTCGAGAAGAGCCTGGTTTTTCTTTAGATCGTCGCGAACCGAGTCTCTGCCCTGCCCAAGCCTTTTGCCATTATAGCTAAACCAGGCGCCGCGTTTTTCAACGATATTTAATTCTGCGGCAACATCGAGAATAGAGCCTGCTCGAGAAATCCCCTCGTTAAAGAGAATGTCAAATTCCGCCTGTCTAAAGGGCGGAGCGAGCTTGTTTTTTACAACTTTTGTTCTCACCCGGTTGCCAACATCATGACCCTCGTTGCCCTTGATTCCCCCAATTCTACGAATGTCAATGCGGATGGAAGAGTAAAACTTAAGAGCTCTTCCCCCTGTTGTTGTTTCGGGATTTCCATACATCACCCCGATCTTTTCTCGGATCTGGTTGATGAAGATTGCACAGGTGTTGCTTTTAGAGAGAGCGGCAGTAAGTTTTCTCATTGCTTGAGACATCATTCGCGCTTGAAGACCGACAAAAGAGTCACCGATTTCTCCTTCAAGCTCTGCTTTTGGGAGAAGGGCGGCAACAGAATCGATGACGATGACATCAACAACATTAGAGCGAGCAAGCGTTTCTGTAATATTTAGTGCTTCTTCTCCGCTGTCTGGTTGGGAGATAAGAAGGTCGTCGATGTTTACGCCTAGTTTTGTCGCGTATAACGGGTCGAGAGCGTGTTCTGCATCAATATACGCGGCCGTTCCCCCTTCTTTTTGAGCGTTGGCAACAATGTGAAGGGCAAGAGTTGACTTTCCGGAAGATTCTGGCCCAAAAATTTCAACAATACGGCCACGAGGAACCCCGCCGATTCCTAGCGCCATGTCGAGAGTAATAGCACCGGTTTTTATGCTATTAACCTCTTTCTTTTCTGTGCGCTGTCCTAAAGACATAATCGCGCCATCTCCAAACTGCTTTTTAATATGGGAAACAGCGTTTTCTAACGCCCTTTTTCGTTCATCATTAGCCATAAATGTACTCTCCTTTTTTCTTTGGGGATGTCCCAAGATGTAATATCTCCACAAAGAGGGAAGCATACTCCCTCAAAAAAATAAAAAAAAGATTAATCGGGTGCAGAGGGAGAACCCTCTTCATAAACGATCTTTTCGATAACAGCGCCAGTGTCGTCGAAAAGGGTGGCTGTTCCAAACCCTTTTTCGATAACAGAAGAAGGAAGAAATTCTCCCTTTTTTAGATATTGACCGCGCACAATCTTGTCTTTGTCATATTCTTCGGCAAGCATAAGAGACCCATCAGAATACCAAGCCATAGCAAGACCCTGCTTAACGTTTTGGCTCAGCTCTCTTTGACTTTCTCGCTGACCGTTTTCATACCAGGTTTTGACTGTTCCGTGAAGAACACCTTCTTTCCACTCTAAAGAGAGGCGAGGAAGGGCTGTTCCTGGAAAAAAGCGAAGCTCTTTTCCGTCTTTTTTTCCTTCACGGGTTTCGTATTTTGCTCCAATAGAACCATCATCAGAAAAGAGGGTTATCCAGCCTTCTGGCACGCCCTTTTTTATTTCTTGTTGTTCTACAAGCCGCCCCTCTTCAAAAAGAGAGCGGACACCAACGCCTGCGGAGACAGAAGAGAGAGGGGTTTTTTCTCTACCCCAATAAACCCCTTCAGAAAGAGAGCCCTTCTCATATGTCTCTTTCCAGGAGAAGGAGCCGTCTTCATTAAAGCCAATACACTCACCGTGGCGCAGATCATTTGAAAAAGAGAGCGCTTCTTGCGGCGCCCCGTTTTTGTAAAAACAAGTCTCTTTTTGTTCTTGTAAGCCATTTTCGTAGAAGAGCTCCCGCTGTTTTTCACCAGAAGGATAAAAGGTTGTTGCTGGGCCATGAAGACGGCCGTGGCTGTACAAAAAACAAGCGTTTTGTGTGCCGCGATCGTCCCAAGAAAAACAGGGACCATCAAAAGACCAGCTAGAAAAAGCTTTTTCATCCAGATCTGCAACACCAGCACAAACATGAGACTGGATCTTTTTTTGTCCATTTTGGTGCCACTCGAGGTAAAGACCGTTGGCTCGTCCATTTACACACTCTAAATACTGTTGAATATGGCCGCTGTTATAGTAAGAGGTAATAATGCTTCGTGTTATCCCAGAACGATCTTTTGCAAAAATTCGCATTACCTTTCGGAAGGGCTGAGGATCAAGGAAATTTCTTTTGGAGAGCTCTTTGAGACGATCTGCGAGGGTAATAGTTTCAGAAAGGCCATTGCAGTCGACGATGTTGACACGGGCAAGAGGCTCTTGTATGCCGACAATTTTAAAAGAAAGAGGGTCTCGTACTGCCTGTTTTGGGTTGCAGCCCACAAGCAGGAAAGAGAGAATAAGAAAAAATCTCACGCGAAGTACTCCCTTCGAATAATATTAAAATGAACAGACCAGGTCTCTTGAAGAATTCCTTTTTTTCGCTCTATACGGGCCTCACTAACTATAAGGTGTGGTCTTTGCAAATTTTGTTGAAGCGGGTCTTCGACAAGAGAGAGAATTGTTTCAAGGTCTGTTGAGTTGACCTCAACAGGTTTTGTTTGGCGCTCTATCGTTTCTTTATATTGAGAGCCAATTTCCATAGAGGTTTCGACAAAAACAAGATTATTTTCTCCAGAAGAGAGAAAGGTGTTTCGTTTTATTAAAAGAACATCTTCTGGAAGAACGTTCTTTTGAGTTCGTTTTTGAAGAAGAGCCCTTTCTTTTGATAGAGGGGAAAAAGAGCTAAACTCTTTGTGTAAAAAGAGAGGGTCTTTTTTACTGAAGCGAACAAGAATGTCACGGTTATTTTTTTGGTGAAAAACTTTTGTTGTGATTTTTTGCCCCAAGTTTTGAAGGTATTCTCTTTGTTGACGGGCCTCTTCTACTGTTTTTTTTGTGTGCAGGGAAAAAGAAAAAACAAAAATAAGGGCGCCGATAAGAGAATATAAGATGATTCTTTGTGGAGGGATTGCTGGTTGTTTTTTCATAGCCCTCCTTGGGGATAAAAGGTTTTATCTTTTAGAAAGAAGCTCGTTGAGTATTTTCCATTAGCCTCTGACCATTTAACCCCTCCTATGGGGTCAACAAAATCATTTTTAGAAAGAAGGGTGTCGTGAAAAGAGCGAGCTAGAGCAACAGAAGAGGAATCGAGCTCAAGGTCTACGCGCACCTGATATCTCTCTTTTGGATTTTTTTTGTTGGGACGCTTTACCAAAACATAATGAAGGTTTTGGAGGACGATCTTGTCTCTATTTGACTCGTGTTTTTGTGCAGAGAGAGAAACCTGCTCTGAAAGCCATGATAACAGGTCAGAAACAAGGGGAATATTGGGATGAAGGGGAAAGAGAGCCTTTTTTTCCAAAGAGTCGAGAAGCTGCTCTGCATTTTCAACAATTTCCTGAGAAGAGAGGGCCTCTTCTTCCCCCTGGATTTGGGCTGTTTGAGATATCTTTTTCCAATCAGCATTCATTGCGTGGGTAATCGTCTGTTTTTGTGTATGTCCGTACCAGCTTAAAGAAGCGCTTAAAGCGAGACAGGCGCCGAGAATAACGAGAAGGGGTTTTTGAGTATGGCGTAGTGGAGAGGAGAAAGAGAGCTCTTTTGTTCGTAGATTTGGGGGAGAAGGCTGTGAAGATTGGGGGCGACTTAAAAAGGCTCCTCCAATAACAGAGGCAAAAGAGAGGAGAGAGGGGTCGTCTAATGAGTGCAAAGAGGAGAGAGGGCTGCCAATAAAGTCTGAAATTGTTGAGATTGCCTCAGAATGAGAGACGAGATCACCGGTTATAGTTAGAGGAACCGTTTCTGGAAGAGAGTATCTTTCTTGGTAGGCTAGAAGGGTTTCACCAATATGCTGAAGCAATTGATGGAGCTGTTTGTCCGAAGAGCTGGAGGGTCTCTCTATACAAGAGAAAAGGTCCATCCCACCGATCAGAGCGCGGTTTTCAACAACAACTCCATTCAAAATTAAGACAGTAGAAGTCTCTTTGTTGCTTACATCGACAACATACGACCAGCCCTCAAGAGAAAAGAAAGAGATAAAAGCAGCCAAACAGGCGGCTTTTGGAAAAACCATCTCAGGATCAATGCCCTCTTTTTGTAGCAAATCTACATGTGATTTCAGCGGCTCTTTTCGGGCAACATAGGCGGTAACGGTGATACCCCCCTGATCGTTTGGGTGAGCCTCATGAGCGATAAAGGCGTTTGTTGCTTCTCCTGAAAGAGAGTGCTCTAAGGTGTCTGAAATTGCGGAAGTAAGCTCTTGGAGAGAGAGTTTTGGAAAAGAGAGCTGTCTACATAGAGTTGGTAGGCTGGGAAAGACAGAGGAGAGATAGAGGGCATCATCGGGAGGAGAGGGAAGGCTTTCTAAAGCCCTTTTTACAGAAAGATCAGATCCATACGAGTGGAGAACGGGACCATGAACACCATCCTTAATGATCGCCCACCGGAAAGAGTCTTCTTCGGGCAGAAAGGAGAGAGACCAAGTTGTTCTTGTGTAGAATCTTTGGAAAAAGCGAAGTAATGACAAGCGATTCATAAAAATTGATAGTGAGTAAAAGGTGTAAAAAAGCTACGAGGAGATTTTCACGCACAAATAGTGTTTTTTACAATAGCAAAGACATTTTGAGTGGCGATAGATGGTCTTTTTTGGCAGAAAGCGGAGATTTTGTAATTAGCAGAAAGATCTCTGTTTGGAGCGTGTTCTATCCCAAACATTTGGGAGCGTTCAATATAGTTTGGTAAAAACCCAAGGCCTAACCCCGCCTCTGTCATCTTTGCGATCATCTCCCAACTGTTTACAACAAGCAGCTGAGGCTGCTCTTGTATGTCCCACCATTTTTGAAAATGAGAGCAGTCAGCGTGCTCTTCGCACACAAGCAGAGGTAGTCTTTCTGTGGCATCACCTTTTTTGGATTGGTAAAAACAAAAAGGGCCTTCAAGCAAAAGCGTACTAACAGCCTCTCGTTCTTCTACTTGTTGTGAGGGCTGATTTCCTCCTAGTGTTGTTGAAAGGAGGCGATGAGAGGCATCTTGGAGAAGACTGTCTGCTTTTGTTACCACATCTAGGGGGATAAAGCCGATTTTTTGTCCGATAGTTTGGCTTATTCCGATGTCAGTTATACCGGAGACGACCTTTTCTTTAATGACTTCTGGATGGTCGATATTGATGTGGACAGAAAGACCGGGATGGTTTTTTTGAAGAAGAGAGAGTGCTGGACACAAAAGTGAAAGGGCGAGGGAGTGTGTACAGGAAATGGAAACAGCAGAAGAGTTCTCTTTTTTCTCTGAAAAACAGGAAAGAAGATCCTCTTGTAAAGAGATAAAATGGGTTGCCTTTTCGAAAAAAAGCTTCCCCTGAGAGGTAAGCTGGAGAGTTCTCTTTCCGTGATGAAGAAGAGGTTGTTGCAGGGATTTTTCAAGACGAGAGATTGCTTGGCTTACAGCTGATTGGGAGACACAGTTATGTTTGGCAGCTCGAGAGACGCTCTTTAGTCGGACGGTGTCGTAAAAATATTTTATATGAAGGCTGTTTAACATGAAAATCCCAAAAGCTACACCGGTTGATACAGATCTTATGAAGAGGGGGCCTCTTTTTCCACCAGAAATTTTCATCATACAGAAACGGCGGGATATTCTGAACCTTTTGTAGTAACTCAAGTTGCATCCTATCCCCCATTAGGGGGAGGCTGCGGAAAATAATCTACTTCGTGTTTCTCCTTGGCTTTGGTTAAAAAACCTTACCTAAAGTCGCAACACTCGTATCTTATTCCCTCGCTCATCCCCTAATGAGGAATAGAGTGCAACTTGAGTTACAATGTGAAAGCATTTACTATAGACTGTCTTTGTGCGTGACGATGAGGAGGAACTCTGATGAAGATTGCTGTATTGGGCTTAGGAATGTGGGGATTTTGTTTGGCTCGCCATTTGGCGCTCAATGGCCACCAAGTTGTTGGATGGTCGATAGAAAAAGCACTGCTAGAAAAGCTGCAAAACGGGGAGGACCACCCCCTCTTAAAACGCTCTTGTCGGGGATTACCACTTACATTCTCCTCCTCTTTAGAAGAGGTTGTGCAAGAAGCAGAGCTTATTGTTGAGGCTGTAACAACAAAGGGATTGCGAGAAGTCTTGCAGAGGATAAAGGGGTTTTTGCCGCAGCTGGAAAAACCGCTTGTGTTGACGTCGAAGGGAATAGAGCAAAAAAGCTATCTTCCAACACCTTTAATAGTTGCAGATGTTTTTGGAGAAAGCGTTCAGCCATACATAGCGCTTGTCTCTGGGCCGAGCTTTGCTGTGGAGGTAGCTCAGCAGCTTCCAACAGCGGTTGTTTGTGGGGCGTGGAATCAGGAGCTCTGCTCTCAAGTGATAGATGTTTTTTCCTCAAAAACCTTCCGTGTATATCCCAATAAGGATATTTGTGGTGTTGCTCTTGGCGGTGCTTTGAAAAATGTCGTTGCTGTTGCGTGTGGTATTGCTCATGGGCTTCAGCTTGGAACCGGTGCAATTGCTGCCCTTATTACTCGTGGGCTGCATGAAATTGTGAAGTTGGTTACTGCGCAGGGCTATGACTGGAAAACAGTATACGGTCTTTCTGGGCTCGGAGACCTTTATCTGACCTGCTCTTCATCGGAGAGCCGAAATTTTCGTTTTGGAGAGCTGTTGAGCTCAGGCCTCTCTTTTGAAGAGGCAGAGAAAGAGGTCGGCATGGTTGTTGAGGGAGCCCACACTTGTAGAGCCGCTGTAGAGCTTGCTCAAAAACAGGGCCTTGTCATGCCGATTGCGGAGGCTGTCCTTGATATTTTAGAAGGGACTCTTTGTGTGAAGGATTGTGTTGACCGCTTGATGCTTCGCAGCGTAAAAGAGGAACATCTATAGGCAGTAGTAAAGGAGCAGACCATATGAGAGCCATCGTTGATAGTGCCACGATGAGACTTATAGAAGAAAGAGCGTTTTCTTCTGGTCAAACAGCTTCAAAGCTTATGGATAGAGTTGGAGAAGAGCTTGCTACAAAAGTAGAAGCTTTAGCCAAAGAGATGGGCTCTTTTCCAACTATCGTGTTGCTCTCTGGTAAGGGAAATAATGGAGCTGATGGCTATACAGCGCTAACTCTTCTTCAAAAAAAGAACTTTCCAACTGTTGCGTGGCAAATTGGAGAAGTCTCCCCAAAAACGCTTCTTGCACAAAGAGAGCAGTCATATATCGATAGTGGAGGAAAGGTTTTCTACTATCCAGAGGTGCTCCAAATACCGGGGCCACTAATTATTATCGATGGAATCTATGGGCTTGGGTTTAAAGGCCGTCCAGATGAGGGTGCCTCAAAAGCGATCTTGTGGGCAAATTCTCATACAGGCCCTGTGATCTCTATAGATATACCATCAGGAGTAGACCCAACAAGCGGAGAGGTTGCTGGCGAGGCCATTTATGCTGACTACACGCTCGCCTGCCAGTTTCCAAAAAGGGGCTCTTTTTTAGGAAAAGGGTGGGAGCATAGTGGCCAGATAGAGATCGCTGAGTTGCCGCTCGAGATAACGCGCTCAGACCTCTATCTTATGGAGCTTTCAGATGTTATGCCCCTTCTTCCTCGAAAGAAAAGAACACAAAATAAATATAGTTCTGGTTCTGTTATTGCACTAGCTGGCTCTCCAGGCATGATGGGAGCTGCCTCTTTAGCATGTGAAGCTGTCCTTCGTGTTGGAGCAGGATATGTTCGGCTGCTTCTTTCAGAAGAGAGTGGTTTGGCTGAGATTCCAAGAGAAGTTGTAAAGACTATACCCCCCTCTCTTGAAGAGTGGATCTCTTTTCTACAAAAAGCGGACAGCATTTTTGTTGGCCCAGGCCTTGGCAGAGATCGATTAGACCATCTCAATCATCTTTGGCTCCATATAAAAGCTCCTGCTGTTATCGATGCCGATGCTCTCTACTTTCTCTCAAAAAAAGAGGTGTCAGAATGGGGTGTTCAAGGAAAAATAATAACACCACACCTAGGAGAGCTCTCACGCCTTATCCAGAAAGAGGTCTCTTCTGTTGATGGACCCCTTCTCCAACAGCTTCGAACGCTCTCTTCAGTAGCGCAGACAACGATTGTGCTTAAGGGGGCGCCAACGTTTATCTTTTCGGAAGGAAAGCCAACGCTTGTGATGCCACAAGGAGACCCCGGCATGGCGACGGCGGGCTCTGGAGATGTTTTAACCGGCATGATTTGCTCTCTACTTGCTCAAGGGCTCTCTTCCTTCCACGCTTCAATGTTAGCAACATGGCTCCACGGCTGTGCTGGAGAGATTGCTGCCAAAGAGTGCACAAGCTACGCTCTTATAGCATCTTCTCTACTCCACGCCATACCACAAGCCATAAAAGCCCTTCTAGATGCTCGAATGCAAGGAGAGAGAAGAGCCTACATTCCTTTTGGTCGAGCAGAGTCAACCCCCGAGACTCAATAATAAAGTTAAATCTATATAATAGAAAAAAAAGATCTCTCTTTTTTTGCCTTTTTGCTACTATCTAGCCCAGATTTGTAAACAAAAAAGCAGGAGAGAGTACGATGGTAACGCTAGTTTCTCAATTGGCAGGAGTTTCTCCTGAAGATGTGTTGTCCACCCTAGACCTCGCAACAACAACGCCGCTTCCTGAAGACGGTGTAGAGGATTCAGAGGTTCTTTTGGACGACGCTAACACCACCACCACAGCAGCTACAACAACATCGCTTCCCACAGATGATGTACAGGAAGTGACCGATGTTACATCAGAATCCTTCAATAAGGAAACAGCCACAACCACAGATGTCGCAGCAGCAGTATTGCAATCCACAGATAGTGTAGAAGATTCCAGCGCAGCAACACCTCCTTTGCCTAATGTTGGATCAGAGCCTTTCTCTGTAAAAACATCTACAGCCGAAGCAACTACACAAAAAACACCTCTCGACAAAGAAGGGTTTATACGAAACCTTATGAGGAACTGGCCACTTGGTGAGGTGATTGAAGGAGAGAAACGGATTTCCCCTAATCCGGACCGTGTTATTACCCACATGAAACTGTATAACGTTGTGGCAGAAAGATTTAGTCTGCCAGAGCTTTCTGATACAGAAAAGATAGAGATAGCAGAAATGTTAGAAAAGTCTTTTGGAGAGGACTCTGCAAAGCTTCAATCCTTTTGGGCAAAAGGCTGGCATCAATACCTTGAATGGAGTGATATGCCGGTAGAGAACATTTCTTACGAGCGCTTTTCACAACTAATGAATACAAACATAGACGTATCAATCTCTGGAAAGAACAAAGAAAAAGTCTGTGAAATGACGAATGCACTATTTTTTAACACTCTTATGCTGGAAAGAAAAGATTCTGTTAGGGTGATGAGGAAAATTTGGGCTTTGTTGCCCAGCTTGCAAGGGGAAAGTGTTACAGCATGCGGAAGTTTCTATATAGATAAGCTCACAGAGGCGGAAAAAGATACTGTTCCAGAAGAAAAGGGGTTTTTTCAACAAAAGGTGCGAGAGAGTTCTCTTACAGATCTTCAAAAAAACAAACTGCTTGCTGATGGTGACTATCAGAAGTCTTTCGACACAATTGTAGAGACACACCAACAGTTTATATCTTCCTTTCCCGGTGTTTGTGCTAACCACCCCTTCAAAAGTAAAGTCCTAGAGAATTTAGCGAAACATAAAGAGCAACTAGAAGGGTTAATGCAGGATATTCCTGAAGAGCTTCATGTTTATGTTGCGTATTATGCAGACAAGCCCCTGGCACAACAAAAACTGCTCGATGTTATAAGACGGCTTCAAAGTGTAGATTTTACTCCTACAGAAATACAAAGGATTCTCGAGGCAATAACACAAAAAGAGTACAGGAAAGAAGCAACGGTGAAAGGATCCAAATATGTTATTTCTATTCCTCTGCTTGATATTATACACTCCTTTACACCTGGGCAATGTAAAGAATTGGATTGGCAGTTTTTTATTCACGACATTGTCGGGTATATCAATTTTATCAAGAACGGTGGTACCAAAGAGTTGTATACAGAGTTTTCAAAATCATTTTCCACACTTGATTTAAGAAAGATCACTTTTTCAAAAAAACTTATTGCAAATGCGAAACAATTATCGCGAGAACAAAAGGCGCGCTTCGCTTCTCTAAACAAGAATGTTCCGAGCTCAGATACTGCAAAACCATTTTCTAAACAGGTATCAAGGTTGATAAAGGTTGCTCTAAACGAGGAAAAATATAATTTTGTCAAACAAGTTCTCTCTAATAGTGTATTAGCTAGCATTGACGTGCACAAACTTTTACAGCAGCCCGGAACAATCACTCCTGCCCAGTAAAATGCGAGGGGCTCTTTTAGCTAAAGGAGCCCCCTCCAGAGATATTACAAAAGGTAGAAAGTAGCACAAGCTTGAACCCCATAGACCAATAGTAAAATTCAGACTATGTAATAAAAAAAGAAGCCCTTTTTATTCCTTTTTTGCTACTATTTATCCCAGATTTATAAATAAAAGATAGGAGAAAACGCAATGGCAACACTGGTTTGTAGGGGGCTTAGCTCCATACTTCCAAATTATTTTAGACCTGAAGACAGCTTAGACTCAGGCGAAAAGCCCAAAGAGCTTTCTGTGGCAGAAGGTATCCTACAAAAGATAAATGCCCCTGAATTGGGGGAATGTATTCTAGACCTAGTTCAGGGGACAGAAAGTTGTATAGAAACGCTCTGGGGTGTCTGTGAAGCAACAAAAGACTTTTTTACATACACAGAAGAACCCGATACATTTAACAAAGAGCTGTGGATACAAGAGTTTTTGGAGAACTATTCAGTTAAGAACGCGATCACAGACAATGCTGAGCGTGTAGTTGAAAACAGCATACGAATGTATAATTTTGTGGCTAAAAATTTTCATCTACCAAAGGCCAGTGAAGAAAGGATTAAAGAGATAGTTGATGAGCTTACACAAAGGATAAAGGCTTTCAAGACCGAATTATTACCGCTAGAAGAGATGAGCTGCTCAAGCTTTTTGCAACTTTTGGCTCTACACGAGAAGATTTCTCAAGGGGAAAAGAGCATCTCTTTAGAGCAAATTATAAGCGATGGGAAAATTTATATACAGGCCCTCAAAGAACAGGAAAACGCTTTTCTACCTAACGAGAGTGTTTTTCAAGAGGCTATAAATAGCATCGGGTTAGATGAGCCCATAAAATCAGCATTTATCAAAGTGTGTCAAGAGGGTTTTAATAGAGTTAAGCAGATACATGAAGAATTTGCAGACACGTTTCCTGGCATATCTCAAAACCATTATTTCAAAGAAAGAGCGTTAAACAATAAAGATCGAATAGTGGGTCTAGTTAGAAAAAAGAAAATTCCTCAAGAGCTCCATGCATATGTTGCTTATGTTGCAGACAGTCCCAGAGAACAGAAAAAACTGTTTAGTCTTATAGAGAGGCTGCAATGGGAAAGAAAGAATCCTGCAGAAATACGAAAATTTCTCGAAATAATAGTAGGAGCAAAATACAGGAAAGAAGTTCAAAGTTTGGATACCAAATACACGCTCTCTATTCCCCTGCTTAACGTTCTCTATTACTTTAACAGCAGAGAATTTAAAGAATTAGATCATCTTTTTCTCGAGCAGAACCCTACTGGATATATCGATTTTATTAAAAGAGAGGGGAACAAAAAGCTTTATTCGAAACTACGAGAGGTTTTTACTGATGAGCAGCTTAGTAGAATTGCTTTTTCACGAGGAAGGATTTTTAGCTTAACAAGCATATTAGAAAAAAATTGGTCGTTCTTTTCCTCGATGGCCCAGCAACTTACAAAAGATCCTTCTGTTACACCGGAAAACTATTCTAAAAAAGTAGGTAAATTGATAAACGCCTCGAGCGCATACGGTGGAAGAGTTAAGTTTGTTACAGAGATGGGCAAAGGTGGGATCCCTTGTGCAGATGCTTTCGCCATATACAAAACTCTACGCGGCTGAGAAATATGTAGCTTAAGGCGTTAGAAAAAATAGGAGAAAAATATGACAGTAACACCCGTTTCAACACCTCCCCTCGAACAACAATTTCCTCAAGAAGAGTCAAAAACAAATGAGCGGCTTTCCATTGAGGTTCCTCCAGTAAGAGCAAGGAGCACAGAAATAGTTTTCGATCCCGAGGATGAAAAATGCTGTGTCAGAAGCAACACAGAATGAATTACACCTTAAGCGCCAGACAGAGAGGACAATTTTTAAGGTCGTGATTGCGAGCTGGACAATATTTTCTGGCATAAAGAATCATCTGGAGATGAAGGCGCGCCCATTTCTTTTTGGAAAAAAGAGCTTTGAGCTCTTTTTCCACAGCTTTTACTGTTTTTCCTTTTGCTAAACCCCACCTTCTCGCCACCCGAAATATATGGGTATCTACAGGAAAAGCCGGAATATCAAAGGCTTGTACAAGGACAACAGAAGCTGTTTTGTGGCCTACTCCTGGAAGGGATTCTAAGTCAGCAAAATTTTGAGGCACTTGAGAGCCAAATCGATCTACTATCCTTTTTGAGAGCGCTTTAATCGCTTTTGCCTTTGTTGAAGAGAGGCCACAGGAATGAATACTCTTCTGAATCTCTTCCACAGACAGTTTTGCCATTTTCTCCGGAGTATCTGCCAGGGCAAAAAGAGATGGGGTTGTCTTATTAACCCTTTCATCTGTGCATTGAGCAGAGAGAAGAACCGCGATAAGTAGTGTGAAAGGATCTTTGTGTTTAAGGGGTATTTTGGGACTGGGAAAGAACTTTTGAAGGGTTCTTTCTACTATTTGCGCGCGTTCTTTCTTGTTCACAAGTTACTTTCCAATACAAAAGCGAGAGAAGATTGAGTTGAGAACATCTTCTGTAATGTCTGTTCCTAAAATTGTGCCAAAAGATGTTAATACTGTTCTCATCTCGAAGGTGATAAATTCTGGAGAGAGCTCGCCTTGTAGCCCCTCGATGACCTTGGTAAGGGCTTCTACCGCCCTTTCTAAAGCCTGTTTGTGGCGAAGGTTTGTGATCATGAGCTCTCCTTTTGGATGAGAATCCTTTTGCCAAACCTTTTCCTCAATCATATTAGAGAGCTGATCGATCCCTTCCCCTGTTTTTGCCGAAACATTAACAGTATATGGATGGGCAAGATCTGGAAGAGCAAATGTTCCAAGATCAATTTTGTTCCAGATGAGAAGGCTTTTTTTCTCACAAATCTCCTCTATGGGAGAGAGCATCTCTTTCTCTTCTGCTCGCGAAGCATCAGCAACAGCTAAAACAACATCTGCTCGGGCCATCGCCTCTTTTGATCTCTTAACACCTTCACCCTCAATTTGTTCGTCTGTTGAACGAATGCCAGCAGTATCAACAATTCTGCAGTGCAGGCCATTGAGCATAAGATCGTCTTCTACAAGATCTCTGGTTGTTCCTGCTGTTTCAGAGACGATAGCGCGATCCTTTCCCAAAAGGGCGTTCATCAAAGAGGACTTTCCAACATTAGGGGCGCCTAAAATACACAGGGAGATTCCCTCTTGAAGCATTTTGCCGTTATGGAAGGTATTAATAAGCTGCTGTACATCGTTTTTTAAAGAAGAGACACTGGCAATCGCCTCTTCAAACGAGCAAAATTCTAAATCATCTTCAGGAAAATCGACCCACGCTTCGAAAAGGGCGCATAGCTCTGTTGCTCTTTTTTGAAGAGAGAGAATATGCTTAGAAAGCCTTCCCTCAAGCTGCTCTTCTGCAATCTTTAATGCCTCTTCATTGCGAGCACTGATAAGGTCTTGTATGGCTTCTGCTTGAGCCAAGTCTATTTTTCCATTGAGAAAGGCTCGCAAAGAAAATTCTCCAGGCTCTGCAGGACGAATTCCCTCTTGAAAGAGGGCTTGCAAAATCTTTTTCGCAATCAGATGGCCACCATGGCAATGAATCTCTACAACATCCTCTCCTGTAAATGAGCGTGGAGCTTTCATAACAAGCACAAGCGCCTGATCGATTCGCTCTTCCTTGGGAGAGTAAAGCGTTTTTAAGCAAGCAAGGTGAGATGGCTGCTCATCCAAGGACTCATGTATAAGCGTCCCCACACAAGCAACAGCTTTTTTCCCGCTCACGCGGACAATGGCGATTCCCCCCGTTCCAGGAGGAGTTGCCAGGGCGGCAATACTCTCTTTGTGGTCTGTTTGGTGGATAAAATGCATATACTCTTAAAGAGGGTTTTCTTTTGGAAAAAAGAGTATAGCAAACAAATAATTAACAAAACAGTTTTTCTGATGGGGTTATTGCATTGAAAGAAAATAGTCTGTTAAAATTACTCATGTGTTTTTGAAAAGTGTTTTTATTATGGATTTTAAAACCAGTCAAATCTCTATAACGAGCAGAGCCCAGCAATTATGCTCTAACTGCCACGATGACCCTACCAAGAGTCGCCCTTTAAATGCTGTTATTAGCCGAGTTGCTGCTCTTCTTCTATCACCGGCCGCTACGTTGGATTTTGCAATACATGCGATTGCTCTACCTTTTAGCATAGTATATGCAGTGGGCAAGTCAATATATCAAAGAGAGCTGGATTTTGTACTTCCTTGGCAGCATTTGCAGCGTATACGTGAAGCTGTATTTCCAATTCTTTTTGGTACTATCTTTGGACTTCTACACCCCTATTTAGGTATTTACGCCACAGAACCAAAAGTAAAGCATGTTGTTGGAGGGTATTTACTGAGTAATTCTTCGCAAGGGATAGATGTTGTCATCTCGCCTCTTGCGGCATATAGAGAAACAGTTTCAAATTTAAAAGATTTAGGCCTTTCTGGTGAGTATCAAAAGATAATGAAAGGCTTGATAAAGTGGGAAGAGAGTCTCGAGAAAATACAATCCTTTGAAATGTTCTGTCCCAAGATAACACATGCGGCGATGGGTAAAATATATCAATATATAGATAGTAGCCTAATGCCCTTTTTGTTAAAGGAGATAATCTCCCGAATTGCCGTCATTGCCTATCCTATTTTTGCCGCAATCGATCTTACTGGAGCAGCACTTGTTTCAACGTTCTTTTTTGTTACAGGGGTAGCTCAACTTGTTGGTGGTAAATCACCAGCCTATTTAGAAACAACAAGCTCGCCTATTTTGCACATCTATCATCTTGCAAAAATTATTATTGGTGCGATAGGGGTAACAGCTGGGTTTTTTGTCTCTCTTGTATCGCCAAAATGTGGTCTTAAGTTTTCCCACCCCTCTTCAAAAACCCTGGGAGTAGTGTCCTTCTTATTGCGCATACAATTTCTAAAACTATCAAGACAAATAAATGCTTTAAAAGATAATGAAAGGTTGTTGCTTCCAATTGTAGTTCAAAATAACACCAATATTGATTCTGAATTGGATCTTCTCCCTAGTCACAGTGCGCATATGACATATTTGCTCATCGAAAAAGAGAATGAGAAATTTAGTGCTGAATTAATAGATAGGGGCTGCTTTCACGGAGCGAGATACAATTTGACCAATAAAGAGGTATTAGAGATCGCAAAGAACGCTCTTTCTTTGAGATTTTCTTCTACCAACGAAGATCTCGACAGCTTTCTTGCCACCACTTTTTCAGAAACACGGGGGTTAATTGACCTGGGCCAACAAGGATCGGTGAAAAATTGCATCATAACAAATTTATTTGCAGTCTTCGAGGTGATGCATAGCCGCGATAGTGCTAGTGAAAAAATGCAGCAAGTAAACCTTAGAGATTTCAAGTTGCAGCAAATGAAAAAATATGACTACTTCCAATACGATTTCTTTCCATATGTCCCTATGAAGACGGTGATTGAAGAGATAGAGCGGTTAGAGGAAAAAGATATTTAGACCTTTGACCCCAATTGCTACCCCCTCTCCCTCGTAGGATGGCTGCAGAAAACAGTCTACTTCGTGTTATTCCTTGACAAGGTTTTTAACCTTGCCATCGTCATAACACTCGTATCCTGTCTCCTTCGCTCA
>Ga0180437_10002470_pt1 | contig 29397 bp, 30 predicted proteins | sample SS_ome_4_FD_132410 | JGI IMG/M metagenome (GOLD analysis project Ga0180437, IMG submission 132410) | Hypersaline lake sediment archaeal communities from the Salton Sea, California, USA - SS_3_D_1 metaG | ecosystem: Environmental > Aquatic > Non-marine Saline and Alkaline > Hypersaline >...
AACAATTGTCAATTCATAAACTGCTCGTTTCGCAATCACGACCTGTATTCCATCAACCTGCAAGGAAACACAGGGTTTTGCAAAATATACAACTGCTGGTGGTTCGACGGAGCCCGAGTTGTACACTCTCAAAGTTTGGGTGGCACTGTCGTAATCGAAAACTCTTTGATTGGAGAAAATGCTGGTGCGATTGACGCACAAGGCACTGTTCTTCTCAAAGGGAATGAATGGAACGGCTCAAATTTTGACAAGCTGAGCCCCACCGGGTATTTGAACATGGGGCCTGCAGCCATAATCATCAAAGAGGGGACACGTCTGGTAGCTTTGGGGAATAGTTTTGGTTTGATTCAGCAAAATTGCATTACGGCTGAACAACCCAATGGGATTTCTGTTTTTGGCAACCGTGTACAATTGTCCGGTGGAACCTTCATGAAGACGCGGCAGCTCTTTTCGGAAAATAGTGTTGTAATGTCGAACAACCTGTTCTGGGCACGATTTGCGGCTACCTCGAATGTTTGGGATATATCAGGAGGATTTCCAGTCAACAATTGCATTTTGACAGAAAATGAATGGCGAGTGCAAGAGAATCAAGGCGCATCTCTCCTTTTTGACGACTCTCTTTTGGATGCAAACAACAAGAATGTGGTCTCTGGAAACGTGTACAGGTCCGTGTAGATAACACAATTCACAGCACGCGTGAAATTGTCCGATAAAAAGGTAAAAAACAATGCCAATCGTTACCGTTCCCTTGCGATCTTTTGATCTAAAAGCTGTTCGAAGATGGAGTTGGGACAACTACACTATTTTTGAAAATGAAATGGCAAGTGCCCCCGGGAAAGTCTTTACAATAAGCGATCCAGAAGAAATTGCGAGCTATTTACGAAACAAGGTTTTTGAACCGGGGTTTGGATTCAATTCACGTGTGGTTTACGATCCTACGTACGGAAGTCAAATTGAAATTTATATTGCCAACGATGATGGGTCAATCGAAGCTTTACCGGGGGAGGTTCGAGTAGGCGTCATCAGTGATGAGCAACACGGAGAGCTCACGGCCACATATTTAGGAAGCGCTATGCACACCATTGTTGACGCGTTCACCGATGGGTTCATGGACTTTCCCTACAGGGAGCTGATTTATGGCCTAGAACCAGGCTACGGCGAGATGTACGGCGCCTCAATGCAGACATAAAGGAGAGCATGATGCCAGGCGAGATTTTCTACCCAGTAAAGACAGGCTTTAGCATCAACAAATTTCCCTTCAGGACGACTTTCAAGAACGAGTTGTACCTACCCAAAGTGTGGGAGAGCTCGCCCGGTGCTCGCAACACCGAGCAAAGTCAATTTGACGGGTACATCAAAACAAGCGCAAAAGGCGTTTGGAAAGTGTATTTCAACGCGCAGATCTCGACGTGGTCTGGCAACGCGATGAACATCCTGATCGATTTTTCAGAAAACTCCCCGATTGGCTCACCTGTACCGGAGTTGGTGATCAAAACAAATTTACGATCAGGCTACGGCACATGGCAGTCTGTTTATGGATCTTACGTTCGACAGATGGCTACCCTTACATCTGTTTACCCTAGGATCTGCGTGCTGGGCTCTTTCCAAGAGCAAATAGCACTAGGACCCATCAACTTCGGGATGACTCTGTTGAAGCGTCTGCAATAATAACGGGGCAAAGGGAAAACGTCATGGCATACGTTCGAGTTTCATACGCACGCAATACCTCGCTGACCGAGCTCAACCGCGCGATGAATCAGAATGCTCTTTACATCGCCGAGGCGATAGCATTCCAAACTGTGCGCGAAGACAACTTAGTCAAAGTGTTAGAAACTGACATTGCTGGGACTCTCGATAGCAAGTTTTTAGCTGGAGACGGGTTTGAAAATAATATTAGCCTAGGCGGGCCGTACGGCGCCGTATTAATCCAGACCGTACTGACTCCAGGTGATACAATAGATGCAAGCCCTGGCAATCTGAAAGTTGGAGTTTTGAACGATGAAAACCATGGCAATAGAGCAGGAGGTGATCTCCATCCGTTAGCCACACCTCAATCTGCGGGTTTTATGTCTACACAAGACAAGACTGTTGCCGATCTAATCATCATAGCTTACGGCTTTATTTACCGCACTGTGCAGGTTTCGGTCACTCCGCCGGTAGCTCCCGCAACGCAAATTTTGTTGTTCGACACAGCAGGAGAATCCCAAAATACAACTTTGATCCCAGCTTCGGGAATAATACGAATGTTTCAGAAAGGATTGTGGCAAATAGAATTCAATATGACGGCAGAAAAGACAACAGGGACCTCTGATGAGTTGTACATATCTTTTGTAAAAAAACCCGCAGGAGCCCCCCCAGTAACGTTGCCTCAGGTTCGGCTGGTCAAGTATTTTGATCGGTTCTTGCCTCTCACCACTCTGCACTTTTCCGCCACACTGATGGAGGAATTTGACAACGGTGATGAGGTTTGGGTCGAAATAAGCTCCCGCAGTGGAGGTGCGTTCTTTTTCGAATCTGGCAACCTGTCTGCACAAAAGATAGGCGACTAAGAAAAAAGGAGACCACAATGCCTTTCCGCATGAAGTATTACACGCCTGTGTCAACCGATCTGCTATCGATAAATGACGCGTTTTATCGCAACCAAAAAAACGCTGGTGACTTCATAGATGTTGTATTTGCCGAAGCTGAAAATTTAGTTAGGGTGAACTCAAACGATCCTGTTTCATCATACCTACAACACAAGCTCCTTGGCGGACCGGGTTTGGTTGCATCAAACGAATTTTTTATAGTGACTTGGAAGCGCCGACTGGATGTCGTAAACAATGATGGGTCGATTGTGGTCGGCGCCGATTCTTTGGCCCTAGGCACGATCAACAACACCCAACACGGGCAACGAAGTGCAGGCGAACTACATCCTTTGGCAACGTTTAGCACGCCCGGATTTATGTCCGCCGAAGCAAAGGCATTGATCGAAGAGATCCCTCCTTCTTTTGGTAGTATGTATAGAACCACACCTCTTGGAATCGATTGCTTGTTGCCTCAACCTGAGGGGTACAAATTGACGTTTGAGTCTGTTACGCCTGGCAGGGATATGGTATACGATCCTGCAAACGGCACAATGACAGTTACACGCGAAGGTATGTACAAGATCACATTTAGCGGAGAATTTGAAAACGCCGTTCTTTCGGGGGTCGCTACAAAAATGTATTTTGCCTTTTACTATTCAACCCCACCAAGCGGTACGCGGATAAACATCCCCAATTGTGGGGTGTTCAAAAACATAACCTATACTTCTCCAAGTCGAGAAGAAACACTAACACAATCAATCATTACCCGGCTTCCAGCAAACGCCAGCGTTTGGGTAGAAATTGCATGTAGCCGCGCCCAACCGCTGCGTCAAAACGCTTCGAACTTGTCGTTGGTTAGGTTGGCGGCGTAAAAACAAGTTTTCAGGGTTCGCTTCAAAAATCTCCGAGAGGTCATCATGGCGTTAGCCCCAAGATTGAAAAAAGTAAACAAAATAGATATCCAGCAAGTCTTGGATAGGATGTACAAGAAATTGCAATCCGCCTTGGCGGTGATTTTTGCTGGAGATCTTACCGGCGACGCAACATCCCAAACGGTAGTGGGTATCCAAGGACGTTCTGTGGCATCCGACCCGCCAGGGGATGGCGACATGTACACTTGGAACAACTTGTCGTCACAGTGGGAACCGACTCCGCTGGCATTTTCAGGAGACCTCACTGGAGATTCGTCCTCGCAAACGGTAGTGGGTATCCAAACTAGGACTGTATCAGCAGCAGCCCCCGCAGACAGAGACGTTTTGATCTGGGATGATTTTGCATCCCAATGGGTACCCGGAGATTTGCCGTTCGCGGTGGTGGACACCGTTGCAGAGCTTGCCGCGTACGACACTTCGGGGTTGGAAAACAGCGTGACGTTTTGGGTACGTTCTGTCCGCGATGAATGGATTTTGGAAAAAGATACCACACAACCCTTTTTTCCGGACAACATCACCATTTGCAATGCCACGCCTACGGGCAAATGGAGAAGGCGGCTGCTACCAAACCCATACTGGACCTATCAGTTTTCCTCTCCTCGCGATTGGTACATCGACATCGTAAACGGCGACGACGAAAACGACGGAACAACATTTGGGACGGCGCTTGAAACGTGGGCTGAGTTCCGCCGCCGAGCGCAGCAATCCTTTTTGCCCATTCAGTCCGCAACCGTGTACATCGGGGAACGTGGCCTTTTCTCGAGCGATCAAATCGAAGGGCAGTTCAACCTCGATGAGCAGGCAGACTTGAACATTACGGGTTTGCCGGAGCTCGTCGATCAAGGCACTGTGCAAAACTTCACCCGAAACCCTGCCGCGGGTGATGAGGGCACACTAACTGCTACAGCAGCCCAATTTTGGGGGTACGGCTACTTTTTCCGTTTTACGTCCGGCCCTCTAACCGGATACACCTTCTATCTGCATGCATCTCTTGGAGGCAACAGCTACGCATGCTCAAGAATCTTGCGCTACTTTAGTGGAGCTACATACATCCCAGCTGGAGTCAATCCAAATCCAGGCGACACTTTCGATGTTTTCGAACAACCAGCTTGCTACCTTGGCGCGCTGGCTATCTCCGCTCCGGCTGCGCGCACAACAAACGATCTAAACTTTATATTCCGATCGGTGTCGCTAAACTCTAGCATAGCTGTTCCTATAGTAACTGGCAACGCCGCTTATGTAGACACCACATTACTCGCTGAGTTTGAAGCTGGCGGAAATTCTTGGATGATCAATGTGTACGTCTCAGGATTCTTTTATGCTTCAGGGTATTTCAAGTTTTCAGGGGGCGTGCTTGAGCTAAACAATGGTAGTGTCTTTTACACGAGAAGCATTGCGAATTTTGCAGACGATCCGGTGCAAAACTGGAACGGCCTTGAAGTTCAGGATGGGGCATTAGTTAACATTGAAGACTGGTATGTAATCCGGAACATCTACAACGCCCGAGGTTGGACAGTGGGCGGAAAGATGAAGTTTGATGGGGGTTCTCTTTCGGGCGTCATCGGTACCGGTTCTGCAATCATGCTCCGCCCCGGAGCGCAGGTATACCTCGATCGAGACTTTCAGTGGCCGCTTACCATCACTGTTCCCACCCCGGGGCAGGAAATCCAAATCCTTGGCGGAACCGCCGAATACCGCAGCTGGACCGAAATACCTTGGAACGACTCCCACAGGATGATTGTGGTGTCCGATGCTGTGGAAGGCAAATCCACGACGTTGACGGGAGGATACACATACGAAACTATCAAAGTCGGCTACCTTGGAGCCGGTCCGGTTGCGCCCAATCTGACGCAATTTCTGCTGCCTAACTTTACGTTGAGCTTGACAGACATCTTGGAGCACACAGTCCAAAACAATACCACACTGAGAAAACTCAGAGTAAGAGCCGCAGTGGCACCCGTCGGTGAAAACAACACGTTCGAGGTGCTCGTCAATGGTGCTCCTCTTGTTCCAGCATGGATTCTAACATTGAATGCTGGCGCGTTTACAGCGCAAGACACCACATCAAATTACCAAGTGCTTGCTGGTGATACCGTAAGCGTTCGAGCTACGTCACCGGGAGCAGGCACATCCGCAGCAGATGTGGTCTGTGAACTGGAAGCTGCATAGGAGACGAAACATGAAAAACCCGAAACTTGTGGTCCCTCCTCGAACCGTATGCTGTGTTTACGTATTCACCGCAAACGGCGTAACCTATAAAACGATCTTACACAACGAGGTCGTAGCAAAGCGCATCGCCGAAGGGCATCTACGCGATGCTATGGCAATCCCTGAAAAAATTGTGGCTTTGCGTCAAGATGCCTCCTTAGAAGAAACATTCAACTTTGAAAGCTTGACGTTGGCTATGGGCGCGCACTTACCCGGGGATGCATCTCAAAATGCAATCAATCTAAGAGCGCGTGTACTACACCATACAGACCCCGGAGCAGAGCACCCCGCTTGGGTGGCGAAGCTTACCGAAGGCGCCCAGATCTTTTTGAAAAGATCCTCCTTATGGCCTGGTGTGCAACAGCAACTAGAGCAGCTGCTTGCGCAGTAGACTCCCCCTGGAGGCCCTATGATACGCGCAGCTCAACTCATAAAAACTGGCAGGATTAGCATCCAGCAAGCGTTAGATCGCTTGCGTAAGAACACGAGCACCGCCATAGATGCTGTCGCCGTCGAGCTAGGCAAGGCTAAGGTCAGCGTCAACGACACCACTCTGGATTACCTGTTGTCCAAACTCGTAGGTGGCACCAATATCAATCTGGTTGAGCTCAACGATGGGGGAAATGAGCAAATCCGGATCGACGCAACTGGCGCCGCAGCTGACGTGTGGGTGAAAGCTACCGGGGCTGATACCACTGCGGATTACCTAGACAACAAAGTAGTCCCCGGAGACGGACTTATTCGAACCATCGCGAACCCTGGGTTGAACGAACAATACCAGCTTGACGTGGTGGCCAACGCTGACGGAAGCATTCAGGTCAATGCCAACGATATCCAGGTGGGAGTGTTGGCAACAGATGGGCAGCACGGAAGCCGGGGTGGGGGAGCCCTGCACACAGGAGCTACGGGCGCCGTAAATGGCTTTATGAGCGCTTCCGACAAGCTCAAGCTAGACGGAATCGTTCCTGCCAATTTGGTTCCTACAAGTCGCAATCTGACCGCTGGTGACGGCCTGACCGGGGGCGGAGACCTTACCGCAGATCGCACCTTCGACGTGGTCGCCAACGCTGACGGAAGCATTCAGGTCAACGCCAACGATGTCCAGGTGGGTGTTTTGGCAACCGATGGGCAGCATGGCAACCGGGGTGGGGGAGCCCTGCATGCGGTTGCTACACAAGCGGTAGCGGGGTTTATGAGTGCTTCAGACAAGACCACTTTAGATGGCCTGGTTGTTGGGGGTTCTGGCATCACAGCGGAAGGGGGCCTCTACATCACAGCAATCAACGACACCGGTGAAGTAAGCGTCAAGGGAAAAGTTGTTCGTGCTTCCACAGCAGTAGACCACGCGGTATCTCTAGCGAACCTAGGCGAACTTGACCCGATGGGTGTAATCTATGATGCCGGAGTGGCGATCAGCGGCAGTATGCGGGTGGTAATCGCCGGATGGGCGGACGTTCTCGTCGATGCGGGATCCACAATCCAACGCGAATACTGGGTGGGTGCACCCCCCTCTCCAGGTGGTACCATAGGACGCGCAAGCGTGACCACAATCCCATCACCTCCAACCGCAACCACACACTTCCAGGAAATCGGACACTGCTTTGAAACCAAAGCCAACACTGGAAATACCCTGGCACGGTGTGTCTTGCATTTCAACTAAGGTGCAAAAATGACAATTCGAAGACAAAACATAGGGCAATTCAACCGGCTGGGTGTACAACAAGCGTTGGATCGTTTGAGCACCTCGGTAGCAGATAACACCGAAATCATCGAGTACGCCGACGAAGCTGAACGCAACAGTGCTGTGTTGTCTCCGGACATGATCGGAAGTCTAGCGCACCAACTAGACAACGGCACATTCTGGCTGTTGCGCAACAATTCTCCTGTGGAATGGGTACCTCTTGGCAACAACGTGTTTCCTGTGAAGGGCACTGGTGATGACCAGATGGTCTACGTCCGGACCACCGGGGATGACACCACAGGCGACGGACGCACCATCGCCACCGCCTACCGCACTGTTCGGCGCGCTCTTCAAGACCTCCCCCTTCTGATTTGGGGGGTCCGGTACGTGATCGATTGTACCGATATAGGTCAGGAACTCCATGCCGACCCTACCGAATTGCCCATGGTGATCTCACCCGACCCACAATTTTTTGATCCGTCCCCAGCAGTCCCAGGTTTTTTGATTCGTGCACCTGTCACTCTTCAGGCAACGCCGACACTTGTGGACACAATCGATGTAGGAGAGCTTACGGGGCAGACACAAGAAGCGTTGACGGGGCTGCGCACTCTGCAAACCAGCAAAAACTACGCCTTGGATGAGCAAAAAGGAAGGATTGTTCGGGATGCCAACGGGGTGCTGGGAGTCATAGCATCCAACACCGCAGGCCCCAACAGCGACATCGAGGTTACGCAGGACGGTGCATTCACCGCGCCGGTAGAAATTCTAGCGCCTTCAGCTGAGATCAGAAATTCCGATGTTGGTGGAAGCAATGCGTTTGAATTGCGCAACTCTGTTTGCCGGGTGCAGTTCAACGGAATCAAGTTTTCCACTGCGAACCCATCATCTTTTCGCTATGGATTACTAATGGACAACCCGCTCTACACCGTTGGATGTACCATGTGCCAACTGGACGGAGTCAGCGGATTTATTGGATCATCTCAACCATCATTTTCAACATGCCAAGTAACAAAGCGATTTGGCTTCACAGGGCTTGCAGGGAGCCTATTCAATTGCTTGATCAATGATACTACCATATCGCTTCGAAATGGCGGAGTATCCACCGATGTGAATTTCTGGTTCGAGAACATAATAGACGGTTGTTCTACAGTGGGCGGAAGCACTGGGATCGAAGAAACCAATCGGGTTGCTATTTCTATGGATAAAATCATCGTGCGTAACGGCACCGCCGATGGCATCTTCGTGGGCCCACTGACAAGCATGCGCCTGCGAAGAACCCGCTGTGACAACAATGCGGGAGACGGTGTGGAGGTGCAAGGCGCCAACCGAATCACATTGCTCAACGTGTCCGGCACAGGGAATACAGGACTTGGGCTCAGAGTCACGGATGCCGCGCAAGCAAATCTGCAAGGGACTGTTGACATAACAGGAGTAGGTGGAGACTACAAGGTTGGAGGAAATGCTATAGGCACATGGGGTGCTTTCTCTGGAGACGAAAACGACCTCGGAGCAGGCACCTCACAGCTGTGCAGAATGTTTGTATGATCCCGATGTGAGGCGGCTATGCAATTTGGGTCAATTGGAGGCATCAAAAGGTACCTAAACAACCTTGGATTCTCTCCGGGGGGTGACCTAGCTGGAACAGCCACAGAACAGATCGTAGCGGGCCTTCAAGGCCACCCGCTTGCACCTGACATTCCCATGCCAGGCGACGCGATCATGTGGAATGGTAGTACCTATGCGCCTTCTACCATTCCGCACGAGCCTTCCATTTACAACGTAAAAACCTATGGTGCAAAGGGTGATGGAGTATCTAACGACTCACCAGCCATCCAAACAGCGATGGATACTCTCACAGCAAATTGGAGAACAGGTACGTCTTGGGCCAGGCTATACTTCCCACCGGGGGTATACAGGCTTTATGAGCCCGTAGAATTCAACGGAGACACCTACGCATTTTTGAAGCTTGAAATAGTAGGCAGCGGTAAGAGTAACACAATCCTCCATCAAAAATACTATTCAACCAAAGATTTACTACACTTCAACAATGTAGGGACTGCCTACATCGCATGCCTAACAATTAGAGATCTACAATTTGGTCCCTGTGTGCAAGCTCTAAAAATCGATAACTTTACTTATTCTAACGTGATTGATTGTTCTTTCAAATCAAATGGATGGGACAAGGCGCACAACTCGGTGATGCTCACCGGAAACACATCAGGAGTATTCTTCAAAGGATGTTGGTGGTACCACCAAAGAGGAAACAATCTGCGTGTTGAAAACGGCGGCGTTACCATGGCGGAGTGCCTATTTGGGGAAGACTCGGGAGCAATTTGGGTAAGGGGAGGAGTGAATTTTATCGGGTGTGCATGGGGGGGCCGCAACTATGACAGGATAAACTCCACTGGCTACATGAACATGGGGAGAGCATCCGTGATTGTCGAAGGGGGATCTAACATGCTCTGCATGGGGTGCACACTGGGCACAATAAAAGACGTGTTCTGCACCGCAGACATGCCGAGCGCACTAAATATAATTGGTTGCTCTGCAGCTCTTTATGGGGGGACACTAATCAAAACACGTAGGATATTTGGGAATCATTCGGTGTGCCTTGCGAACAACCATTACATTTGGGCACGCGAAGGAGAATGTGCGCTGTGGACAACAGCAGACGGCTACCCTATCAACAACAGCCATTGTGTTGGCAACACCCTCCGAGTAAGCGACAGTGATAACGCTTCTATGACAGTTGATGATTCCTTGCTGGACCCAGCAAATCGCAATGTTGTTGAAAACAATATCATAAGGAGCCTATGATGGGTAGTGTCAACATAAAGCATGCGCTGGACATCCGAAGAAACTTGCAAGGGATAGCACCGCCTACATCCGGGGAGCACAAATTGGGAGACATCGTGTGGAACTCCCAACCGTCCCCAGGAGGCTACGCGGGTTGGATCTGCGTTGTTGCAGGCACACCTGGGACATGGAAAGGTTTTGGTCTTATAGCCTTATAGATTTTGCCGAACGGATGCCTTCGCATCCAAACAGCATCCTTTGATGCAGGAGAGAAACCATGGCGATCAAACCATCATTAGCAAAAAACAGTCAACTGGCAATCCAGCAAGCTCTGCGTCTGGCAGGAGGTAGCGGGGTAGTTGCACCATCCGCCTATGGGGAGATTTACTGGAACACACCAGCCGTGCCATTTGCTCAAGCGGTCACACAAGCACCGCCCGGGCCCCCCGACCCATACCTCGCGTTCAACGCTGCTGGGCCATCCAACGGAGTCACCGTCAACCCAGTAGCAGGTAGTTTGACGGTCACAAATGGTGGGTTGTACCTCGTTGGGCTGAATTTCTCGCATTACAACAGTTTCAACACCGGCCTGGTTGTGGCTGAAATTCTTGCTACCGGAGTGCCAGTGCCCAATTTGGCGCAATTGCATCCCGTGATAGGTGTGGGCGAAAGCCAAAGCGGGCATTTGTCATTGTCTGGGTTACTAGAATGCGAAGCTGGAACAGTCATCACCGCGCAGGTTTACGGGATCAACTCAGGTAACAACTTGAGTATTGCTTTCTCCAACATGTGGGTAGCTTTGCAATAAACTGGTGCTACTAATCCATAAAGAAAGATTCTAAGCTATGCCATTCAATCCAGTACCACTCCTTTCATCCGACTTGTCGCTGCGACAAAGTTGGTACAAGCTACAAAAGCAAATAGATGCAGCGATCGCTGCTTTGGACACGGGCTCCGGCCTCGGTGCTACACTCTACGTGTCACCTGTAGGCGACGACGCCACCGCCCAAAGAGGCTCCATAGTGCTCAAATACCAGACCTTACAAGCAGCCGTAGACGCCGCCCAGACCGGCGATGCGATTGTTGTAGGGCCAGGTACATACACAGAAGACATCGTTTTGCGAGACGATGTAGACAACATAAGCATAATCGGCGCTGGGCCGTCCAGCACGATTTTGCAGAATGCTACCGCTGCCCCTACCGTCCAATGGACCGGAGCTACAGGAATACAACGCCTACAAATCGCCAATCTACAAATCGTAAACACCGGTGCAGACGCTTGCTTACTACTAGACGGAACCGCTGTAACCGACTTGTTCGAAGGAGGTCTGTGCCTGCTACAAGATGTGATCTTTCTGGGCGCTGGGTTATGCCTAGACGCCATCCGGGCGACCTCGATCACGCTCACAGATTGTGCTGCAAATGACCTTATACGCGCATCCAACGTGAGCAACCTCAACCTTATAACGTGCAGCGTGGAAGAGCTCACCCTAGACTATGATGCAGCACAGCCAGAACCCAACATAGGGCTAGCTCCCTGCCGGCTCAATAGTTGCCGCCTAGCCGGACCTATGAACGTAAACAACCTTTGCCAAGTCGAAGCAACCGACACTGTATGTCGAGATATACTCACCAATTTGGTCGACGAGGCCACACCGCGCAACGGTTACGTGCTGTGCAAAAACAGCTACATCTACGGAAATATTGGGGTCAACTTCGACTGGCAAAACGTTGCTGCAGATACCGTTGCGGCTGATTTTGATGGTAGTCATACTTACGGGGCATTTCTTGCTGATGGTACGGCCTCAATAAACCGAGGCGTGGTCTCCCTACGCAGCGGCGTGCTTGGAGACGCACCAGGAAACACCATAATTGGAGCAAACAACGTACTGATCGATATCACCGGGAGTACGTTCAACCAGTCTTTGCTTGGGGGTGCCGCGGCCGTTGCCAGAGATCGACATATCCTTCCGGTTGGCACCATCCAACCTTTCACGGGGGCGCCAGGCCCCACCCAACCTTTCACACCGCCATTTCCAACCACAAATTACATTGTGACTGTCGAACCCTCCCCCGCAGCTCCCGATGTGACTTGGATGGTCTTTGCCAAGACTACATTTGATGTGGACTTGCAAGGCTTTGCTGTGGGTGCACCACTACCGGGCCCCACACCAGCAGGCATTATGCTTCTCTATCAAAACACGTAAAAAGCCATGAATGAATTGGGGGTCCCTTGGGAAACTGTCGCAATCGTAGTGGCCTTGGTAGCAGGTATCAAAAGGCACGCGCCAAGCGTAAAGGGCTGGAAAACCATTGTGTTAGCAGCGGTCGCATCCATTCTTTTGTGCTACGATTACGCCATACCAAAATGGCTTCTCCCGATTCAGACCGGCCTAAAGGTCCTAGCGATGGCGATCGGGGGGCACGCGTACCTGCGCCGCATGACCGGCCGCGTGTTCCCCGACCGTCCATCTACGTCCAAATCCCAAATCCAAGAAACCCCTCCAAAATCTTCCGAAAGAGAAACACCCAATCCCAACGACACGCCAGAAACCACGTAGGTTTGATCATGCCCGAAAAAACCGACACTGAGCGCATTGTTGCAATCCAAAAGAAAATGGACTACCAACAAAAGCAGCTGAACCAACTCGAACAAGATCAAGGAGGCACACTGGCAGCAATCGCCAACGCCGAGCTCGAGGTTCAGCAGCTCAGGGTAGATTTTCTCGCACTTGCCGATCGTGTGGGATTACCTCCACAGGGCAATAGCAAGGGCAGTGGGATTGCCGGCGACCTTGCACTGCTCCAAGCTTCAGCTGTGAGCACCCAAAAAGAATTACACGCCCTCACCGAACGTGTCGGTGAAGCACCCTCCGAGCGGTCCAGCGGCACCGGTATGTCTCGAGCAATCCATCGCCTGGAAGCTACCATCGGGGTGGCCCCCAACGAGGCCACAGGACATGAAGGATCCGGCATCGCAAAAACAGTGGTGGAGCTTTACCGGCTGGCTAAGGAATCGCAAGAAATGCAGGCCAAGGAAGCCGCCAAACCCCTGGAGTTTGAGCGCAAGATTCGAACCGTGGCGGCTATTCTATCCGTAATCGTGTTCGTCGGGACGATATCAGCCGCCATAGGTGCAGCTCTTGTGTGGTACCTCAAGCATTCACTAGGTGCAACATGACACGATACCTCGAACCAGAATACAACCCTGAGCTATCAATAGAGCAACACGACCGAGTTTTTCAATATCTCGGTCCAGACTCTTACGCAATCAAGGTTTCCAAATACGACCAAGACACGAGCAAGACACGAGCAACCTATCCTTCAGTGTGGGGAAGACACACAACTTCGACATGATAGGCATCATCGATGAGTACTTCAGAGGTGCCCCGGTCAAGGTTAGCTATGCGCCCAAAAGTGCACTATGTAGAAAAACGCATGCTTCTATAAAAAAATTTGGCAACGCAGATGATTTTATAGACGTTGTTGTTACGCCTGACGCGCATAGCCATTGGCAAGAATCCCAGCTGAATTATAGCTTGCTTTACATTTTCTACATCTTGCTGGAAAACGCAACTGCTTGGATGAGGGAGCACAAGGAAAGGCCAGTAAACACGCAAATCCTGCTGCCTAACGTGCTAGATATAGACCCTCGACTAAAAGCTCTTGGTTTATACTTAGACAGCGCAAGCTATCTTTTAGGTAGTCCCTGGCTAGGGGCACCGCACCCGTACACTGTGGTTACAATCGACGGGCTTGTAGACCTCATCAAGCAATATACCAAAAAAGCTGAAAAATCCGACGCTCAAAGCAAACAAGCGCTTACAATGTACGTGTGCGCCACCAAAGAAGACGAGGTGTTCGAACCTCCTTTGGTGGGCCAAAACATCCTAGAAACGTTTGACGGCTTGTATGGATTTACAAAATGAACCTAAACCAACACTACCAACGCATCTTCCCCTATGCAATTGCATGCGCTCTAGCCGGTTGGGCCATAGGCATTCTTGGGTCATGCCTGACCGGCTGCTCATGTCGGGATACCATCCCCCACGTCGTCCAGGCGCAGTCTTTGGTGGATGACGCACAAGCCGCGCTGGACCAAGCACAGCTTGCTGTGCTCACCGCAAATCTCCCCCCAGAGACGGCAGAGAGGGCACGTCAGGCCATCCGACAAGCCCATGATGGGTTGCGGGTTGCCTCCACTGCATTAGCCGCTTCAGTGGGCGCCTGCGAGGCGCAGCACGTCCCTGAGATCTTCCAAGTCTTCTTAGACGCCTGGAAAGTTATCCGTACAATCGTTCCGGTTATGGGTACATGTCAGGAGCCATGCGTAGGCATAAAGGACCCTATTGTCTACACTTTAGCCCAAGAGTAAACCATGCTATACGACGCGACCACAGTAAATCTACAAAATCTCATATCTGGACACAAGGACGCGGTGATCTACTTTTCTGCTTCCTGGTGTACCCCCTGCAAACATTTTGGGCCTGTGGTTGAGAAGGTGGCAAGAAAAATGCCACATTTGCCGTTCTTCAAGGTAAATATCGAAGATGCGCCGATGGCCAATGAGCTCGGCGTCAAAGCAGTGCCCACAATCGTTGTGATCCGAAAAGCGTCGGTGGTTTTTCAGAAAGCCGGCGTTCTCACAGAAGATGCATTAGTTAGCGCAATCAACATCACATCGCGATAGGTACCCAATGGCCGCAAAGCTGCTTGGATGGATCAAAGACACGCCAGACCCGAAAGACCGCCATAGCACGCAATGGCTGGCGCAAATGCAAGATTTGCGCAAAGGGCGCACCAGTGCCAGCTTGCGTCACGTGCGCGGTCCGAGATTTTGGCAAGTAGGTCAATCTTGTGTGGGCTACGCGCTCAAACGAGCGATCTACATGTCCCATCGAATGCACGGTGTGCCTCTACCACGTCCAGCAAGCGCGACGTTTATCTACACCGCAGCTCGCCGTCAAGAAGCCCCCTACACCCGACCCCTTCCACCGTTGATAGATCGAGGTTGTCACCCAACGTTAGCTTTGCGCGGAATCCACTCGGTGGGTTTCGTTCAAGCGCTAGACTGGCCTGAAACATGGCAAAGCCTAACAGATCAGCCCACACCAATGGTCGTCCGAAAAGCCTACGACCAACACGGATCCAATTTCCGGTGGATTCGCATAGTGGAAACACATCAGGCGCGGGTGACTGCAGTGGCCGAATGCTTGCGCAAGGGGTGGCCTGTGATTTTTGGTATTTGGTGCGATGAGGCATACACCCAGCACAAATCGGAAGCCCCCATCGATGCCATCGACGATGGCGACATCATTGGAGGGCACATGCAAACCGTGCTGGAAATCGATAATCATGGCAACCTCATCGTTGACAACTGGTGGGATGAGTGGGGGTACGACAACGGAATTGGAAAAATATCTCCGGGTTTGTTTGGATCCTATCTGGTCGATGACGTATTTGCTATAATGTCAGTGCCCACATACACACCAATCGCATTGAGGCAGAAGTAAACATGAAGCGCGCAATTATCGCATTTTGCGTTTTACTATTATCTGGCTGTCCAGAACCACAACCACCCCCAACCCTCAAAGACTGCGCGGGAGTATGCGCACATCTGCAATCGATGGGGTGCGAGCTCGGCAAGCCAACGCAAAAGGGCGCCTCATGCGAAGAAGTTTGCAAAAACTCAGACCTAAATGGGTTTCCATGGCCGATTGGGTGCATCAGCGGAGCCGCAAATTGCGCCACGGCCGAAGTTTGCCAATAAGGAGCAAAACATGTACCCACAGCATTTTTACGGCTACGGATTCCTAGGACGCAGCGTCCAAGAGATCGATGCTGATATCGCCATCGTCCAAGCAAGAATTGCCGATATCGACGGGCAGATCAGCACGATCAATCAGCAAATGGACATCACGCAGCAAACGATGGCCGAAGTCTACAACAACCCCAATTACACCCCCGAAGAGCAAGCAGGAGCAGTTGCCGGGCTGCAAGCTACTATGCAAGAGCTCATACGGCAAAAAGATTTACTGCAAAAGGATCGTAAAGGGCTGCAAGAAATACTTGGACACTTGCAAAGAGAACGCGCGCAGGCAGTCCAAACACGCCCTCCAACCACCACGCCTCCAACCACCACGCCTCCAACCACCACGCCTCCAACCACCACGCCTCCAACCACCACCCCGGTGGGAACCACCGTAGGCGTCGACGAGGAAACGAACATTCTGGCTTGGGTAGGAATTGGGCTGCTTGCAGCTGGTGCAGTCGTGGCTCTTTGGCCCAAAGGACGCAAACGCCGATAAGTCGTGCTATCATCACAGCATGATCACATTTGACACGCCGATCGAAGTCATCCAAACACCCCTCACAGATTCCAAATCCCGACAAAAAGTCCTTGTGGCTAATGCCCTCCGTTGCATAGGCATCTCAGCAAGCAACAAAAAGACCTATGCAGCTTTCGAGGAGCTGTTGGGCAAGCCCTACCCAAACACCAAATGGCCGTTGAACGTACCCTTTCGATGCTGGAAGGAAGACGGCAAATGGCAAACACAAGGCGTTTCGACGTGCGGGCTGGTTGCCGAGGGGATCGCCCGTATGTCTGGCGTGGACAACCCGTGTCTTTGGCAACCATACTGGCCGGCCCAGAAATACCAATCGGTGACCAGAACCATCGCTTGGGCGACCAAAATCGGAGCATGGCATCTTGCCAAGAACCAATCCAAGCTGGACCCCAAACCTCTACCCGGAGACTATGTGATCATCGGCTGCCGGTCGGCCGGCGAGACGTATGGGGGCATTGAGCATGCGTTCACCGTCGTTGCCTGGGAGGATGACGTGATGGTATCGGTGGACGGCGGGCAAGTCGACGAATCAGGTCTGCAATGCATCAAACTGCGCCGGCGAAAATGGGAGATGTCGCACGGGAAGGTTTGGGTGCCCAACGCCGACCCCCGAGACGGGTACTCCACTCGCCGGGTGCTTGGGTGGGTTTGGCAGACATGCGAGCTTGTCCCATATCGATCCTATTGCCACGCCCCACAAGGATGGGAATCGGTGAAAGTTTAGGAGGTACAAATGAATGGAAAAATCACAATCCGCACTGATGCGAGCACAGAGGCCATAATCAGAGACTTGCAGCGCCGCACAGGATCGAGTGCCACAGACATTATCACCATCCTACTGTGGTACGCCCACAAGAAGGTATTTCCAAACAATTCGGCAAGCTATATAACTGAAGATCTGGCGTTTGGGTTATGCTTGCGCCCGCTACCAGAAGACCTATATGATCGATTTCAAATCGACGCGGCGTCTAATAGCGAGCATGATCGAGTGATGGCATTTTTCGATAAGCTTAAAACAGAACGTGTATCTTCAGAAAGCGGGGTACCAAATGCCGAAGGATAACCGCACAACCACCGTCACAATCAGACTTACCCGCAATGGCCGAAAGTGCCTCGAGGCACTTTCAGCCATCAGCAACCTCAGCATATCTGAGTTTATCAGGCAATGCATCGCGCAAGGCGACGAAACCCTCAACAAGACTACCCCCAATTCGGATCCATGTGCGGATCCCGGTGTGCTATGATCCCCACATGGATCTTTTCTACTGGGGTGGCCCCGTCACACCGAAGCAAGCTCGAGAGATCACATGGCAAACACCCACCAAGGTGTTGACGAGGGGAGCCAACGGCTCAAGCGCCAATTTCCAGATCTACAAACAGTTTGAGGCCCCGCTTGGGTACGCCTGGCCGACGATGGCGGAGACCGCCGGCATCGATCCCACCCAGCTCGGCAGTCTTGGCATCGGTGGCTTCTCCGCGTTTCACGGATTTGCCAATGCGTTTCTCAAAAATCCCCAAGACCGCGCGAGGGTAAGCTACGTGCACCTTGCCGATGCATGCTTCCAGGGGGGCACAGCTACGGAGCCCAAGCAGGGGTTTCTCGAATACGCCCGGGAAGCAGTTAACCCAGAAAGCGGAAAGCTCCTAGTGGCCACCACCAACGGACCCTACGGGCAAACCATCCGATACTGGGGACCGTCCCCCAGCACAGGCCAACGCACCGAGTATTTTCTCACCTCGGGTGCGCTGTGCCTCCAACACGTTTGGGACGCAGTGGGGGGCACAGAATGGACGCCGGTGGTTCCCCCTGGTGTCGCCCCACCGACATTTGCCAAAGCCAAGGGTAATTTCCTGTGGTTCCACTACGAAGACCCACCAGGGCAAGATCCCCACGGGTACCACGTGCTAAAGATTGCCACGCCCTACATGAGCTTCTACGGTGCTCCATGGATGGCTGCAAGGACCTATCCCGGCGAAGAAAAGGCGCATGGGGGCCTCAGCGGACCCATGGTGGCACTTTTGACCGGGGCTGCAGCCCTCGGAGCCTACAGCCTTTGGAAATGGAAATTTGCGCCAAAGCAACGCTATACACGCAGCACACCAAATCCATATCCGTGGCTGACATTGCGAGAGGTCGAACGATGGGAACCGCTCGCCGCAGAGCTTGGAGTGTCCCAGGTCGCCAGAAGTCCCAGAGGGTTTCTGACAGCCTATCGACGATCGGGGGTTCCTGGTAGTCTATCAGAGACATGGGTGCAAAAGCGAGAAGCCTTCGTGGCCAGACATCTTGCGCAGGTGCAGCAACGCGGAGAACCGCTTTTCCAAGATGGCCTTCCCACCCGTAGGCACTTAGCTCTCATCATGTGGGCCTACAGCCCAGCAAAATCAAGACTTACTCGGACACCTTGACCGGCAAATCCGACAAGGTATCAAGTGCCGAAAGCTCCACCTCGAGCTCTTTCAGAGCAGCCTCCAACTTGTCGATCGCTGCAAACAGCTCGTCCAACCCGCTATTCCGTGCGTTGACCACATCAGTAGCAAGAAATTCCACCGAGGTCATCTTTTCGAGAACACTCATTCCTGCGTCAAACACAGTTTGCAATGTTGCGCGGTATTGTAACTCACAATACGGGCACGTTTCATCATTTTCGGCTGTTTCTTCGTGAGATGCACAAAGCATTGGGTATTTCCTTTATGCGGAGGCCAATCGAATCACCGCGCTGTAGGTCGAAACCCCAAATCCTTGATCGGACAGAATACGCCGCTCGGCCGTCGTAAACGGCTTGCCATTTGCGGGGTAAGCGATTACGTGTCCATCGCCAATCGATTTCACGGCTTCTCCACGGTATCTGATTCTGACCCTGCGACCGATCATGTGGGTAATGCGATCGGCCAAACGATCAGCGCGATAGGCGTCTGGTTTTGCCGTGGTATCTCCAAAATCGTACTCACGAAGGACCCTTCCCCAATCAACAAACTCGCTTGCCACAACAGGACTTATTTTCTGCAGCGTTCCGCGCCCGGCCAAAACTGCCACAACACTCTTCAGCGATTCCGCAAAGGAGTGTCGTGCCACCCAATCTCTGGACAAGTACATTTCACCCCCCATTGCTTGCCCGTTGTCCCAATCAATTTCGTACTTCACGAAATTGACAGTGTCTCCTGGCATGCTCAACACCCATTCTTTGAGCACTGCGTCGGCTTTCCTGTAGAGATCAGTTTCCTCGGATACACGCTGAACAACTCTGATTTCTGGAACTAAATGTGGAGGTCCTTCCACTCGATGCAGTGTTATCTTCAAGGGTGTGTTCTTGCGCTTCTCTGGTTTGTCCGTAGGGTTTTTACCAGGGAAATACTCTGATTGAGGCTTTCTGCAATGTTTGGATTTTGGGTTGGTGTACGCACAATAGCGTGACCAAGCGACCGCCCAAGCCCGTGACGGGGGCATCCCAGGTTGATTTTCGACGGTTTCTTGGTAGTACCGTTCTACCTTTGGAGGAATACCTTTGGGGTTATCTACTGAGTACACAATGGCACTACGCGAAATCACAGCAAACGCACGCGACACCTCATCACAGGTTCCCATTGTGACAGGAAACCCCTCAAGCAAAAGAGCATAACCGCCCACTGCCTTCGCCGGTGGATACTCCCCAGCCGCAAGAGCACGGCCATCCTTGGCTTTGCCCACGCACACAGTACCTGCTTTAAGTACTGTGCTTACCTTATCGTAGGTTTTGCTTTCGCTTTTTGTCAGCATGATCCACCCACACCATACTACGCAATCACCCGACGCACCAAAAATCTAAGTCAATCGTCAGAAAGCGCATTGAGCACACCAGCCGCACCAAGCAACCACGACAGCATGCCAACAAACGTCAAAAGACCGTGTTGCGCCTTGTAAGAGACACAAGGAGGCACGGGATCATAAGCAGGATCAGAAAAAACACGACGATCACACCCAGCCCCCGCGCCGAGCTCTGGCACCTGCCAAATCGGCACACCTTCGCGAACACGTTGCAGCACCACAACGCGCAAATCAGCAGGCAGCGAAGCATACACGTTGGCCACGCAAAGCATACTCGACCACTGAACTTCCCCTGCGCGTGCTCCCGGAGAAAGCGCTTGACCGGCCGTTTCGATCGCAAGCACAAGCTCCACAGCTTCCGCGTACGCTTCGGGCCAGATGATGTGTTGGAGATTCAGTTCGCGCGCAAAGAGATACCTGAGCGCACACGATTCATAGGTTTGATATGTCGCAAGCAGGGTTTGGCGGGGTGGGAGCAGTTCACCGTTAGACATACGGTGATCATATCATCGATAGCCCCCACTTCGCACGGTCTTAGCACGCCCTCCATCATCATCGTCCCCATCATCTTCGAGCTCTTCTGATTCTTCCCCATCATCTTCGAGCTCTTCTGATTCTTCCCCATCATCTTCGAGCTCTTCTGCTTCTTCGTATTCTGAAGACTCCTCATCGAAATCTTCTGTCTCTTCATCCCCGTCATCGTCTGCACCGTCTTCCCCAAACACGTAAGCACGCCCAAATTGGCGTGCTTTATCCATGGCATCTTCCTCAAACCGTTCACTTTCGTCTTCGAAATCCGCATCAGGAGGAAGAACCCCCAAATATCCCGGCGACTCGTACGCCGGGATCATCCCCTGCTTACCCCCGTCTATAAGGGGCCACACTTCGCCATTTTTGAAACGCCCATAAAGCAGAACATCCGCCGGATATACCCTAATCCTCCTTGCCTTGCGAGAATTCGGGTCAGCGTATACCGCGATCGTCCCAACCGGTGCAACCACTATTTCGACTACTGACATTTTCGTGCCTCCTTCCACGGTGATAACGCTATATGCGGATCTGCACAACCATATATGGTAGAATACCACCATGGAAGCGATGCAAAGTGGATGCAGTGGCGCCAGATTGGAGATCGGAGAAGGAGGACTCCTGCACGCTGACGGTGTGCTGCTCCCCACTACCCGATGGCCAACCAGGGTAGACGGTTGGCGAAGCTTGATCTCAGAAAAGGCACACAAGTACCAAATTCCACAAGCGTTGGTCGCGTCCATCATGGCCGCAGAGTCTGCCGGCCGACCGGAAGCGGTGAGCTACGCGGGGGCCCTGGGGCTGATGCAGGTGATGCCCGGGACGGCAAACTATCTGGCAGGGCGCCGGATGACTCGAGAGGAAGTGCTCGATCCCTCCACCAACGTCGACCTTGGTGCCAAGTACCTGGCCGAGCTTATGGAGCGGTACTCAGGCAATCTGGTCAAGGTTCCAGCTGGCTACAACGCCGGCAGTGCGCGATGCACCCGCAACCCATCCGACCGATGGGGCCTCGTCCAAAACCGCGGCTACGTCGAAAAGGTCCTGCGCTTGTACAACCAAGCCATCCTGAACGGATACGCCACCACCCCCACCAGAGCCAACAACACAACTGGATGGCTGCTGCTGCTCACCGGAGCCGGCGTGCTGAGCTGGGCCGTGCTCCGGAGGTTGTGATTTTTGGAGGTTGCCCACAAACATTATAGGATGCCCCCATGAGCGCAACCAACAGATCAAACGTACGCATCCCACAAGATTTCTACACCACGCCAGCAAGCGCAGTGCACGCGATCCTAAATCGCTTGCCGTCTGCGCTGGTCTCCATGGACCATAGAGTACTTGAGCCTGCCGCTGGAGACGGCGCAATCCTCCGAGTCCTCCTCGATCGAGGACACCAAAAACACAAACTCGAAGCTGTAGAATCTTGGCGCGACCGCGCCAAGTGCTGCGAGGAGCTTGGAGTGAATACCCATTGCGGAGACTTTTTGAGCGACGAATACGCTCCATGCGCAGAACCCAAACTGATCATCACAAATCCGCCTTACTCGCTAGCCGGAGAATTCGTCAAAAAATGTCTAGCCATCGCCGCGCGCACCGATGCCTTGGTGTGCCTGCTCCTAAGATTGCGCTTTCTCGAGAGCAAAAAACGCGCGAGGCTCCTTGCGCGAAATCCCCCAGATGTCTACGTGCTTGTGCCTAGACCATCTTTCACGAGCGACGGCAAAACCGATGCAAGCGCTTATGCGTGGTTCGTCTGGGGCGTCTCAAACGGGAACCACTGGTACCGCCTAGATACTCCTAGCCCTACCGTAGCCTCCCACTGGGCCCCTGCATAAAGTAGCGCCTCACGACATAGATGTCACGGTTTCGCCTCCTGTAGCCACCTAGCAAAACCTAGAATTCCACATACATAGCCTATAGGCGTATTCTTTGCATATATTATTGTGCCTATCGTTCAGGCAAAAGGAGAAAGCAAATGGCACCCGTAGTCCAGTTTAAAAAAGGTATTTTTTATGCAAACACCAGCTACGACCAAAAGAAAGCCCGCGAAGCTCTCAAGGCCGCGGGATTTCGCTTTTGCTGGGGCGTCAGCTCCGGAAAATGCTGGGCGAAGTGCCCAGCTTGTAGGGCGGGGCTCCCCGCCTACAGCTGGCATACCCGCGATCTGAGCATCGCGGGGCGCTTCTACGCCAACATGGACGCCAACGCCAAAGCAGCGGTAGACCAAAGCAAAGCTGCAGAAGCGGCAAGCAGGGCCACAGATGTGGCCGTGCCCACCAATTTCAACGTGGATTGCCCCGACGGGCGCGAATACCTGCCGTACCAAAAGGCGGGGATCGAGTGGATCGTCAAACGACAGTCTACCCTCTTGGGAGACGAAATGGGCCTCGGGAAGACGATCCAAGTACTCGGTGCGATCAACGCCGACCCCCAAATTCGAAAGGTGCTGGTGGTCTGCCCCGCCACCCTTCGCCGGAATTGGGTGGCAGAAGCCACCCGATGGATCACCAAACCTCTGCAGGCCGGAATCGTTCAGCAGGCGGGGGACTTGCCCGCACACGAAAAAGGCAAGGTTCTGATCGTTGTGACCAACTTCGAAAGACTCACGGGAAAACGAGGGGAAGCTCTCCTCGGAGAGCTCAAAAACCACCAGTGGGACATGCTCATCATCGACGAAGCGCACAAAGTAAAGAACCCAAAGGCGCAGCGAACCCTTGCGGTCATCGGAAACCGCCAGGGCGCCGGCGGACTGGCCGAAAAGGCGTTCAAAAAAGTCTATTTGACCGGCACCCCAATCGCCAACAAGCCCGTGGAGCTCTGGGGGCTGATCTCCAGTTTGGACCCCCAAACCTGGCGAAATTTTATGTACTACGCCAAAAGGTACTGTGCGGCTGAGCAAGTTTGGGCCGGCCGTAAGATGGTTTGGGATTTCAGCGGTGCCCAAAATCTCGAGGAGTTGCAGCGTAGACTCCGCACCGAGAACGGTGGTCTCATGATTCGCAGGCTCAAGAAAGACGTGCTAACCGAGCTCCCGGCCAAGCGCCGGGTGCTCACGGTGCTTGAGCCCAACGGGGCATCGGGCGTCATCGCAAAAGAGCAAGCCGCGTGGGAAAAGGTCCAAGAGCAAGTCGATTTGGCCCGCGCGGCACTTTTGATCGCCCAAGAGCAGGCCGACAAGGCGGCCTACGAAGAAGCAGTCAAGAACCTCCAAGCCTGCACCCGGGTGGCTTTCGAGGAAATCGCCGCGGCCCGAAGGGACACCGCCGTTGCAAAGATCCCCCACGCGGTTGAGCACCTGCGCGACATGCTCGAGGATAACCAAGAAAAAGTCGTGGTGTTCGCCCACCACCACGCGGTGGTGGACGGCATCATGGAAGGATTGGCAGAGTTCGGGCCCGTCAGGCTCACCGGCAAAGACTCAGACCAGGCCAAAAACGACGCCGTCAAGCAGTTCCAAGAAAATCCCACGTGCAGGGTCTTCGTGGGCAACATCCTGGCGGCCGGGGTGGGGATCACCCTAACAGCTTCCAGCAACGTCGTTTTTGCCGAACTGGACTATGTGCCCGCAAACATGAGCCAGGCTGAGGATCGATGCCACCGCATAGGTCAAAAAGACTCCGTCTTGGTCCAGCATTTGGTGCTGGACGGGTCCCTTGATCAGCGTATGGCCGCCACGCTGATCAAAAAGCAGGCAATCTGTGATGGCGCTCTGGACGCCCAGCTCGGAAACGATCCCATCTACCTCGACGACAGCGAGACGGGCCCGGGGCGCAGACCACCTCAGTACACCAAAGACACGCACGACGCCGCACTCGAGGCCATCCGCACCATTGCGGGGTACTGCGACGGCGCCGCCTCCCGAGACAATGCCGGGTTCTCGAAATTCTGGACCAAGCCCGGCAAATGGCTGGCAGCCAAAAGCGAACTGACAGATCGGCAGGTAGCGCTCGTCATCCGGATCGCCGGGTATCATCACAGGCAGCTCACCGACGACCAGCTGGCCAAACTGGGCATCACCAGACCCACAAGCAAAGCCCGCAAGGTCAGCAAAACTAAGTAATCCGACCCCACCTTACCCCCAAATCTGGTACAATATACCAATGGCACCACCAAAACTCCAAGCGATCAAAGGCGGCAAACCAGAAGCCGCACCATTCGACCTAAACAAGCTCGATCTAAACGAGCAAGCCGCAAGTATCCGAAGAGTACTCCGATCCGTCAACCCTGGGATCCGCGTCACGCGGGAACGCGGCACCGCTGCAGGATGGGTCGATGTGCAACGACCCACCTACGAGAAACCACCAATCACCGATTTGCAATGGAAACAGCTCGAAAAGCTCGAAGTCGCAGACCGTTGGGGGAATCTCAAAACGATCAGCCCAGAAGATCGGAAATACTTGCTGCAAAAATGGCTGGCAGATCCAGAGCTGGCAACGCTTGTCATGGGCACAAAAACGCCCCAAGCAAAACCCAAAACCCCCACCTGGGAAGAGGTCTTCCGAGATCATAGGCACCTGCTCAGGCAAGACATCAAACACCGGTTCATTACAGCTGCACGTGAACAGATCCAAAAAGCGCCCAAATTCAGTTATGCCGCCATACCGCTAACATGGTTTCCTGCAGACGTAGGCGAGCTGCACAAGTCCAACGGGATATCCCATCTTATCAAGATAGGCATTTTGGCGGAAGTAAATGGAAACAAGCTTCAATTTACAGACCTTGGCCGCAAGTTTCTAGGTCAACCCATAAGTGCCGCAACCAAACCAAAAAACCCGAACGAGGCCATCCAACAAGCAGCCATCGCCGCGATTCCCGAATATCACGCTTGGATCAACGAAACGACTGGGATCGAGTGGGCGGGGTACAACCCAGATCCAAAAGATCCACAGTATCGGATTTTTGGATCTGCGGTCGAGACGTTATTTTTCACCAGAGTCAACGGCGGAAGCGCATCGATCAAGATCAAGTGGCGCTACGTTGCGGGCAAACCCGGTGAAAGCTGGGCCAACACCTACGAAGTAAGTCGCAACTTCGGAATCCCTGGGTTTCAAGCAAATGTGCAGGATACCACCGACTATGTCAAAACCATCCAGCAAGCAGTATCTCCCGAAAAACTGCTCCCCCGCGAGGAAATGGAACGCTTCGGGATTCAAATCCAAAACATCGCCCTGACAAGAAAGCAAATCCCAACGGATTTAAACGAACGCGCCGCGATGATCCGCCGCGTGGCCAGCTCAGTCGCGCCTGGAATCAGCGTCACCCGAGGTAAGGGCACCGCTTCAGAGTATCTACGCATGAGCGAGCGCAAAAAGGGCAGCATCACGCCATCACAATGGCAACAGCTGGAAAATCTCGGGCTGGCGCTCAAAGCTGGGACCTTCGCCACACTGAGCTACGAAAATCAGGGTAACCGCATCGCAAACTACCTGGTGGACCCCCAGCTGGCACCCATAGCCATGGGAGAAAAACCAAAAACACCGCCCCCCAAGCCGGCACCACCACCCCCCAAGCCAGCACCACCACCCCCCAAGCCGGCAAAACCCAAGCGCATGTACGCCGCAGAAGTCCCCAAGACAACGCGTGTCCCACCACCACCAACTCCCTCAGTGGCAAAGGTGTACATCACCGATCCCGACGTACTCTTCCATCTGGGCCTGATCGAAGGCGAATCGTGGAAAGCCAAACAAGCCAAACCCAACGATTCGCCATTTGGGGTGCACATGAACCGGTTTGCCTTTGAGGCCCTCCAGCGCACCGGCGAGGCCCAGCAAGGCAAAACGATCGCTGAGGTGATGCCCAGAGGGGGCGTGATCAAAGGCACCCGGGGTACCTGGTACGCAATCGCATCAGACGGCGAAGTGCTCATGATGCGGCAATTCTCAACCCCAGAAAAACGACAACTGGCCCGAGGCATCCTACGGGTAGGATAAGAGGACAAGATGTTGGTAGTAGACACAAATTCGCTAATTGCAGCCATAGACATATTAGCTAAGATCAAAGAAAAAACATACGCACGCGACGAAGTCTTCATATCAACCGTAGACGGCGAGCTGGTGCTCACCAAATACATGAGGCAATTCGACAAAACGCATAGAGTAGAAGCCAAAGTATTGACCATCAGCAAAGACCACATTACTCCTAAGGACGAACCCATATCAATCGAGAGCAAAGAGCTGCAAACCGTCAAAAAGGTGCTGGCGAAAACCCAAGAAGCCCAAGTATACTGGAAAGCCCCAAAAGCCAAAATAGGGCTCACATTTACAAGCGGGCAGGCAACCTACGAAATCAAAGACGCCAAGCTCGGAGGCACACCCAAAGACCTACCAAGGTCAACCGAAGCTGTAGTATACCCAAACACCACATTCAACGCGCTTTTTGCGGCAACAGCTCCCATTATGTCGCGTGACACCATGCGCGAAACCCTAAACGCGGTCCTACTAGACGTAACCACACAAGACCTTAGTTTGGTCGCCACAGATGGACATAGACTGGTGGCTGCTACAACCAAAGCAACCAAAGCAGCCAAAGGACTAGGAAAGACCCAAATACTAATCCCAGCGTTGATAGTCGATAGCATCTTATATTGCGCCAAGCATAAAAAAGTAGGCAAAACCTCAATTGCAACCAATCCAGATGCAGCAACCTTCACCGTGGAGGTAGCCGGGGCCCAAATACGCTTTGACGTGCTTCTGGGCAACATGAACTTTCCCGATCACGCCAGCTTCCTGGCGCCTAGAGACTACGGCTGGACCACAGAAATCAACCTCACAACTGACCTACCCAAAGTCGAAAGAGTCATCAAACTTGCAGGTGTGATGGATGCTACCAGCTCCGTCGACATCACAGGAGACAATAGGGGGATTGTGCAGTTCTTCATCGACGATGAGGGGCAAAGCGCTATAGCCGCAGAGGTGGACGGCCTACGAATTGGGTACAACCTGGCAAGCGCACCAAAAAGAGGGAAATTTTGGTATAGATCAGTGGGGATCAACGCAAAATACCTAAAGGCCGCGATCGACATGTTCGTCAAGATCCAAGACTCCCCCCAGGCCATCGAACTAGAGTTTAGAGACTACCTCGAATACGTCGCAATACGCGACACAATCGCAAACGTACGTGTGTCTACAGTTGTTATGCCAGCATCTACAGAAGGTTCAAAGGACTCGAAAGAAGACGACCCTCACTCATTTTTGAGTAAGCGTGGCCCACATTCGGGTGACACTTCGCCGGCGCCCGCAGAAATCTGGCAAGACGCTGTCAAGTTTATCGCACAGTTTACATACGCCAAATCGACTATGGCAGTATTGGCAAACATCAAAATTGACTCGCACGAAAACATGGTGCTACTCGAAGGTAGCGATATGTACATGGAGGGGCGCACAACGATCCCAGTAGGCGCACCTGGCAACATATCCGCCCTTGTCGACGCCAAAGCCTTGAAAAAAGTGCTATCGATCTTTGATAGTGATTCTGTAATCCGCCTATCGCGACAAGAAGTTACAGGCTATGACTACCAATACCAAATAAACGTTTATGAACAACACACAGGCTTCAATGTGTCCCTAAACGGGCATTACACAGGAGACTGGCCGGGCATCCCTCAACCAAACCTCGACGACGTGACGATGACCATCTCGAGTGCAGCCTTGTCGGCTCTGGCGGCAACAACAGAGCCCTTCATTTCGACAGACACCACCAGAGTAATCCTCAACAGCGCCTACATCGAAACAGAAAACTCCCCTCAATCAACCACGGTTCGCGTATCAGCAACCGATGGCCACCGTCTGACCGTCGCCGAAGCAGAGGCACCCCCAGGAAGCACCAACAGCACAAGCCTCATGCCTCGAGAGGCGTTCCGGCTGCTACCCTCCCTCACAAGCAAGCTTACCGGCGACGTGCGGCCAATCAGATATGGGGGCAAAAAACCCAATAAATGGTTTTACATGCCAAAAACAAGCAGCAATCAGATCGAAAGATGGATCATCTACAAAGAAGTAGACGCACAGTTTCCAAACATTGAAGATTTTGTAACCGGCACAAGCAGCACCGGAAAACCCGATAGCATTTGGACTTGTCGCACGGAAGATCTGAAAAAAGCTTGTGCGGCCCTTGTTGCCGCAAAAGCAGAGGGCATGATGCTTACTGACAACGAGGGCAAAATGCGTGTGGCCTCATCAGACGAGGCGATAGTGCAACAAATACCTGTTAAGTACCTTGGAAACCCACCCCACATCGGGCTAGCCCCCAAATATACGCTGGATCTATGCAACGTCATCACAGACGAGCAAGTCACATTTGCTCAATCAACACTACTAAACCCGCTAAGAACCTATGCAAATCATGGTGAGTACGTCCGCTTGTGTGGAATTTTGATGCCGATGCGATCCGGGCTAACCGAACTAAAGCCATACGGTAAACCGCTCCCCAATCAAAAACCCATGCCCATACCAAACCAAGCACCCATGGAAGCCATCTCCAAGGCCCCCAAGGCCCCCAAGGCCCCCAAGGCCCCCAAGGCCCCCAAGGCCCCCAA
>Ga0180437_10002471_pt1 | contig 29397 bp, 15 predicted proteins | sample SS_ome_4_FD_132410 | JGI IMG/M metagenome (GOLD analysis project Ga0180437, IMG submission 132410) | Hypersaline lake sediment archaeal communities from the Salton Sea, California, USA - SS_3_D_1 metaG | ecosystem: Environmental > Aquatic > Non-marine Saline and Alkaline > Hypersaline >...
ATTAGCCGAAGGGGTGGCAGTTGTGTTGGTCTTGACGGTGGGCGTGGCCTGGGGTGGTAACGGCTGGATAAAGGTAAATGGGGCGAATCCTTTGGATAACGGAGAGTTGCTGAAAAGAGAAGACAACGCTCTGTATTTGGGGACATACTTTAATTGCGTGAAAACCGGCAACGGCGATCTAGTCTACATTTTCAGTTACGATGCGATGGGGCCGGTCATGGGCCGTTTCAGCAGTGGTGGAGACAGTCCCGCCAAGGAATGGAAACTGTATAGTCAAGACGGATGGAGCGGCGATTCAGATGCGATTGCGGCGTCGATATCCAACTCACTGGCGATTTATCAGGAGCCAATGAAGTTTTATCCACTTGCTGACGATGCAGAGGGTCTTTTCGGGGTGACGGCAGTGTACCCGCGAAATTCCACGAGTGGTTTGAATTTTCACGGTTACCTGGGTAATGTTATCTTCGATTATGATGCCGCCAATGATATGTACCGTTGGAGGCAGTGGAAATCGGGGGCCATGTACGACACCTTTTATATCAAGAGAATAGTAAGCCCGTGTTTTGACCACCCACGGGGAGACTTTGCTTATAACTCGGATCGCAATACGGGAATCCTGGTAGCAACCATGGGGAAATACAACGATGAACTTAGCCCCAAGCTGGTTGCAGCCAAGTACATTCATGATGATTCGAATCAGAAGTGGCACCGGTGGGACAATGAACGCCCCAACAAATGGGTGGCGAGCGCGACCTGGCCGGATTACGGGGATGTGGACGAATATCATATCCTGGATCCCGATGCAACCGTGGGTGACCGATACTCGTATCCTGAAGTTGTTTATCTGGGCTGCGATGTGTATCTGGTTGTCTTTGGGTGTTGCAAACAAGGAGGTTCTTATAAGGTCTGCGCCGCCCGATACGATGAAATCAGTGATCCGGAGAATTGGCATTGGTGGGGTGCGACCGGCTGGGAAAAAGGCGGCGACTATGACTATGCCACAATTACGACGAGTGTTGTTTATTCTGTTTTGTCGTCAATGGACTTGGTTAAGGTTGATTCAGCAAAGGCGAGCCTTTTCTACGTGAGGAATTCACAGGTTTACGAAGTTACATACGACGATGCCGCCCAGGCGTGGGGTCAGGAAACATCGTTGGGTGAAGGTGACAACTTCACAGCGGCGGCGGCTTCGGATAAGACGGTGTGGGTGTATTACCACAATAGTGGGGGAACGGATCTTTACCTTTCAAGGAAGGAAGGCGGAGGCGACTGGAACGGTGGCGAGCTGGTCTACTCGTCGCCGGGAGGCGAAATCAGTGTTCTGGGTGCGAATTTCGTCGGTCCGGATGATGTGCCGATATGCTTCATAGGCGAAACCGTCAACGGCGATACGGGCATCTATGCCATATCGGATAGTAATTATAGTAGTTACTGGGACCAGGAAACCGCACTGGCCCTGAATGCCCCTCCGGGGAGCAAGACGTCCGATGGGTCAGTTTTGTGGGACGGTCAGGTGGCAAATACGGCTCCGCCGGCTTCTTATCCTTACTATGGCAGCTCTGTTTCCAGCCATTTGGCGATGGATGCCGAGGGGTACGTTTACTCGGCGGATACAGGTAGTTGCAAGGTTGTCGTGCGTCAGAAGGATTCCGATTGGCGTCAGGCGAAGTGGTGGGGGGGAGCGTGGGACTATATCAAGCACCCCGGGGGCTGCGCGGCATATAATGCTCGAAAGAAGGTATATGTATCCAACAATCTCATTCCCGGCGTCAGCTCGACGGGGTATCTGGGCCAAAGCGGTGCGTACATATCCACCTTCGAAATGGCAAAGAGAACAACAAACCTGGGATATGCGGGAGGTGAGAACGCGTCGGCACAGGATTTGTGGGACCAGGTGTATTACCCGCAGGAGTTTGGCGGCACTATCTGGCCGAGTGGCGTCGCAGTCTGTGAAGGGGAGGCCGTGACAGACAAGCTTTACGTTACTTCTTCGATAGAGTGTAAAGTTACGGTCTACGATATCGAAAACACGACTGATAATAACGGTGCGGATTACGCATTTGCAAAGGATGATTTGAAGAGGCATATTTCAGGGGCGGATAACCCGGCTCGAGCGGACAATATCATCTCGGAACTGGTTACTGAGGGCTATCTGGCGGAGAAAAACAGTGATGAGGTTTATTGGGTAAGTACGGATTTGGAAGCGACTTACAGTTTTGTAGAAACACTGGAGGACTATGACGGACTTTCGGAGGACCGGTACAGATATGCCCTGAAGAGAAATCTGGGACGTTATTACAGGCTTAATCGAGATGTTCCGGTGGAACTTTGTTCGTTCGGCGACAAAGGAAGCGGCGCCAGCGAATTTCTGCTTCCGCAGGGAATCGATGTGGACCCTGAGGGTAACGTTTATGTGGTCGATACGGTGAACCACCGAGTTCAGAAATTCGACTCAGGCGGTGTTTTTGAGCGCAGCTGGGGCGGTGCGGGGTATGGTGACGGCGAGTTTGTCTATCCTTTCAGCGTGGCTGCGGATCCGCATTTGAACCTGGTTTACGTGACGGACCCGTTTAATCATCGAGTCCAGATATTCGACCGAAATGGCAGCTTTATATACAGTTGGGGCAAGTGGGGGTTCCCGGAGGCGGGTAGTCTCTCGAACTCATGCGGAATAGCGGCCGACGGTGGAGGGAATATCTACGTAGGCGTTGACGAATATATCGGCAAATTCCGTATTGTCGGAGCGAATCGTGACAACAACGGGGACAATATTCCGGATGTATTGCAGGGACTTGCATTTGCCGTTTACGCGGTCGCGGATGATTGTTCAAGTATTTCACCCGCCGGCGACATCATTTTGGACGCCAACGGCAGTCAAACGTTTACGATAACGGCAGAAACAAATGAGTACTACGATCTGGACGTTATAGTCGACGGCGTTTCTCAGGGAGATGTTGCGGTCTATTCTTTTGAAAACGTCAGCGGCAATCATACAATTGAGGTAGCCACAAACAGGATACATAATACCACTTTGGGCAAATACTACAGCAGTATCCAGGCCGCGGCAGACGCCGCTGCCGACGGGGACGTGATAGTGGTCAGGCGAGGGGTATATCAGGAGAGTGTCGATTTCGGGCACAAGAGCATTACGCTGCGAAGCACCGAACCGGAGAATTGGGATGTGGTTGAAGCGACTATTATTGACGCCAAAGACAAGAACGGCAGCGTCGTACATTTTGGTTCGGGGAGCGATTCGGTATTGAAAGGTTTTACGATAACGAATGCGGACGGCCCGGGTGTTGACGCCGCCGGCGGGCCGGCGCGGGTCAGCAATTGCATCATCGAAGAAAACAGCGGCGCCGGAATACTCGGCGATGCCGACTGTACAATTACACATAATATAATCAGAAACAATGGCAGGGGAATACTCGTTACGGATGAGAACGTAACGATCAAGAACAATTTAATCTGTGATAACGGAGAACTCGGGGTAGTGCTGGAGCATATAGCGTCAGCGGAACTGACAAATAATACGATAGTCGGGCACAGCTCCAAAGGGATATGGCGCAGCCATGGGGCCGAGCCTGCGATCAGGAGCTGCATCTTATGGGGCAACAACGATGATTTGGACGGCTGCGGTGCGACGTACAGTTGTATAGAAGACGGTGACGTGGGCGTGGGTAATATCGACGATGATCCGCAGTTTGTTGTCGGTGATTCCAATTACCGTCTTCGGGCCTGCTCACCGTGCGTTGGTGGGGGCGATCCCGATTATGCAGTTGAACCCAAGGAGGCAGACCTGGGTGGAAACCGGCGGATAAACTGCGGGCGGATTGACATTGGGGCATACGAGTACCAGGCAAGTACCTGCAAGTGTCTCGGTGATCTCACCGGGGACCGGCAAATTGATCTCGACGACCTTCAACTGCTGGCCGAACGGCTGCTCGACGCCGGCAGCCCGTTTGTTGTCCCGTGTGAGTGACATATATGGGGGGGGCGAAAAAAACCGCGGCGAGTGTAGCGGCGGAGTAAAACCGCGGTATGTCCATTCAGCATAGTTGTGATTCCTCGATAGTCTATATTCCAGAAAATCTTCAGAACCAAACAGGCGAATAGTTGATGCTGTGTAAACTTTTTTGGGCTGTATCGGCTGGCGTATTCATCCGGCGCATCCTTTGCCGCCATATACGCAACCAACAAGACCTTCCGTGGCGATTTTGTTGTTTTGCTCATTCTCGATTGTATACACCAATTGAAAACGGCGCGCAAGTTCAAAACAGGTAATTTAACGAGGTTTTTTACAGAGCATTCCTGCTCCTTTAAGCGGCGGAAGAGGTGGGTGAGCCTGCAAGTACGCTGCTGCCATACGGGTGGGCTTACTATTGGAAAGCGTGCGAGCAAGGGGCGGGCTGTGTTTTGAAGTCACGGGCTGGGCCGGCTGGGCCACAATCAAGAGCCAGAATTCGGGGTCTCCGGCTGAACAAGGCGATATGCGCGGGGATTTTGGTTACACAGGTTGTTGAGCTCGGGGGGATAAAAAAGATTCCCGGCCCTATTGCAATTCTTCATCCTACAAGGTGCAAATGCCCAATGATTTTCTTTTTTCTAACCGTATGTCAACTGTCCTGTCAGGGCAAGTCTTCAATGACGATTGCAAAATCGAGGAAGTTAACTACGCCATCCTCATTGATATCGCCTGATGATCTCGGATCACGGACGATTTCAAAGGCATAGAGCTTCGTATTCTGCATTTCAAACTTTATGCGCACCACGCTGCCGGCGTAGCTGGTTATGCCGGATTTTCCTCCCCAGGTGACAATGTGACCGGTAGAATCACCGACCACCGCGTCGCAATCCGAAATATCAAATCCGGGTATGGCAACGCCGGATTGATTTAGGAGCGCAACCTTGAGCGAACCTGATACATCGGCATTGACCTCTATCCTATTGCCGTCATAAATCAACGGACGTGTAACGGCTGTTCCGGTCGAAGAGCCCGCATCAAGCGATACGAATCCGTCAAGCCTCTGTACTGCACGCTTATAATTGCCCCCACCCTCACCGTGTTCTCCCAAGCCATACTCAGTATACTGCCAGATCTGGTCACCACGACGGACCAGACCATAAAGGGATAATACCTCCTTATAGCTTCCATATGGTTCAAAATACCAACCCTGGTCCGTGTAAAACCTCCAGTTAAGTCCGTCACGGCTCACTCCAAGCTCAACCCGCCTGGTTTCATCGCCAGATCTGAGACGCCAGATAAATGCCACATGCGCATCTGCGGCCCACGGGTATTTCATCGCACGGGTTCGATAGACCTGACCATGAGAGGTTCCTGTGAAAAGAATCCTCAATTCGTCGGTAATACAGGGAGAGGCCCAGCCCTCAAAATAGGGATCTCCCAACTTATTGAACGGCCAGGTTTTCAATACCTCTTTAGTCTCCGCATACATGCCGACCCGTCCGTCGGAGCGCCAACTGCCATCGCGCTTTGTCATATTAGCATATACGCCTCGCTGATCATCCCAGTATGTCTCGCAGCCACCGCCTGTTATCAGAGGAAGCATCATTGTTTCATTTCTTCTCCAATGGACTCCGTCAGGAGACAGATACAGAACGATACCACGGTTGGCCACCCATGCGCTGTATTTGTACTGTTCCTCGGGAGTGATGTTCGGATTCAGGTCCCTGAATGCAGCGCCATATGAAGGTGTGCCTTTAAAGATATAGTCGGTATCTTGATAAATACCCCAGTTGGGCATATCAAAGTTAACTCCATCCACAGAGGTCCTCAAGCGGATAATGCCCTCATGTGACTCATAGCTGTCGTTTATGAACATACAGACCTTGCCGTCGGCGTCGAAGACCGAAGGGCGCCAAATCCTCTCGTACTCGCCATGCTTATCCAAAATCGCCGGATCAAAATTGAGATTCTGCATATCCGTAGGCGGATTCATTTTGACTGTTACGTTCTGCTTTGTCTCAAGCAATGCATCATCAATAAATACATGTTTACGTGCACCGAACTCCAGTACGGAGGGTATCGGATAGCCGGGCAGGCCAGGGCCGGGCAACAGAAGCGACGGACCATTTGCCACAGCCGGTCCGGGAGCACCGGCGCGGTAATTGCGTGAAAAGCTGTCGGGGAGAGCAAAATTTGCGGAATATCTGATAATATCCGACACGCGAAGCTCATCGATCCTGCCGTTTATCGTCTTAGCGGCATGTCTGTTCTGTCCAACAGCAATATTAAATCGATTCTGTCTGCGTCCTTCGAAATCGAGATTCTTAAAACCATAGTGTGACGTTTGCAGGCTGGGAGGCATTATAGTCGGGGGCACAGGCTCTGCTGCAATCTGTGAGACAGCAACCGAACATAAAAGCTGTCCATCGAGGAAATGATTAACCGTAGAACCGGCTCTGGTAAAGGCAACATGATGCCATCCGCCGTCTGTAAGCTCGCCGGTATTTGTCTGACATACAGCCTCTATTCCGGCATATGCATCCGTAATTATAAAATCCGTGCCTGAAAGGCTCAATGTGAAACCGGGCTCATAGATATCTCCAAGGTCGAAGATCACCGCCTCGCCTGAAATGGACGACAGATTCAACCAGAACTCACATGTCCAATTCTCGTGTGCAAATGCATTAAGCAGCTTCTCCGGTGCAATGGTCGGGCTCCAGAGGCCGCTGGGAGTTTCATCAGGTTCTCGCATCTCAAAAAATACGACAGAACCTGCAAAACCTGCAAAAGCAACTCCATAGCCGGATGAAACGGTCAGGGCGTTTCCAAACTTACCCGGCACCAGGTTCCCTCCATCCATTAACTGCAGGTCATACTCATATTCACCGGCATCTATAAGTGTTGCATAGTCATATGCCGTTTCGTCAAAAAGCCACAAGGCCACGGTATTACTGTCAGCGAAAGTGGGAAAAAGATTCTCTGCGCTGATGGTGGTTGTTATCAAAAGGCTCACAAAAATAAACGGCTCAACAAACTTTTTGGTAAACATAACTTTCTTCCTTTCAAATAAAATCGTTCTGTTGTTGCTTAACCGGCGGTTATAGTTTGGCTGTCGCTTTTTCATTTAGCTTCATTTTCGCCTCGCTCCTTTTAATTCCACTGTCCTATAATAGCAAATCTGCCTCAAAATGCAAGCGGTAAGTCACGTTTTAGGTCAAATTCTTTTATGGAAGGCGCAAATTTGCAGTCGAATCAGCCTTGTAGAGTCATTTTTCATCCTGTATAGACGGAGTAGGTAATGAGCTGCGCGTGCTGCGGATTTGTTCGGGAGGTGAAGGGGCGCGCTTGCTGAGGCAAGCGCGTGAAGGGGAGTGGTGAAGCGTGAAGCGTTTTCCTGGTTCGTCGTGTTGGAGGAATGAGGCGAAACAATTGGGAGGCGTGGGGGTTGAAATTGGGTTTGATTGGGCTTGTTTTCGGGGCGTTTGGAAGGTCGGTTGTTTTCATAACTTTTTATTCAACCAGAACTTAAGTTCAATCGACTATGCAGGGAATTGGGTTTGTTTTGCATAATTAGGGTTGTAGTTTTTTGGCAAGCTGGGCTGGATAGGCGTTTTGTTCTGGGGTGGTGCCGGTGAGATAAAGATGCGCGATCTGACGGGAGAAGTTTTGGGCTTGGGTAGCCATTGGGAAGGCCTCCAGATTTATGCTTGAGTGTTCAGTTTTTATTAGTTTGATACATATTATACAATACAGAGAGTTAGATGTAAAGTAAAAAATCCTGTAGGCAGCTAAATTCTGAATTTTCATCCTTCGGGCTTGGCAGAGGAGGGAAGTTTGTACGTTGGGTGGGGTGCGCTTGCCGGGTGCAAGGGCGTGAAGCGTGAAGCGGGGTTCGTGAAGCGGGCGCCGGCGGGGCAAGTTCGTGAAGGGCGAAGGGGGCGAGGAATCGGTTTGCGGTGGTTTTCTTTGTGAATTTGTTCGCTCTGTTTGGCCGGTGGGAATGGGGGGGTGAGGGGCGGAGGAGTTTATTCTGTTGTTGGGGTTTTTTTGGCGGGCCAGGTCCAGTCTCGGAGGTTATCGCTCCAGGCGAAGCCTATTGAGACGTTTTGCTTGAAACCCAGGCCGAGGTGGAAGAAGAGGAGGTATTCTCCGAAACGTTTTTGTGGCGGAGGTCGATGACGAATACGGCCTGTATTCCGCCGGGTTTCCACGGCCATTGGCCTTCGCCGAGTGGGATTCGGCGTTTTAGGTCGGTCCAGTTTATGAGGTCCTTTGGGCGTTTCATAGCAGCGCCGGTCTGGTCTTTGGGGTCGTAGATGAGGAGATACTCGTCATTGTCAGTGTTTTTTCATTACGGGTATTCTGCTATGCCGGTTTTTCGGGGTTATTTGTTGTTTTCTTTCAGGAGGTCCGGCCGGTGGTCTTTTGTTCTCCGGAGTGCCTGCTGCCGGCGCCATTTTTCTATTTCTTCGTGGTTTCCGCTGAGCAGTATATCCGGAACTTTCATTTGTCGGAAGACTTCCGGCCTTGTGTACTGTGGGTATTCGAGCAGGGCCTGGGTGAAGGATTCATCTTTGGAGGACTGTTGGTCGCCGAGGGCGCCGGGTAGCAAGCGTACGACGGCGTCGATGATGATCATGGCAGGCAGCTCTCCGCCGGTCAGGACGTAGTCGCCTACGGAGATTTGTTCGGCGCCGAGTGCGATTCGGATTCTTTCGTCGAAACCTTCGTATCTGCCAGCGATGAGTATAAGGCGTTTTTCGGCGCTCAGCTCAAGGGCCCTTTGCTGGTTGAGTTTTTGTCCCTGCGGGGTCAAGAGTATTGTGCGGGGCTGTTGGGGCGTGAGGTTTCGGACGTGCTCGAAACAGTCAAAGACGGGTGCGGGCATCATTACCATTCCCGGCCCGCCGCCGTACGGCTTGTCGTCGACTTTTCTGTAGTCGTCCTTTGCGAAGTCTCTAATGTTTGTCAGGACAATTTGGACAAGGCCGCTTTGCCGGGCCCGTTTGATTATAGAGTGGGCCAGGGGGGATTCGAACATCTCGGGGAAAAGTGTAAGAACATCAATCCTCATCGCTGTTTTCTGTTTCCTGCGGCGTGGGTTCGTCCCGGTCCGGCGGCTCGGTTTGTTCAACAGGAGTTTTTGTTTCTTCTTCGGGCTCGGTTTCCAAGTCCCGGGCGAGTTCGGCTGTGGTTTTCTTCGGAGCTTTGGTCTTGGGTTTTGATGCTTTTTCTTGTTCCGGTTGTGGTTTTTCTTCAGGTTTGGCTTTTTCTTCGGTCTTGGCTTTAGCTTCTTGTTCAGCCTCGGTCTTGGCTTTCTTTTCGGCTTCGGCCTTTGCTTCTGCATCGGCCTTGGCCTTGGCTTTGGCTTCTTCGGCATCGGCCTTGGCTTTGGCTTCTTCTTCGGCGTTGGCTTTCTTTTCAGCTTCGGCTTTTGCCTTTGCTTGTGCTTCGGCCTTTATCTTTTCTTCGGCCTGGACTTTTGCTTTTTCTTCTGCTTTTTCGGCGGCTATTTTTTCAGCCTTTGTGAAGAACTTTCCCTTTTTGCGTGCAGCGGCCTTGGCGCGTTGTCTTCTTGCCCGTATTTGATCAGCATGTTTGCAGGCAATCCCCTTTCTCGTCAGGATTGTGCAGACGGTTTCGCTTGGCACGGCCCCCTGGTCGAGCCAGAATCTGACTCGCTCGGCGTTCAAGACGATTTGCTTTTGGGGGTCTTTTTCGATGGGGTCGTAGTGTCCGAGCTTTTCGAGGATTTTGCCGTCGCGTGGAGTTCTGGAGTCAACTGCGTTTAGTCTGAAGAACGGTCTGTGCCGCCTTCCCATTCTTGTGAGTCTAAGTTTTACGGCCATTATTTTTCCTTTCTTAGCTGAGTATGATCAATTCCCGCGATTCGCCGTTTGCGAATCACGAAACACGTTTATTATGTAAGGCGAATCCGTTGATGAAAATCGCGAAGGTTGCGGGGTCTATATTTGCGTCATCTGCGATTTTCCTTATCTGGTCGTCGCTCAAGTTCCGCGCGTCCGCTTTTTCAGCAGGCGTCATTATTGCGACGGCCTTTTTTAGCTGTTCGAGTTCTTCGCGGCTCGGCGAGGCGAGCATGGCCAGTTCGCTCGAGCCTGCGAGGTCCTTGAAACGGCCTCGGAGCATCTTACCATACTCGTGGTCAGCGTGCCGAGATAATTTTTCGAGGAACTGCTCGATTGTCATTTTGTTTTCCGGGTTCGTTGCGATCTTCCTTTCACATTATCCGCCGTTTTGGGCGTTCAGCAGCAGAGGTTTTGGTGCGGTTACAAGTCCCGAGGGCCTCTGGCCGTGGCCTTGGCGGTCGAGGTCTCCGAGGTCTTTTGCGGCCTTTTGGGCGAGGGCGGTGAGTCGCTTTACGATATCTGGGTGCTGTTTCGCGAGGTCTTTAATTTCGCCGGGGTCCTGGTCGACTCTTACGTCGTACAAAAACGGGGGCGTATGGTCGGGCTTTCCCCGCCAGCCGCCGATTTTCGGGCTGAGGGGCAGGTGGAGCTTCCATGGGCCGGAGCGTACGGCGTGAAGCTGGTCTGTGTAGTAATAGTAGAACGCCTCGTGCGGCGATTTTGCGCCGGGTCCGCCGGACAGCAAGGGCCAAATGTCTCTTCCATCAATGATTCGGTCGGTTGGGGCGGTTGTGGCTGCGAGCTTTGCGAAGGTGGGCAGCAGGTCGATAGTTGAGGCTAGTTCGTCGCAGGTCTTTCGGGGTGGTATTTTTCCGGGCCAGCGTGCGACGCACGGGACCCGCATTCCGCCTTCCCATGTGGAACCCTTGTGGCCGGAAAGCGGGGCGTTCGAGCCGGGGTAATTCTCCGCAGCGACATTGTCCGAGGTGAAGATAACGAGCGTGCGGTCGTCGATTCGGAGTTTATTGAGTGTATTGAGGATTTGGCCGGTGGAGAAATCAATTTCCTCGACGGCGTCACCATACGGGCCGTTTGCGCTTTTGCCGCGAAATTTCTCACTGCTGTGATGGGGGTCGTGGGGCATTGTGTGCGGCAGATAGAGGAAAAAGGGGCGGTCTTTGTTTTGTGTTATGAAGTTTACTGCTTCGCTGGTGTAACGGCGGGTTATGGTATTCTGGTCGACGGGCGCTTCGATGACGGTTTCGTTTCGCAATAGCGGCAGGGGCGGCCAGCCTCGGTCTTTTCTCTCGCCCATATCGTTACTGTAGGGGATACCAAAGTAGTAGTCAAAGCCCTGTCGCGTGGGGAGAAATTGCGGCTGATCGCCCAGGTGCCATTTGCCGATGCAGGCGGTTGCGTATCCGGCTTGCTTGAGGACTTCCGCGATGGTGATTTCGTTGGGGTTGAGGCCGTCGGGCGCGGTGGGAAAGAGCACCCATTCGCCGCGTTTTGTTCTGTGCAGGTTTACCCGTCTCGGATAACAGCCTGTCATAAGGCTTGCCCGCGAGGGGGTGCAGACGCCGCTGGTGACGTAGAAGCTGGTGAGTCTGGTTCCTTCGGCGGCCATATTGTCGATATTTGGGGTGCGGTGCTTTTGCGAGCCGAAGCAGCCGAGGTCTCCGTAGCCGAGGTCGTCGCAGAAGATAATGACGAAGTTGGGTTTTCGGGTGTGATTGTACTTCGAGGATTCGCGGGCAGGTTCGGTGCATCCGGGTAATGCGACACCTGCAAGAGCTGAGCCTGCGAGTTTCAGGAAACTTCGCCGGTCGAGTCCGGTGGTGGGAGCCGTGAACGGAGTGCCCGACTGGCCCTGCAATGGCGGCTTGCGGCTGGGCAGGAATAATGGCAGAGGGGGGTTCATCTTCTTCTTATCTTTCCCTTTCGTTTTACGACTCTTTTTCTTTTCGAGCGCTGCTTGATTTTTCTCCTGGTGTTCATGGCGGCGGTCAGCGTATCCATGCTCATTCCGCCTGAGAAGAGGGCCTTAAGGCCGCCTAATTTTCCGGTGCTGAAGGCCTTCATCATGTCCCGGCTTCTCTTGAAGGTTTTTACGAGGCCTGAGACTTCGTTGGGCTGGACGCCGGAACCTGCGGCGATACGTCTTCGGCGTGAAGAATCTATGATTTCGGGGTCGCGTCTTTCCTGAGGCGTCATGGAGTGGACGATTCCCTCTATTCTGTTGATAGACTTGTCGTCAAGGTCGAGGTCGTCCATCTGGCCTCCCATGCCGGGAATCATTTTGAGCATGTCCTGCATTCCGCCCATTTTTCTTACGGCGCTGATCTGCTTGAGGAAGTCGTCGAAGCCGAAGCTGCCCTTAGCCATTTTCTTCAGCAGCTTTGCGGCCTCTTCGGCGTCGAACTGCTCCTGCGCCTTTTCGACAAGGGTGACGACATCTCCCATTCCGAGGATGCGTCCAGCCATTCGTTCCGGGTGGAACTCTTCGAGCTTGTCGAGCTTTTCTCCTACGCCAACGAACTTGATGGGCTTTCCGGTTACGGCTTTTACGCTCAGTGCTGCTCCGCCGCGTGCGTCGCCGTCGAGTTTTGTGAGTATGACGCCGTCGAGTTCGAGCCGTTGGTTGAATTCCTTAGCGGAATTAACCGCGTCCTGGCCTGTCATGGCGTCGCAGACGAGATATATCTGGTGGGGGTTGACGGTCTTTGTGACGTTCTCTATTTCGGTCATCATTTCTTCGTCGATGTGCAGCCGGCCGGCTGTGTCGAGCACGACGACGTCGTGGCCATGCTGCCTGGCGTGTCTTAGGCCGTTTTTAGCGACCTTGACCGCATTTTTGCTATCTTCGCTGTAGACGTCGATATTCAACTGCTCGCCGAGTATGACGAGCTGCTCGATTGCTGCGGGTCTTTGGAGGTCGTCGGCGACGAGCAGCGGTCTTTTGTTGTTTTCGACGAGGTATTTTGCGAGTTTGGCAGCGGTTGTGGTTTTTCCGCCGCCCTGGAGACCGGCGAGCATTATGACGGTAGGGCCGGGTGAGACGAAGTAGATTCTGGTATCGACCGGGCCCATTAGCTTTGTGAGCTCGTCGTTTACGATTTTGACCATGACCTGGCCTGGGTGGAGGCTTTTTACGACCTCTGCGCCGAGGGCGGTCTGGGTCACGTCTTTGCAGAACTGCTTTACCACATTGTAGTTGACGTCGGCTTCAAGGAGTGCTTTTCGGACTTCGCGCATTGCATCGGAGATATTTGCTTCGGTGATGCGGCCTCGGCCCGAGAGGGAACGAAAGACCGAATTGAATTTCTCGGTTAACGATTCAAACACCGTGTACACCTATTCATTTGCGGCATTTCTCAAATTGACCGCGACACGGCCCTGTGAGCCTTGCCACGAATTCATAATACTTGTCAGGCGGACCGGATGTTCCGGGATAACGCGCCTGCGGACAAGGGGGTGATTCTACAACAGATCGCGGGGTCTTACAAGCAGAAAGGTTGAATTGACGGTTTGGAATCCGGAAGTATATAAGCGGCAAGCCAGAACACAAGACTCAGGAAAGAGGATGCAGGAGGCGGGTTCGTGGAAGCACGAGAGGGTGCGGTTCAAACGCGAGAAGAGTTCTGTCTTATTGGACTTCTCTCGGGAGATGCGCTTCGAGAAAGTGGCCGAGCGGTGTGTTTGCGATGCCGGTCGGAGGCATGTCGTCTGCGAGCACGATTTTTTTTGCAGCCTGTCGGAATGCGGTGAACCGCGCTACCACTTTGGCGTAGACACATTAGAAAATAAAAGAAATCATTCTCCTCCTCCTTTCAAAGAGTTGTGTTTGGGAAGCGGCAGCAAGGCACAGTTTTGGCTGCCGCTTGCTTTTTTTGGGTGTGGGCAGGACAGAGGGTTCTGTTGCCTGCAAAAATGAGTCGTTCAGCCGGAAATACTCTCTTCGAGATTTGCAAGGATCGTTCTGGTTTTGGCGATTTTATTGCCCGTGGGGCCTGTCCAGTGTAATTCGGTATTCTGTCTGAGATGCTCTTGCACCTTTTTGCAGGCCAGCAGAACGGTTGCGTGGTTTTTGTTTCCCATGAATCTGCCGACGTCGGGTGAGGACATATTCGTATGTTTTCTTGCAAGATACATGCTGAAATGGCGTGCAAGCGCGATTGTCCTGTTCTTCTTAGATGAGTGCAGGTTTGCCGGCGTGATCCCGAAATAAGTGGCGACGGCCGACTCGATATCGGATATATGGACAATCGGATCGGTCCTTGCAAGGTGTTCAGCCAGCACTTCTTTGGCCATGAGAAGTGTGACTCGTGCGTTTTTCAGCGAGGCAAAGGCGGTCAATTTCAAAAGGGCCCCATGCAGTTCTCGCACGTTTGCCCGCAGATTCTCCGCGGTATATTTGACTACGCTTTCGGGTATGTCCTTTTTCATGGTTGCAGCGTATTGCCTGCAGATTTGGCAGCGTGTCTCGAGGTCGGGGCTGTCTATTTTGACAACCATTCCGGACACAAATCTGTTGACAATCTTTTCGGAGAGCTGGCCTATCATTTTGGGATGTGCATCGGAAGCCAGCACAACCTGCTTTCCGGCGAGATCTATGGTATTGAAAGTATGCAGGAATTCTTCCTGCGTTGAAGGCTTGCTGGCCAGGAAGTGGATGTCGTCGATGACCAACAAATCCGTTTGTCGCATTCGACTCCTGAAAGCCTCCAGCTTTTTTGTCTTCAAGGCCAGCACGAACTGATTCGCAAAGTCCTCCGCGGAAAGGTACGACCATTGTGTTTCGGGCCGGTTTTTGGCCACCGCGTTGCAAATCCCTTGCAGCAGATGGGTCTTTCCGACGCCGTATCCTCCATGAATGAAAAGCGGATTGAACGGACTTTGCTGTTTTGTAACCACTGCCATCGCGGCGTTGTGGGCGAGCTGATTGCAGCGGCCTACAACGTACGTATCCAGGCTTAGTTTCAGGCGCTTCTTGAGATGCGGGTGTATCCCGCCCAGTCGCCGGCGTGTCTGATTGCGTGCTCTTTCGACGTCCTGCGCCTGGAAGCCAAGCTGCGCTCGTCGCTGATTTCCCGAAAGCTCCGGGTCGACGGTGAAAGTAATCTTCTGAGAGGTTCCGGTGACCGCACGAACGGTCTGGCTGAGTTCGTTTGAAAAATGGTTCTCGATCCAGCTTGCGACGAAGAGGTTTGGCACGTCGACCTTCAGATATCCGTCCACAAGTGTCAGGCGAGTCGAATTCTTGAACCATATGCGATACCTTTGGACCCCTATTCTTTCGGCCAGAGCCTCGTTAATGGCACTTATCTCATCCGTGATTGTGCTTTGCATCAGCAGTCTCCCCTGCTAATATGTATCAGCTTTTAGTAGAGCGAAAACCTTTTGGTGCTAATTATTGAACACCTGTAAAGTGAATCAATACTATTTTGGAGAATTTCTTTTCCACATGACGAATGTTGCTGTTAATGTTGAGTTTGCGCGACAAAAAAATTTTTTTTATACATGTTTTACACATCATAACGTGCCTTTGGGGAAAAGCGGTGGATTGGTTTTTGATTGCACGACGTCGTAACTGATTTTCGCTATTGACAATGATGTTTCGCCAGAAGGACTTACCTGCCTGTGATCAGGGCGGCATAGCCGCCGTCACAATCAAGGTCTTCGGCGGACGGGAGCGTCAGCTTCTGCGATTCCAGCTTGAAAGCAGGATTATGTTTCAGGAAGCTTCTTACAACTGTGGTGTTTTCATCTTCTTGTATACTGCATGTACTGTAGCAGATTCTGCCGCCTGGTTTTAGGAGATTCGACGCGGTTGCGAGCAAGTCGCTTTGTACTTTTGTCAGCGATGCGATCGTCTTCGGCGTTAAGCGGTGACGCAGTTCGACACGCCTGGCCAAGACGCCGGTATTCGAGCACGGCACATCCAAGAGGATGCTGTCGAATGGCCCTTTTTGTTCGGTCTGTCGCGTGAGATGCTCATATGGAATAATCGTTACGCCCTCGATGCCGAGCCGGTCAATGTTTTCTGCGACCTTCTCCATTCGTTTTGCGTCCTTATCGGTAGCAATAATCTCGGCCTGGTCGGCGGTAAGTTCGGCCAACTGTGCTGTCTTCGTGCCCGGCGCTGCGCAAAGATCAAGTATCCTCTGACGGGGCTCAGGGCACAGCAGCCTTGCTGCAAGGGCGGCGGTCGGATCCTGAACGCTGAAAAGCCCTTCGGCAAATCCTGCGAGATCGGATATATCCACAGGACTCTTGATCCTGATCAAAGGTTCCTGGGCCGTATCACGGACAAATTGCAAATCCTTTCGATTGGCACTTTCCGTGACCTGAGCCTGCGCAGGGCCGGGGCAGCCGGGAAGTTCGAACTCGATACCCGCCTGTCGAAATATCTCGGTGAGCTTTGCGTGCGTAGTTTTGAGGCAATTGTGCCGGACGTATACGCTGGGTCTGCGGTTGCTCGCAAAGCAGATTTTGTGCGTTGTCTCAGGACCGAATTCGACCAGCCAGGCCGCAACGAGCCACCCGGGCAGCGAAAAGGCGGTTCTGAAGTAATCGAGCGGTGCTTGCCGGGGATGGGGGAGGATATCGGTGTCGAATTCGCAGCCGCTCATGGGGCTTTGGGGGAGTGTTCTGCGAGTGTCAGCTTCCGAGAGTGCGACCTGACGGTTTACTATGTGGCGTTCGATTTGGCGCAACATGCCGTTTACGAAGCCGCTGTGTTTTCTGCCGGCGGCGGCTTTGGCGTTTTCCACGGCCTCATTGACAATGGAATACTCAGGTGTAGTCGCCGAGTAAATAAGCTCATAAGCCCCTATGCGAATAATATTGAGCAATTTGGGCAGTATCCTTTTCACGGGACACATGCCGAGGGTGGCAATGACGGTGTCGATGGCGGAGCGGTTCCTGATTGTTCCGCAGACCAAGTCGGTGGTTCGCTGCCTCTCGGTTGTTTTTGTGAGCATTTCGTGGAGCACGGCTGCCGTGCTGCCGGGCTTTGGCTTGAACCTGTTTAGTACCTCTAACGCCGCTGCACGCGCCCGGAAGCTTTGTTCGGCGTTGTGGAAAGACGGGCAAGCAGCTTTCGGTTTTTTGCGGGGCATTTTATTTTTCTATTTTTACAAACAGGTCGCCGGGCCGACTTTGTCTACCATTTACAAAGGCCCTGAAGTTCATGAGAGCGCTACCGGCTGGCTTTATCTTCTTAATCTTCAAGGCGCCAGTGCCGCAGACTACATTAAGGTTCTCGTCGAGAGTACCCGGTTTCACTTCGGGCGGCGCGTTGCGTTCGACGGCTTGGGCTAATGCGAAGGTGACCTGTTCGCGTCTGCCTCCAGTGGAGGCATATATCGCCGAGGCGCCCGGCCAGGGCCAAAGTCCTCGAATCTTTCGCTCGAGGGATTCGGGCGAATCGTTGAAGTCGAGAAAGCCGTCCGATTTCTTGAGCTTTTTTGCAATTGTAGCCCGGGCGTGATCCTGCTCGCTGTAAACGACGGTGCCGGCGGCGATTTTTCCAATCGTCTCAACCAGCAGGGGTGCGGCTATTTTGGCGAGCCTGTCGTGGAGTTCGCCGGCGGTTTCTTCGGAACCTATTTGGGTTTGCGTGTGTCCGAGCATTGCGCCGGCATCCATTTTGTCGGTCAGCGAGATTATAGTGACGCCTGTACGGTTTTCACCATTGATTATGGGCCAGTTTATAGGGGCGGCGCCTCGATATTTGGGCAGCAGCGAAGCATGGACGTTAATTATTCCTTTTGGCGGCAAGGTTGTCAGTTGATTCGAAATCTTCTGGCCGAATGCAATGACCACAATCAAATCCGGGTTCTGCGCGGCGATTTTTGCGACGACGGCTGGGCGGTTTACATCCTCGACTTCAAGAAATGGGATTGAGTGCTTCGCGGCCCAGGAAGCGACGGCTGTGGGTCGAGGCTTCTTTCCCCTGCCTGCCGGCTGAGGCACACTTGTGATGACAAGGGCGATGTTGTTTTCAGTCTCAACCAGGGCGTCGAGACTGTCGATGCCGAATTTGCCGCTGCCAATGTAAACTAATTTCATCGTCTTTCCTGATGTTTGACCGGTTTCAGGCTTCGCCTTTTTCTTCGTGAATTTCGCGAAGCTTCTTCAGCTGTTTTCTATGTGCGATTTTCGCGGTCTGGCCCATGCGGTTGACGATGGTCATTCCCTCGATATGGTCATACTCATGCTGCAGTGCGCGGGCGTAGAGCCCCTCGGCCTGGTCTGTAAACTCATTACCTTCGAGGTCGGATGCGGTTACAGTGCACCTGGTATACCTTCGGATTTTCGTGTAGACATTTGGCACGGACAGGCAGCCTTCCTCGGTTGCGGCAAGCTGCCCGGTGGGTGTAACTTTCGGATTAATAAAGACTCTTACGCCTTCTCTGGTGCCGTCCAGGGATATGATGAATATTCGCAAAGGTATTGAAACCTGGGGCCCTGCCAGACCGACACCTTTGTGTTGGAGCATAATGTCCGTCATCCTGGAAACCAGCTTGCGGATATTATCGTCGATTTGCTCAACCGGCATGGCGCGTCCGGCCAAAACCTGGGCCGGATAACGCGTGATCCGACATTTGTCCACATCAATCATGTTTCGTACAGAGTGCTTCTGGTTTCGGGTTGGGGTTGGTCATCGTCGAATTCGTCGCCTTCGAAAGTGCTTCCCAGGTAAAGTTTTTTGACGGTTTCGTCGCGTATTATTTCGGCTGGTGTTCCGGCACCTATTACCTTGCCGTGGTCTATAATGTACCCCTTGTCGACCACTTCCAAAGTTCTTTCGACGTTGTGGTCGGTGATGAGAATGCTGACTCCGCTGGCGACAAGGCGGCGAATTTCGTGCTGAAGGTCCTCAACGGCAATGGGGTCGACGCCGCTGAAGGGCTCATCCAGCAAAATGAGCGACGGGTCGGTGACCATCGCGCGGGCGATTTCAAGTTTTCGCCGCTCGCCGCCGGAGAGAAATCTTCCCTGGCTGGCGGCGACCTCGGTCAGAGCAAAGCGCTCGACGAGCATGTCTGCCTTGCGGTTGCGTTCGGCCCTGGTGATAGACATCGTTTCGAGAATTGCGTACAGGTTATCGCGAACGCTAAGGCGCTGGAAAATACTCGGCTCCTGCGACAGATAGCCCATACCCATTCGTGCTCTTCTGTACATCGGCAGTTTGGTGATGTCTCTTCCCTGGAAGACGACCGAACCTGCATTAGGTGTGATCATGCCCATTATCATTCGGAAGGTGGTGGTTTTTCCGGCCCCATTTCTGCCGAGGAGTCCGACAATGCTCCGCTGGGCAATAGAGAGCGATATTTCATTGACGACGGCCCGTCCGGAATACTTCTTTACCAGGCTTTGAGTTTCCAAGAGAATCATATCGACCATTATCGCAGTTCTTATCTCGTATCCCGTATACAGTACTTCTCCCTGTACGCCGGGATCGCATTTCGTTCGGGCTATTATAGCGGTACAACAGACATAGGCAAATAAATATATGCCGGTACAAATAACTTGAGACGACTTTACACGCCGGGACTTGCAAACGACGTTCAGGGCGTCGGATCAGGCAACAATCTGTCGGTACCTTTCAGGATGCCTGTGGCTGCGGAGATATGCGGCTTGGGTCGGGCGGTTAGGGCGACAGGGCCCTTTTTGACTAAACAATTCATCGAACAGGTCGTAATTAGGGCGGAAAGACGGGGTATGGCCAAAGGCAAATAAATATTCTGGCAATATCGCAATATTTCTGCTATTAAGTGTTTTCTCGTATGTGGTCGTAAGCGACAATTTGTTTACTGTGAGAGCATATGTTTGCAGTAATAAGTGATATACATTCGAACCTGGAGGCGTTGACAACGGTCCTGGCGGATATCGGGAAACGTGGTTTGAAAACTATATACTGTCTGGGGGATGTTATCGGGTATGGGCCCAATCCCACGGAGTGCCTGGACCTGATCATCGATAAGACAGAATGGTGCGTGCTCGGCAATCACGACTATGCGGTCTTTTACGAGCCGACAAATTTCAACTACGCCGCAGAGCAGGCAAGCTTCTGGACGCGAGGGGTACTCGAGACTGAAGTGGCGAAACCCCTGAGCAACAGACGATGGAGCTTTTTGGGTAATCTGCCGATGCGTCAAACGCTCAATTCAAAGCAGCAAGGTGGCGCAGCAGTGATGGACTTTGTGCACGCTTCGCCGAGAAGGCCGATAAACGAATATGTTTTCCCTGAGGATGTGTATACCAACCCGGTGAAGGTTCGCGTGCTGTTTGAGCGTGTCAGGCACATCTGTTTCATCGGTCATACTCATCTTCCTGGTGTATTTCTCGACGAGCCCGACTTTTATCTGCCTGCGGAACTGGGAGAGGTTTATCCGATCATCGAAGGTGAGAAGGCGATCATTAATACCGGGTCGGTCGGACAGCCGAGAGACAGAGACAACCGGGCGAGCTACGTTTACGTGGAGGACAACAAGGTTCACTTTGTGCGTCTGGAATACGATTTCGAAACGACGATGAAGAAGATAAGGGCAATTGAAGAACTGGACAATTTCCACGCCGAAAGGCTGCGCGACGGCAGATAAGAATGAACGCATATCCGGCGGCGTATGATTAAGACAGGTGTTGAGTAATGAACGCACGAGCAGTTTTGACGTTTATAGTGGTCGGGTTCGCGGTTCTGTGCGGTTTTCTTATAGCTGATTCGGGACTTTTCAAGACGGATCGTCAAGGGACCGAACCATTGATTCTGCTGCAGCAGACAACCGAACAGGAGAGGGGCGCCGCCGAAGAATCCGCCGCTGCGCAGCAGCCACAGTTGAAAGCGGCTTTGGCGCCGGTCTTCAGCGCCGACCCCTGGGCCGTTAGAACCATTACAATCGGCGCCGCCGATCCCAATACCGAAAACGCCGATACCGACTTCAAGTTCCAGTTGGAGCTGACCTCCAAAGGCGCGGCCATCAGAAAAGCGACCTTCAGCAATGGCCCTGATTATCAGGGCGAGCCCACCGGATTCGATGACCGCGATCCCAAGGCCCCAAAGCCGCTGGTTATTCTCTCGCCGGTGAACAATACCGTGACGTCAATGGCAAACGGCAAACTCATATTCCTGGAGCAGCAACTGAGTTTGGACCTGGACAGGCTGCACTGGAGAAGTTTCGACGTCGCAGGAACTGATGACGAATCGCAGACAGCAAGATTCGAGGCAATCATCAAAAACCAAAAAACCGGCGAACCTGTGCTGAAACTAACCAAGACCTACAAAGTTACGCGCAGCAGCTATATGTTGGACTGCGAGCTAAACGTGGAGAACCTTTCGTCCGACGAGCAAAAAGTGAGGTTCAATCTGACCGGCCCGGTCGGAATTGGCAGAGAAGGCTTCAGGGCAGACATGAGAAAGGCGGTCGCTGCGTTCAGGAACGCAGAAGGTCAGATCACCAGCGCCAGACTTGACGTTAAGAAGCTGCGCAAGGCAAAAACGGTTGACGACAGAAAACTGGCCAGAGGCGGTGACTCCTTCCTGTGGGCCGCGGTCGTCAACAAGTATTTCGCCGCCATACTCGTGCCGCTGCCGGATGAGGGTGAGGAATTCTGCGATTGGGTGACGGACAAAACTGGTCGGTTCTACAATCCGGACGACGACCCCAAGGCGGACAGCGGTGATGAGACCATCGGAATAGGCTTCAAGATGGCCTCAGAGGCGCTGGCCCCGAAGGAGCAGCCTGCCGCATCGAGGACTTACAGGTTCAAGCTGTATGTCGGCCCAAAGGACAAGAGCCTGTTCGACAAGAACCCGATGTACAAAGACCTTGGTTTTGTTCAGACGATAGACTTTCTCGGCTGCTGCTGCCCGGCGAGCATCATAAAACCGCTGGCTTTTGCGATACTGGCGCTGATGAAATGGATGTACGGTTTTGTAGGCAATTACGGTATTGTGATTATAATACTCGTATTTCTTTTCCGCCTTGCCATGCATCCTATCACGAAAAAGAGCCAGGTTTCAATGAGCAAGATGAGCTCTCTTGCCCCGAAGGTGGAGGAGCTTAAGAAGAAATACGCAAACAACAAGGCCGAACTCAACAAGCAGATGATGGCCCTTTACCGGGGGCATGGGGCCTCGCCGATAATGGGCTTTTTGCCGATGATGGTTCAGATGCCGGTGTGGATTGCGCTTTGGAGCGCGGTTTATGCGAGCATTGAGTTGCGCGGCGCGGCTTTTCTGCCGTTCTGGATCACAGATTTATCCGCGCCGGACGCTTTATTCAGGTTTCCGGCGGTAAATCTGCCCTTGTTCGGGAGGTTAGACTCATTCAACCTGCTGCCTATTCTTATGGGTGTGGCGTTCTATCTGCAGCAGCAGTTGATGCCCTCTCAGGCCGCGGCCTCGACAAACCCGCAGATGGCGCAGCAGCAGAAGATGATGAAGATTATGCTGCCGATACTGTTTCCACTGATGCTTTACAAGGCCCCGTCGGGAGTGAATCTTTACATCATGGCAAGTACGTTCGCCGGCGTTATCGAGCAGTACGTAATCCGCAAGCATATCCGCGAAAAAGAGGAGGCCGAAGCAAGCGGGCTGGTCGCGGCGACCAGCAAAACGGGCGGAAAAGTCAAAAAGAAAAAACCAAAACCTTTCTTCAAGACATAACCACTGCTTTCTCGATGCCCCTTATACTCAAATGGTTGCGTAATGTATGAACTTGGTGACACCGTTGCCGCCGTCAGCTCTGCGACGTGCGACGGGCGGGTAATTATTCGACTGACCGGACCGGATGCCGCCGAGGCCGTATCACGGATTTTTAGTTCACCGACAGGAAACAGAGCCGGAGTGTTCAGCGGCAGCTTGATTGTAGATGAGCAACTGAAAATCGACGCGGAAGTGTATCTGTTTCGCCCGCCCCATTCTTACACCGGCGAGATTCTCGCAGAGATACACGCGTTTGCCAATCCCGCTGTGGCCGAGGCCGTGATGGGGCGGCTGTTGTCATCCGGCGTGCAAATGGCTGGGCCCGGCGAATTCACAGCCCGGGCATATCTCAACGGCAAGCTCGACCTTGCCCAGGCCGAGGCGGTAAACGAAATCATCGTTGGGGCCAACAGGTTTCAATTAGCCGCGGCTGAGAAGGTCCTCAGCGGGCGCTTGGCCGAGGTCACGGAGGAAATTCGTGCGAGCCTGCTTGATCTTCTCGGTCTTATCGAAGCGGGCCTGGACTTCAGCGGGGAGGACATCGAGTTCATAACTTCGGATCAAGCGGTTGAAAGGCTTGGGCGAATGAGGACCGAGCTTGAGCAAATGCTGACTGGGCGATGTGCGGACGAATCGCTGATCGATTTGCCGGCAGTGGGAATCGCCGGCGCGCCCAATGCGGGCAAGAGCAGCCTGCTCAATGCACTTCTGGGCAAGGCGAGAAGTATCGTCTCCCAAGAGCGAAAGACCACGAGGGACGTGCTTACCGGCGCCCTGACACTCACACACGCCAGATGCGTAGTGTTCGATTGCGCCGGACTGGTGCCGGAGGCGGAAAATATCCTCGACGAGCTGGTGCAAACCGCGGCGATAGAAGCCCTGCGTAACAGTTCGGTGGTTGTGTTCTGCGTAGACGCATCGAAACCGGATATTGTGGAAGATATATCGATACGCGGACTCATAAGTACAGAGAATTTGATACCGATAGCAACAAAATCGGATTTGCTTGGTCGAAATTCGTTGAGCAAACGTGTCGGCGAGCTGAAGGAAATTTTCGGTGTCGATTTCCTGCCGACAAGTTCAAAAACCGGTGACGGTCTGAACCGGCTGAGAGAGGCGATCGACTCAATGATAATCAACCTGGCCCTGCCGGGCAGAATACCAGATTCTACGGTCGAGGTTGAAGTTGCAAGCGCTGCAGTTGCGCTGCTGGCGAGACACAGACAGTCCGTCACCGAGGCGATTGAAAATATCGATGAGGCCATCCGGCAAATCGAGGCCGGCAGCGACGAGATCGCCGCAATGATGCTCCGCACCGCCTACCAGGGCATCTGCAACATCGATTACCAGCCAATTGACGAACAGATACTTGAGAATATCTTCTCGCGCTTCTGCATAGGTAAATAAGCCGGAACGGTCAAGCATCCCTACTTATCCCGGTCCGGCCTATTTTTATAAAATCGGACTGTGTTAGAGGCTACCTTAAGGAGTCGAAAAGTCATCCTCTTATTTGTCCTTGGCCTCGAATTCGGCGTCGATTACGTCCTCACCGCCCTTTCTTTTTACCTCGCTCTCACCTTCGCCGGGTGGGGGCGGAGGCGGTGTTTGTGCCGCTTGCGCCGAGCCAGCCTGTTTCCTTGCAGCCTCCTCGTAGAGCACCTTGCCAAGCTCCTGGCTGGCGGTGGCGAGATTTTCCGTAGCCCTCTTGATCTGGTCGGCATCGTCGCCTTTGACGGCTTCCTTCAGGTTGTTGACAGCGTTTTCGATGTTGCCGCGGGTTTCGGACGAGACCTTGTCGCCGTGTTCCTTAAGAGTCTTTTCCGTGGAGTAAATCAACTGGTCAGCTTGGTTCTTCAGGTCGATGACTTCTCGCTTCTTCTTGTCGTCTTCGGCGTGGGCTTCGGCGTCCTTTTTCATCCTTTCGACCTCTTGCTCGCTTAAGCCAGAACTGGACTTGATCTCGATGGACTGCTGCTTGCCCGTGCCCAGGTCCTTGGCCGATACGTTCAGAATACCGTTGGCATCGATATCGAATGCAACCTCAATCTGCGGAATGCCTCGCGGTGCGGGCGGAATCTCGGTAAGCTGGAATCTGCCCAACGTACGGTTATCACGGGCGAATTCGCGCTCACCCTGCAGAACGTGAATATCAACGGTGGTTTGATTGTCCGCAGCCGTTGAGAAAATCTCCTTCTTGCTGGTGGGAATCGTTGTATTGCGGTCGATCAACCTAGTCATCACGCCGCCCAAGGTCTCAACTCCTAATGAAAGCGGGGTCACGTCAAGCAGCAGAATATCCTTGACGCCCGCGTCACCGGCAAGGACCGCGCCCTGAATGGCCGCACCCAAAGCCACAACCTCGTCGGGATTGATGCTCTTGTTCGGTTCTCTGGCGAACAAGTCCTTGACGATTTGCTGGACCTTCGGAATCCTTGTTGAGCCGCCGACCAGCAATACTTCGGAAATATCGCCGGCCGAAAGTTTTGCATCCTCCAGCGCCCTTCGGCACGGGGCTTTCAGTCTTTCGAAAACCGGCTCGGCAAGTGATTCGAACTTGCTGCGGCTGATGGTTATCTGGAGGTGTTTCGGTCCGGAGGCATCGGCGGTGATAAAGGGTAGGTTGACAGTTGCCTCAAGCTGGGTGCTCAACTCGCACTTTGCCTTTTCGGCGGCTTCTTTCAGTCGCTGGTGGGCCATTGGGTCCTGACGAAGGTCGATTCCTTCTGTTTTCTTGAATTCGTCGGCCAAGTGATTTATCAGCATCTCATCGAGGTCATCGCCGCCGAGATGAGTATCTCCGTTTGTGCTTAGGACCTCGAAGACGTTGTCCCCGATGTCGAGTATCGATATGTCAAAAGTTCCACCGCCGAAATCAAAAACCGCTATTTTCTCATTTTTTTTCTTTTCAAGCCCGTACGCAAGGGCCGCAGCGGTTGGTTCGTTAATAATGCGCTCGACCTGGAGCCCCGCTATCTTTCCGGCGTCCTTGGTTGCCTGTCGCTGAGAATCGTTAAAGTAGGCCGGAACCGTTATGACGGCGCTGGCGACCTTCTCGCCGAGATAATCTTCAGCGGTCTTTTTCAAGTCCTGAAGAATCATCGCTGAAATCTCCGGGGGCGTATATTCCTTGCCGCGGACCTGTACCTTGACCAGTTCCTGCGAACCGCCGGTAATCTTATAAGGAACGATCTTTTCTTCAGAAGAGACTTCACTGTGCCGCCGCCCCATGAAGCGCTTAATGGAAAAGACGGTATTTTCCGGATTTGTTACCTGCTGGTGGCGTGCAATCTGTCCGACCAGCCGCTCGCCCTTGTCGGTAAATCCAACCACGGACGGCGTCAGACGCGAACCTGACGAGTTAATCAAGACCTTCGGCGACGAGCCTTCCATAACAGCAACAACCGACATAGTCGTTCCCAAATCTATTCCAATAATCTTAGCCATGATTAATTTCCTTTCGGTTTTGTAGCACTGTACGCTTTCTTCCACAAATTAGATGTGCAAAACACGTGCCAGAGGCGAAGAACTCACCGGCGAGGACCCCTAACCTCTTTTATTTCAATAAGTTAGTTGTGCTCGCAGTCGCCAAACATCCTTTGAATACCCCTTTGTTTTGCCATTTTGGCAGTCTGGAACTGCCCCGCAGGCACTGTCGAATTACTGTTCGTGTAGGAAAAAAGGCCGCGGGCGGAAAAGCCCGTGGCCCTTTGTAGCATTATTTGCTGACCGGCTTCTGCTGACAGAGTTTTATTGTTGTGAGGCGAACATGGCGAAGTCGGTGAAGTTTACGGTTCCGTCGGTGTTGAGGTCGGCGGGGTTGTAGCCGGGTTCGCCGGGCATTCCTGTCCAGAGCCAGTGGTATAAAACGCTCGGCAGGTCTATTTCGGGCGGAGTCTGGGCAGGCGGCGTCTCGGCTGAGCCGTCCAATTCGCCGTCGCTGAACCTGTAGCCGCGAGCGCCCGAGCCGTCGCGGTTCCAATGGTAGCAGTTGCCCCGGGCAATTCTTCCGCTGAAGTGGCGATTGCTGTCACGAGGCGGGACGGGGAAGGTTTCCCAGTTCGACTCGATGCGCTTCAGGCCGTTGGACCAGTAGTGTATCCACTTGGCTGTCGTACTGCTCGCATCGCCGTATTCCCAGCTCCACAGTTTTACGCCGGCGGGCGTCCAGTAGGTCTCCGTGCCGACTTTCTTGCCGTTCTCGTACGTGCATTCGTATTCCTTCCTGCCGTTTTCGAAGTAGAAGGTCTCCTTGCCGTCGAGAAGGTATCGGCCATTGGTGCAGGTCCTCGCGCTCCAGGTTGCCCGCAGCTTGCCGGATGGATAGTGCTCGTCATAGGAGTTTACCTCGCCGCCGGATGTTTCCGGCCTCATGTCGCCTTCTCCCGAGAAGACCCAGGCCTCGTTCATTTCGTAGTGCAGGCACGGATGGGTCATTGTCGTGAGTATGTGCAGAACGCCGTTGGGGGCCTGGCGAATCGTCGAGTAGCCGATAGTGCCGTCATCGCGGTCGCCTTCGTGCGGCAATGTAACGGCCAGGTTTTTGATGTGCCAAGAGTCGCCCTCGTTGTCGGAGATAGCTACGATGGCACCTCTTGGGTAGTCCAGGTCAGGTCTGTCACCGCCTTTGCGCTGGGCGTCGGAGCAGAAGGCCAGTTTTCCGTTCTGCATCCTGGTGACGCACGGCCTCTGGTTGCTGCCCAACTCCGAAAAGGGAGTTCGGCGTCTGTCGTTCCAGTCGCGTCCCCAGTTGTCGGAGGTCACCTGCGGCATGTAGCCGTCTATCTCGGTGTTCTTGCCGCCAATGGCCAGGACCTTAGTCATGTTGTTTATCGGGACGATTGTCGAGTGTCTTCCTGCGGTTCTTCCGCCGGTATCACGCCAGGTCACGCCGTTGTCGGTGCTTTCCCACAGGATGCTCTGGCCGCCGCTGCCGTCGGTTACGGTGTAAATTATGTTCTCGTCGCGGCGGAATGCGTTCTGACATGGCTGGGCAGTGAAGTCGCGTGCTTCTGAGGGGAAGTTCGGACGCTTCAGGTCCCAGGTTGCGCCGCAGTCGGTAGATATAGCCATAACGAACGGCCTTCTTGCCGAATCATCGATACGCCCGCCGCCGAAGAAATGCACCGTCCCATCTTGCTCGGTCCAGAGCAGACCGCTCTCGTCGTTCATGCCCTTCATGTCCCAGAACAGTTCGGGCATTTCCCAGATGTCCGAGCCATAGCGAAGCCTGGCCTGGACGAACCGGACATCGGGTGCGTACTCGCTGCCGTGTGCGGTAAACCATACAGCCAGCGCATCGCCGTTGGGCATAACCTCGAAGCCGGGCGAGTGGCTGTGATGCATTATTGCCCCGGAGCCGCCGGTTACCGTAAACTCGCCGTCATCAATATTGTCCGGCGGAATCGGCATCGAGAAACGTACGGTAAAATACGGAATATCAGGGTCCGGTCCAATTTGAGCGACATCCAGATTCTGTCTTATCGCAGCCTGGCAGAAGGGTGGTGGCGCGACGTACGGATTTTTCGGTGGGTCGAAGAGCATCACCACTCGGAATCCGCACGCCCTGGCCTCGCCGAGCCGCCAGGGCTCATAGGTGGCGTTTGTCGGAAGGGACCAGCGGTCCCGCCCGTTGTTGCGAATCACCTTATTGAAGCCAAACTTCGGGCCGATGGGGTCGACCTGGCCGTCGTTGATATACTCGGCGTGCCAGTCACAGGTCCATTCCCTGCCGTCCATATTCTGGACCTGGCCCGGGTTTTCGTGGACGTATTCCCATTCTGCTTCTGTGGGCAGCCGATATATGTAGCCATCCTGACTGCCGAGCCATTCGCAAAATGCGGCCGCGTTGTCCCAACTGACATCGTCGGCTTTTCCGCCGAGGCCCGCCTGCTGGTAGACCGAGTCGGAAACCTTCGTCTGCAGGATGTAGAAGGGCTTGCTGAGCATCACCTTGTGTGCCGGCTGTTCCTCGTAGTCCAGGTCGCCGCTGTCCTGCTGCCTGTGGCCGTCGCCTTCGCCCATCGTGAAAGAGCCGGGCATTACCCGGACAAAAGTCATACCCAGCGAGTTGGTCCACATCGGGCCCATGTCACAGATGGTGAAAACATGGCGAGCCGTTCCGAGTTTTGCATTTGTTTGATTCGAAAGCGTCAGCTCGACCGTCTCGTCGGGATATTCCTCGATATCGTCATCGACAAGTTCAATCGTAATGGTTTTCGTGGTTTGTCCGGGTGCGAAAGTGATGGAACCATCGTCGAGGGTGTAATCAACACCGCCGCCTGTGGCTGTTCCACCGGTGACTGCATAATCAACCGTCACCGTCTCCTCCGAAGCCCAGGACAAGCCAACAACAATATCAGCCGAGCCCGAATCTTCCTCCGCGCTGAGATAAGCTTCAGTGAAACCGACGGCTGCTCTCGGATCAATGATGGTGTACGTATGCTGCGCCCGGCTTCCAAGTTCGACCTCGCCGCCCTGCACGTTCGACAAGGCAACCTCGATAGTCTCATCTTCCTCGTCGGCGTCATCATTTACGATGTCGATTGAGATAGTCTTTGCGACTTCGCCGCGCTCGAAAGTCAGTGTTCCGGGGTCCAAGACAAAGTCGTCGCCGGGGGTTGCTGTGCCCCCGGTGAGGGCATAGTCAACGGTGACGGAAGTCTCCTGGACCTCGGACAGCGTGACCGTGAGCAGCGCCGGGGTCTCGCTTTCAAGTGCACCAGAGACCGGTGGATCGAACTGCACGACGGGCGTTCCGGATTCAAGGATGAAACCGTTGAAGAAGGCCTGGCAGCCCTTGCATTCGCCGTCGGGTCCCTGGTATCTGATAACAACATCCTCGCCTGTGG
>Ga0180437_10002473_pt1 | contig 29356 bp, 29 predicted proteins | sample SS_ome_4_FD_132410 | JGI IMG/M metagenome (GOLD analysis project Ga0180437, IMG submission 132410) | Hypersaline lake sediment archaeal communities from the Salton Sea, California, USA - SS_3_D_1 metaG | ecosystem: Environmental > Aquatic > Non-marine Saline and Alkaline > Hypersaline >...
GGTCACCTCAAACCACTCCCAATCCACGAATATCTTCCTCACGGTCATCTGGTTCAGAGTCAGCGTCCCTGTTTTATCGGAGCAAATTACCGTGGCAGAGCCAAGGGTCTCAACTGCAACCAGTCTTCGTATTATGGCGTTTCGTTTTGCCATCACCTTCATCCCCGCCGCAAGGACCACAGTAACGACAGCGGGGAGACCCTCAGGTATTGCGGATACCGCTGCAGCAACAGCAAGTAAGAATATCTCAAGCCATCCCATTTCCCTGGCAAGACCAACTGCGGCCAGGATACCAACGATACAGATGACAATCACAATGATGTATCTGCTCAGCCTGTCGATGCTGTTCTGCACCGGTGTCTTTTCCGTTTTGACCTCTTCCATGCTTGCGGTGATCTTTCCTATCTCGGTGGACATACCGGTGCTTATAACTAAAGCCACTGCTCTGCCATAGACCACTGTTGTACCCAGATAAAGCATATTTTTCCTGTCAGGAAGGGGAAGGTCTTCTCCCAGGGCGCGGGTATACTTTTCCACAGGAACAGATTCTCCTGTGAGGGTGGCCTCGTTCACCCTCAGGTTGGATTCCTCCAGCAGCCTTGCATCTGCCGGGACTCTATCTCCCGTCTCAAGTACTATCACATCCCCCGGCACCAGCTCTGTGGAAACGATCGGCTTTACACTCCCGTCTCGCCGCACCTTGGCCATGGGAGCGGCGAGCTTCATCAACGCTTCCATCGCCTTCTCGGCCCTTGATTCCTGGATAAAACCTATGAAGGCGTTCAGAAGGATCACCACACCGATAACAAAAGCATCCACATTGTGCTGCACAATGATGGAGATCACTACTGCAGCTGCCAAAATGTATACAAGAGGGTTTAAAAACTGCTTCAGGAATACTAAAAGGGCAGGGGTTTTCTTTTTTTTCTTGAGCGTATTCGGTCCGTATCTGGAAAGCCTCTCACCTGCCTCCGCCTCGTTCAGGCCGCTTTTTCTCGAATCGAGTTTTTCCAGGACTTCTGTCGGCTCCATAGTATGCCATGTGTTTCGCATGACAGCTCCTCGATTTTTTGTTGAGGTATCAGCTTCTCCTTCTCTCCGCCAGCAAAACGGCGTACTTGAGCTCTTCCTCGTTCCTTGCTGCCATCCAGTTGTTGTAGAACCCGGGGTCCTGCATTACCTGGGCAATAGCAGCAAGAATCTTCAGGTGGAGTATCCTCTTTCCGGAAGATCCCACAAAAACGAAAAGGATGTACACCACCTGATCCCCTGGGAATATGACTCCTGACTTCGCCCTGACAAGGAGAACTTCAAGTACATCCTCTTTCTCTACAAAGATGTGTGGGATGGCAATTCCTTTTGCGATAACAGTGCTTGACCCCTTTTCCCTGGTTATGAACTTATGGTAAAGCTCGGAGGGGTCCCTGTTAATGACTTTGCCCAGTACTTCGGATATTGTCATGAAAAAGCCCTCCATCCTCATTGGCCGATCGATGTCTAGTACCCTGCCCCTTTCGATCAGGGTGTGAAACGTGTCCTCCACTATTTCATCCCTCTGGATAACAATGTCTTTGAGCTCGGTCAGCAGACTCCCCGAAGTGAGTTCCTTGTCTTTCGCTACAAGCCTTTCCAGCACATAGATTAGTGCTGAGTTCTGGCTGGCTCTCTTCATGGCGTAGAGCTTGTACCAGAGGTAACACAGAAACAAAAAGAGAAGGGTTACGGAGATAATAATTGTTCCGTTTTCAATTAAAAGAAAGAAACCTGTAATGATACCAAATATCTGGAGGTAGGGGTACAAGGGAGCTTGAAAACGGGGCTTGTAACTTACGATCTTGCTTTCTCTGAACAGAATAAGGGTAAGATTGGCCAGAATATAGAGCAGGATCAGTATACTGGAGGCCACCTTTACCAGGAGCTCAAGCTTCAAAATGACCAAAACCAGGATCATAAAAAAGCCTGTGAATAGTATTGACATATGGGGGGTCTTGAATCTTTCGTTTATTTTCTGAAAAAGTGGCGGGAGGAGCCTATCCCTGCTCATCCCCAAGGGGTAGCGTGATGCGGTCATGACTGCTGAATTGGCAGTGGAGACAAATGCAAGAAGTGCCCCTGCAGCTATGATTATGCCCAACGGTCTCCCCCCAATGATTTTCCCGCCTTCAGAAATAGGGGTGAGTGAGCCGCTGAGACTTTCAGAATCGAGTATTCCTACGGTTATGAAGATGACTGAGGTGTAAAACAGAGTGGTCACCAGGAGGGAGAGCATCATCCCCCAGGGGAGGTTTTTTCCTGGTTTTTTTATTTCCTCTGCCAGTGCCATGACCGTGGTAAGACCTGCATAGGAGACATAGATAAAGCTTGTAGTGGAAAAAACAGCATTCACCCCCTTATCAAAGAAGGGGGTGAAATTATCACTGATGACACTCCCCATGCCTAAAACTACATAGCTCAGCAGTATTGCCAACAAACCCAAAACCAGCACCACCTGAAACCTTCCCGCCTCCTTTACTCCAATGAGGTTTAAAAAGATAAAAAAAAGACAGAATAGCAGGGCGACAATATTGATCGGAATGCCGAGGATTGGAGCCAGGTAGGCACCTACTCCGATCAGGGCAAAGGCTCCCTTCAGGCTGAGGGAGATCCAGGTGGAAAAACCGGCCAATGTTCCCAGAAGTGGGCCAAACCCCCTCATAATATAGAAGTAATCCCCTCCCGCCTTGGGCATAGCAGTGATGAGCTCGGCCATGCTCAAAAGGGGAGGAATGCAGACCACTCCCCCGATAAGGTAAGAGAGTATGACCGAGGGACCCCCCCTGGCAAAGGCAAGCCCAGGAAGGATGAACAACCCGGAGCTTATCATTGCACCAGTGGCCACGCAGAAGATGTCAAGAAGAGTGAGCTCTTTTTTCAGGGAACCAGGCATCAAAGTCTCCACTGTTCAAATCTTCTGAAAAGTATAATTTCTATTTCCAATTGAGGGAAATATTATTTCGCTTTAATTGTGGCGGCTCCTGGAAAGGGTGATTGCAGAGAATCACCGAAACAGATGTGGTGAGAACGTGAGCCTAAAAAAAATTGGACAAAACGGGTAATAGTGGCCTGTACAACTCTCACTCACTAATAGAGCTTCATAAGATGTATTGCCAGTTTGTCTGCAACCTCTCTGTTAGCCGTGTCGTCTCCCGGCATTGTTGCCCAGCCTGCAGCTGAGATAAACTCTCCACGGTTCCAGTATTCAGCTTCTTTCAACTCGTTGAGTAATTCTTCTCGCTTGGGGTCCATTTCAAACTGGGCTACGCCGATTTTTATAAGTCGGTCAATAACGGCATTTTCTGCCATCTTTGCAGCTACCGTTTCAGCAGACTTACTCGTTACCACCCAGCCTGTTGCGAAAACGACTATGAGCAATACAACAGCGCCAACCACAACACCCCACACAAACGGTTTTACCATTTCTTTCTTCATTTTTTGTCTCCTAATCTAGATTACCAAACTCTCTTTCCAACTTTTGTCCCCAGAATAAGGGCGGCTCTCCCTGCTGTTGATCAATAAGTGAGGATTCCAGTCTGAAGAGAACTTTGGCAGTGAGATCGACCTCTTCACTTCCATACACGAAGTTACCGCTGTTACTGATTATAATGCTGAACCCTTCACTGATCGCCGTCTTGCGAATCGCCTGCTTTATAGCGGAATACAGCGAGTTACTGAGTGAAGAATCAGTAAGCTGTCCGTTTGTTCTCCAATAGTCTCTATGATATTTTAGATATTCCAGGTATCGTCTGTGCTCCTGGATTTTCAGATTCAGCTTTTCCTCCCTGTTCTGACTCATAAATACACTGGAACGTCCGCCGATCTCAAGTATGTAATCTTCTCTCCATTCGATCTCCCGATCAAAGAAGCGTTCTATATAAATTCCCATTAGGCGATCTATATTGATATAGCCGACATTCGTCAGCATCTGGGAACGAGCGGGTACAACGTACGGCCCTGCAAGAATCAGACAGATTGCAAGTGCCAGTGTACGCATTATACTACCTCCAGAAACTGTTTTACCTTTCCGACCAACACACCAGTACCCTGGGATTTGTCGTGGTGATCGACCGCGTTTGGTACCATACTGCGTTGGTTCTCGACGGGATACACAATTGCGATCATAACCCTGGTGTGTCTGAAAAATAACCGTAGTACTTCGTGTAGAGTTTTTCTCTCATCCTTTGGCATCCCTATGTCCAATATGATCAAATCGATCGATTTACTACGTGTTATAACCATACTGAGGAATCATGAGATTAAGATGAATATAAGATTAAAATTTTCTCATGAAAGAGGATCAACAAGAGGAATTGTTAGCGTGAAAACAGCAGCTCTGTTTACTTTGCTTTGTGCCTGTATGGTTCCTTGGTGGTGCGCGACGATCGATTTCGCAATACTCAATCAGAGTCCAGTTCTTGTTTCAACCGTCTGTGGCCGGGATTCCCGGTGAAAAAAGCGGTTAAAGATCATAGTGAGATCCTCCTCAGGAATACCTGCGCCAGTGTCTGTAATAGAAACCAGGGCCCTGCCATATTCTTTCCGGACCTGTATGAAAACCTTTCCACCTTCGATGGTGGTGTGCGGGGTCTTCACTACCAGAACAGGATCACACCCAATATGATGAGAGAGAGAACGTATATATATCTTAAAGCGAATTGAGCTGAATCTCATGGGAATCAGCCTTTCAGGCGGTAACCAATCCCCCGCACCGTCTGAATGAGCTTTCTCTCGTGGCCACGGTCGATTTTATTTCTGAGATAGCCGATGTACACATCGATCACATTGGTAAATGATTTAAAGCCCTCATTCCATACGTGCTCTGAAATCATCTTCCTCGTGAGGATTTGACCGACGTTGAGCATCAGATACTCAAGGAGTGCGTATTCCTTGCCGGTGAGATCGATATCGTTTCCTGCGCGGGAGACGCGGTGAGCTATTTGATCCATCTCCAGGTCATCAACCCTGATTATGCTTTCGCTGGACATGTATCGACGTCGTAGAAGGGCACGAATCCGGGCTAAGAGCTCCTCTAATGCGAAGGGTTTGGTGAGATAGTCATCGGCTCCTGAGTCGAGTCCCTTCACCTTATCAATTATTCGGTCCATCGCGGTTAGCATGAGAACTGGCACTTTGCATTTTAACTTTCTCAATTCCCTGCAAACTTCAATTCCATCTTTCTGTGGAAGAAGGAGATCAAGAAGAACCAAGTCATAGTCGACACTTGATGCGAGATTTAAGGCATCCTCCCCATTTGATGCAGCGTCGACTGCGTAGTGCTCCTCTTTCAGAGCACGCTTGATGAAGCCCCTAAGTTTACGATCATCCTCAACTATTAGAATCCGCATTTTTTCCTTTATCTATTATTGTTCTATCTACTCATTGTACTCCTCCTCACAAGACGAGTCTATATGATTTTGTCATTAAAAATGACAACCAACCTGAGCTTTTCCCATGGATTGCTTTTTGCGACCCTTGATCTTACACAGAAAAGACGACTCAATAAACGATCTTTTTTGCCCCCTGTAATTGCCACTCATCACCACCAGTTTCCAGTGTGAGCATTCGTCAAACCCCGCGCTGATCAAATAGACTCTTTGGGAAATCAGTTCTTTTAGGGTGTGATCGATGTATTGAGAGTCCCAATTGCTGACAAAGCATCGAGAAGAGATGTAATTATATATACTTCAATAAAATAAAAAAGAGAAATATATTTTGTATGAAATTCGGACAAGAGGATGAGTAACCCGATTTTAAAGAGTCCGCCGGACTCTAACAGACCGCTTGATTCAGAGAGTCCGCCTGACTCCAAGATACCCTTGGACTCAGGGAATCAGCCGGGCTCAAGGAGTCTGCCAGGCTCGAAGATACTGTAGAACTCGAGGAGTCAGCCCGATTCTGGAAGCTACAGGGCTTTGAAGATGGCTTCCTCCTTCTTTTTTTCCCTCTCCGAGTCTATTTTTTGTTGTTCTTCTTGCCAGTGGGCATTTTCGTAAAGAATGGTGATCAGGTAGAGTTCAGGGTCCTGCTTGTTTTCAAGAAGGAGATGAATATTCGTGTCCTGCAGATTCCAGGAAGTTTTCAGTGTGATATCGCCCTTCTTAAGCCCATGTCTCAGGCGTATTCTGAGTGGAAGAATCAGATAGGAGAAAGCTGCGATCTCCCCCCTGTTATCTCCACTCACTATCCTTCTAGAAAACGAAGGTTGGCCGTACTTTTTCACAAGCAGTTGCCTGAATGTGTGGTAATCGTCGATTCCGCGATCTACATCATACAGAACGAATACGTATCGCGCTTTGACCAGCTTGTTCCGATTGAAATCATAGATCACTCTGCCCTTCTTGTCGCCGATAGTTGTTCTGTAGAGGAGCTGAAAACCGCTTCCAGTATTGATCTTTTTTATGAAACGCGCGGTTTCTGCCCTGCTCACTTCTCTCGAGGTCATACCCCATCTGCTTTTCCGGAAAGTGAAATCACTGGTGTACAGCATGGAAACAGACATGAAAAACAGCATTAGGAAAAGAGCCTTTCTCATATCCTGCTCCTGATATCAAGCGACTGATTCCCGTTCTGATATCTATTCTATGCATTTTCAACCGAATTGCAAAGATTTCGTCTCAGATGAATGTCCGAATGCGTACAATTGACATTCCTCTGAGGCAAGAAAATCGGAATTAAGGTTCTAAAGTGATTCACCAAAAGTGACGTATATTCTTCTAGAATGAAACAGGTGCGTCTCCATCTCATTATTTTCATCATTTTTTGCCTCATTGCATTCTGGATCAGCTACATCATTATTTACGGGACCGGCGGGATTGTAAACAGGGCGAACATCACTCGAGAGCTCAGGGCCCTGGAGCATGAGATTCAGGAGCTGGAAAAGGAGAAGGAGATACTCGAGTGGGAAATGAAAAACCTCAATGAGAACAGACGCTACGTCGAGTCTGTGGCCAGGGAGTTGGGGTTCAAAAAAAAAGATGAAATCATTTTTAAGTTTATAAAAAAGAACGAGGTCCGATAAGCCCCACATTTTTCTTGCGTAACCGCACACCCACATCCCGGGAATGGCACAAACGGTACTCCACTGTCACATGCTGCAGAAAAAAATATTGACCCCACTTTTCTTTAATGGTAGTATTTATCATACTTATGCGAGGAGTAGTATATGAATAAGGTGAAGATCAATATAACCATTGATGAGGAAATCTATAACTGGTTGAACGAGCAGAGAGGGATGGTTCCCCTGTCTACCTACATCAACTTTCTCCTCTCAGAGAGGAAAGAAGCCGAAGAGCTCGTAAAGAATTACAGAAAAGATTCCGGAAGTCTGAAGACTTTCATTCAGCAGACCCTAAGGCAGATAAAGGGAGGGGATAAATTCCTGGAAATTCTCTCAAAGGAATATCTGGGTGATTTATAGGGCTTGTATTCCACACAATCAGGAGGGATATCTATAATGACCTTAAAAACTGTTTTCAAGACCGGCGCAGTTACAATCGGCGCAAAAACCGCGCTGAAGCTTATGTCCAGTATGTCGGAAGACAAATGGATGAGGCTCGTAAGCCCCATCGTAACACGGCAGGCAATGCCCGAGGCAGCCCTTGCGCTTGACCTCATGCTTCGGAGATTTCACAGGGTGTTTCCCACCCTTTCAAAAAGCGTTAAGGAAAAGATAGTCCAGAACTTCATTGTGAAACCTTTCACCGTGTACAGCCCCAGGAGGAAGGCTTTTTTTGAGGAGAACGGATACAATGTTCCCTCTCTCATGGTAATAAGTCCTACCATGAAGTGCAATCTCAATTGCTACGGGTGCTATGCAGGTGATTATCAGAAAGGACAGGACTTGCCCTTTGAAATCGTAAACAGGGTGATTGATGAGGCGAAACAGATGGGAATATTCTTTTTCGTAATCTCAGGGGGGGAACCGAATGCCTGGCCCCATCTTGTTGAATTGCTTGAGATTCACTCTGATGCGATTTTCCAGATATACACAAACGGCACTCTCATAAACGAGAAACGGGCTGATGAGTTCGCCCGTCTCGGGAACGCGGTTCCGTGCATCAGTGTAGAAGGATTCGAGAAGGAAACGGATGAGAGAAGGGGAAAGGGTTCCTTCAGAAAAATATCTGCTGCAATGGACAGACTGAGGGAGCGGGGAGTGATATTCGGATTTTCTGCGACTGCAACCAGAGGAAACAACGAGTTCATAGTGAGCGATGAATTCGTGGATTATTATCTGGATAAAGGGGTGTTCCTCGGCTGGTACTTCAATTACATTCCAATCGGGAAGGAGCCATGTTTGGAGCTCATGCCCACACCGGAGCAGCGTGACTACAGGAGAAAACGGGTCGTTGAGCTGAGAGACACGAAGCGAGCTCCGCTCTTCGATTTCTGGAACGATGGTATTCTCACCAACGGATGTCTTGCCGGAGGGTACGAGTACCTGCACATTATTTCCACAGGTGACGTGGAACCCTGTGTGTTCTGTCATTTTGCAGCAGACAACATCAAGGAAAAGAGCCTCAAAGAGGTTCTGGAGTCGCCTTTCTTTCAGGCGTTTCGAAAACGACGCCCATACAACGAAAATCTTCTGCTCCCCTGTACCATCATTGATAATCCCAACATTCTTCGCGAGGTGGTTGAGGAAGGCGGCGCTCATCCGACCCACAAGGGCTCCGAGTCAATCATCACCACCCTTGCCCCGGCGCTCGATGAATATGCGAGGAAGTACCATGAAATCGCGGACAGGGCGTGGAAACAGGAATACGAGGACAATACCTATCGGGGACATTCTTCACTGGTTTCAATGCTCATAGAAGGAAAAAACGGCAGAAAGAAAAGAGAGAAGAAAAAAGCGCCGGTTCCTGTGTAGCGATGTCCTGAAGACAATCGCGCGACAGTGCGCGAAACCCAGAGGCATGACGTACCCACGTGGAGAGGCAGGGACAGACCGTTCCTGCCTCTTTTTTCGTTTGCACGGCAATGTGTCTTGATCTTCCTGAAAACAGCCCAAATCTCGCTTCATTCGTCGGTTAAGTCGATGTCTATTCTTCCGATACTAAAAGAAAAAAAGCTCGAGGTACACAAATGGGAAAGAAAATAGGGTGCTTCTCTCTTTCCGTGATTATCTTTATCCTCTTTCTCCTTCCTTCCTCTCTCCTTGCCGGGCCATACGATTTGAATCTGATCGATACGCCAAAGGCCTATAACGCGTATAAGGGAGATCTCCATTTTGACTTTTCAATGTACGACAGGGGAGGTGTCCTTACCAGTGCGGTGCTCGCAGTCACGGATTATGTCTCTCTCGGAGTGTACTTCGACATCGGGAGGATGATCGGGAGTGAGCCCATAGACATGAACCAGCCGGGTGTGATTGCACGCTTTCTCATATCGGACGGGAGCACTCTTTTGCCCCCGATCGCAGTGGGGTACTCCTATTTCATGAAGGGGGATGTGAACAAAGTCGATGGTGCAACGGTGAACGGTTTCTATATTGTTGCATCTCAGGGGTATTATCTTTTTGGAAACGAGCAGAGTTTTTCCTTCGGACTTCGATATCCTCTGGTCCCTCTTAGCTATGCGAAACCGGAAAACAGTACCCTGTTTCTGGGGACAGATATTTCTACAGGACCGGTCTTCAGCATAAAGGCGGAGATAGAAAACATCCATTTTTCAGAAGAACGCTGGCCGGAAACCTTTTACAATTTTGCCTTTGATTTCAATATTCTCGACGTCGTTTCTATCGCCCTCGAGTTCAAGTATTCAAGTGCCATCGACAAAATGATCAGGTTGTTGAAAATCGGATACAAAACCCAGTTTTAGCTTTGGAGTAACCGCCCCGTAGGTTTATCTCAATGCGAGAATGCACCGAACCAGTGGGAGATGACACCGCTACAGAGAGTTCTCTACCCTGAATGCATCAGCAGGAAAACCAGTATTGCTTTGCCCGTCAATCGATAGTATACTTGATTGACAATTTACTCTTTTATGGACACCTCACGTGCAACACCTGACGAAAAGGATCGGTGCCATCTTCCAGCAGCATGATTCTATGGATGCATTTTTTCTCTTCAACAACGACATTACGGACAAGAACTTCTACTATGTGAGCGGATTGGTGGACGGAGTGTTCGATAACTGCGGTGTGCTCTGCGAAAGAGATGGGAAAATGATTATTTTTACCACCACCCTGGAGGAGGAAGCAGCCAGGTCTGCCGAAGGGTATGCCGAAATCGTGACCTATAAAAACAAACAGACCAGGGATGAAAACCTCACCCGCGTGCTTTCGGCTTATAAAAAAATTGGAATCCCGTATCATTCAATTAGCTATGCCTTTTATCTTCACCTCCTGGACCTGTTTGCTGCAACGGAGTGGATTGATACAACCACGGCTTTCAAGAAGGCCCGGATGATAAAATCCCCTGAGGAAATACACAAGATCAGGAAGGCCTGTGAAATAGTCGACAGTGTTGCAGAGAGTGTTCCCTCATTTCTGAGAGAGGGAATGACAGAGCTCGAGCTCATCGCTGAGATCGATTTTCGCATGAGACAAAGGGGTGCTTCCGGGCCGTCCTTCAGAACAATCGCAGCCTTCGGAAAAAATTCGAGCAAGCCTCACTATAGCGGGGGTGATGTACCCTTGAAAAGGGGTGATGTCGTGCTCCTGGATTTTGGAGCAGAGTATGCTGGGTACTGCTCGGATATTACGAGAACCTATCTCACCGGGGACCCGGCCGGGGATCCTGAGGAGGAGCTTTTCGAGCTCTATTCTGCTGTGCTCGGTATGCAGGACGCGGCAACCAGCATGATTCGTGCCGGTACAAATGCAAAACAGTTGGAGGACGAGATAAGAACGCGTATCGATGAAAGTGAAAGGTACAGGGGGAGATTCATCCACAGCCTCGGACACAGCATCGGTCTGGATGTGCATGACGGCTCCTATCCGGATGCCGATTTTCACGATGAGTTCTCCGAAAACATGGTGCTCACTGTGGAACCAGGTTTGTATATTCCCGGTGAGTACGGAATCCGAATCGAAGACGACATCGTCGTTGGGCGAGACGGGTGCACGCTTCTCACCATGGCGAGCAAAGAACCGGTGATCCATGAAATTCAGTAACAGAGAAAGAATCGCACGGTACTTCGATCTCTTCGTCTTCTTCATCGAGGTCGATATTTTCGTTTTGATTCTCTTCGAGTTGAGCTATTCCTATCGCCCCTTCGTGTACAATACCGGCCGAATATTGATCATCATCTATGTTCTTGATCTCATCGTTCAGTTCCTCCTGAACCCGCGGTTAAAAAACCACTTCCTCAATTTATGGCATCAGTATGCATCACTGGTTGCACTTATCATTCTCTACAATCGGTTTCGTGCAGTTCCAGAAGCCAATCCGTATATCTTTCTCTATTCGAGGATTTTTCTGGGGGTGCTCGAGCTCATTCTGTTCGTCAGGTTCATCACGAGGCTGGATCGGATCCGCGAGTTGTGGGGTTCTTTTCGGGTGAATCCTGCGCAGGCAATCATCATGAGTTTCGCAACCATCATCCTCCTTGGTTCCTTTCTTCTATACCTTCCCTACTCACGGCCGGTTGGAACCACAATGCCCTACATAGATGCGCTTTTCACGTCGACCTCTGCAGTCTGTGTAACCGGTCTTATCGTGGTGGACACGGGGTCTGCCTTTTCTTTGATTGGCAAGATTTTCCTCCTGCTTCTCATTCAGGCGGGTGGCCTTGGCATAATGACGATTGCTGCCTTTATTCAGGTATCCACCGGTAGTGAGATGAGTCTCTACGGGAGGTTTTCGACCGCGGCGCTGCTGGACCAATCGAATATACGAAACCTCTATACGATCATCAAATCAATCGTACTCATTACCTTCTCTTTTGAAGCGGTGGGTGTGCTCCTGTTTTTCCCTTATATGCTTGGGAAATCTGGGAGTACAATTGAGGCTATTTTCTCGTCATTTTTTCACTCCATTTCTGCGTTCTGCAATGCCGGGTTTTCTCTCTATTCCGACAGCTTTGTGAGCGCACGGTCGAATATCGGTGTGAACCTGACGCTCATGTTTCTTATTGTCTCAGGCGGGATCGGTTTTACCGTGCTCCTCAACCTTTTGCGCCGGATTGTAAGGGGGGTAAACGAGAGGATCTCTGTACAGACGCGGCTCGTACTCCTCACAACCGCTTTTCTCATACTGTTCGGTGCGGTTCACATCTATCTCCTTGAAAAGGATGTGCTCTTCAGGGATTACACGAGTACCGAGCGATTCCTCGCCTCCTTCTTCCAGTCTATTACCACGAGAACAGCAGGGTTCAACACGGTCGATATTTCAGCGGTACGCCCGAGAACCTTGTTTATCATGAGCATCCTGATGATTATCGGTGCATCTCCGGGCTCGACCGGTGGTGGAATAAAGACAACCACATTCTTTATCTTGATACTTTCAATCATTACCATTCTGAGAGATCAGAGGTTCAATACGATTTTCAAGAGGAGAATACCCTACGCAGTCGTCAACAGAGCGATCGCCATTCTCGTGAGTGCGATCGGGGTCATAATTTTCGGAACTCTGCTTCTGAGTTTTTCCGAGGGTTTCACCTTCAACCAAATCTATTTTGAAATAGTGTCCGCCTTCGGAACGGTTGGACTCTCCACAGGCATCACACCCTCTCTGAGCGATTTCGGAAAGATAGTCATAATACTGGTGATGTTCGTAGGCAGACTTGGTCCGCTCACCCTGGTACTTGCAATCCGGAATGTGCAGGGCACAAAACTAGTGACCTACCCTGAGGAGCGGGTCATGGTCGGATGAGGAGGTGATTGGGAACATGAAACAGTTTGCCGTTTTCGGTCTTGGGGTTTTTGGAGTATCTGTCTCGAAAAACCTCATGAAGGAAGGCATGGAGGTGATCGCAGTTGATAATCGCGAAAGAAATATCGAGGCGATCAAGAACGAGGTGACGGAGGCTGCGGTACTCGACAGTACGAAGGAGGAAGCGCTCCTGGCGATAGATGTGGGGAGGGTCGATTGCGCCATCGTTGCGATTGGAGACGACATGGAAGCGAGCATTCTCACCGCTCTTCTTCTCAAGAAGCTCGGTGTTCCAAAGATCATCGCCCGTGCGAACTCCCTTGCGCACAGACAGATCCTCTCCCTCATTGGGGTCGACGAGATCATCTCACCGGAGGAAGACATGGGAATGCGGCTTGCACGGAGGCTGAGCTCGACCCATATACTTCATCACCTGGATGTGTCCGAGGAACACACCATCGCCGAACTGCTGGTTGCCGACAGCTTCATAGGGAAAACAATACGTGAAATGAATCTGCGTTCCAAGTTCGGTGTCAATATCGTGGGGATAAAGAAAAAGATACCCTATGTCACGGATTCTGGTGAGAACATATTCATTGAAAAATATGTGGATTTCCCATCTGCGGATGATACCTTTGAGGAGGGTGACGTCCTGGTGCTTGTCGGCAGCGAACGGGCGATCACCGAAATAGAGCGGTTTGTGGAACGGGAAGAATAGCAATGGGGGGATAAATGAAGCTCTCAGTTTCTTTTTATACGAAGACCTTCAGTATGTTTTCAGTGCTGTTTTTCATTTTTGGTGGTCTCGCCGTGGTGATCGGCGGGCCGCCGCTCATCGCGGGGTATGAATGGAGCAACCCCGCGATTCTCAACATCGTCCTTGCTTTCCGCATTATAGTCATCGCCTTTTTCGGGGCAGGGTTCGTGATTAGCTCACTGCTCTTTCTTGTGGCAAGGAGAAGAGGATTCATCGCCTACAAGCGCATCATAGACCGGCTTTCGAGTGAGGGAACGATGAATTTCAATCTCAACGTGACCTTTCCCGAAAAGGACGAGTTTGGGAATCTCGGACGGTACCTCAACAAGTTCATCATGCAGATGCGTTCTTTCGACAGGATCAAGGTGGAGAGATTGAGGGCTTCTCAGCAGAAAATCATCGCTCTTTCCGAAACAGTAGAAAAGGGGCTGCTCATCGTATCGAACGAGAACAAAATCACCTATGCGAACAGCCAGTTTGTGAAATTGTTCAATATCGGAGAAAAGACAGTGGTAGGTCTCCCACTGAGCAGGGTTATCCAGAACGAAGAGCTCGACACGGTGTTGGAGGAGGTGAAGGAAAAACCGAAGAATCGGGTTATGGAAGATGTAAAAATGAAGGCGGGGGAAGTTATGTATAAGACTAAGGCAACTGTGATACCGATAATAAGTAGTGAAGTGTCTCTCATGGAAACAATGATCATTTTTGATTATATTTCGAAAAAGATGCTCAACATCTGACTTGCGAAGGGATTTTTTCAGGATGACGGGCTCTAGAAAGAAGAAGTATTCACGCGGTGAAAATATGATGAAGAAAGTCCTGTGCGTATTGCTGTTCGTCACCAGCGCACAATTTTTTTACCCTCAGACCGAGTTTATCGGAAGATCCGAAATCACTTTCCTCCACTGGGGCGGTTCAGCGCATGGCTGGCACAACCTCTCCCTTATGAAAAATGTTACCACTGAGCGGGGACCGATGGGCAACTACTCTCTTCGGCTTGCAGATAACAGTCCGATAGAGAATGAGCACACTGAGCTGCTGCTTCACTTTGACGAGTTGAAGCGCGACGCTCTCTATTTTGAGTCGGCACTGTATGAGCCAGAGCTGGTTGATATTTTTCCTTCAATGGAGATAAAAAAGTTCGGTGCAGGTGCGGCCGGTTTTCTCTATTTCGGGAATACGGTGAGGATTCAACCCCTTCCAGGAAGCATGTTCTCTGCGGGTGAAAAGCTCGCGAGTTTCAGCATCGATTTTTTTCTCTATCCGACTTCAATACACGAGGGAGGGATCATTTTTTCCTGGTATGCACCTGTAGTGGGCAAAAATGTTGTGTACACAGGAATAAAGGCTTTTTTTAAAAATGGACGGCTGCAATGGCTCTTTGAGAATGTGTTCAGCGACAGTGCCGGAAGAATGTTCGACATCATTCTGGTGGAGCCTGCGTCAGTCAGACTGAGAGAGTGGCACCACCATGCGTTGAGCTATGATGCGGTAAGTGGCTTTCTCTCGATTTACTATGACGGAAGAGAAAGTAATCTCAGATGGGTCACGGAAAGCGGGAAGGAAGGGAGCACGCTCCTGCGCGGTCGTTTTTCACCCTACCTTGCGGCTCCGCTGACCGTGGGGGAGAACTTTTACGGGTATATCGACGAGCTCAGAATTTCAAGAGGAGCGGTCTCTTACCAGAGAGGAGATTACAGGGAGTCCGGTGAAGTGCGAAGCGAAGTTCTGACTCTCCCGAGCAGGGGCACAAGACCGGTCATGTTCAACTGGAAGAGTATAGAGCAGAGCGGAACAGCTGTGCGGGTCTTCTATCGACAGTCTGACATGTATTTTACCCCGGATGCTGAAGAGGACACGACGTTCCCAGTTGAGTCCGGTGTGAATGATGAGTTTTTGGAAATCCCTGGATGGATTCAGGTAAAAAATGGTGGCCCGCTCCCGACCGATATCGGAGGAGGACGGTATTTTCAGTGGAAGGCTGATTTATACGGCACTTTGGGACTGTTCTCCCCATTGCTGCATGAGCTTCATGTTACTCTCGAGCTTGATCCTCCACCTTCGGCACCAATTTTATTGAAAGCGATCCCGCTGGACGGTGGTGTCCGTCTGCTCTGGGTGAAGAACAAGGAATCGGATATATTTGAGTACAGGATCTACTACGGGAGTTCTTCCGGATACTACTTTGGCAGGGGATCGGACATGGGGCAGTCACCCGTCTCCGCTGGAAACGTATCTGGTCTTGAGCTGCGGGGACTCAGAAATGAGGAGGTCTACTTTTTCAGTATCACGGCTGTCGATGATGCTGGACAGGAGAGCGGGTTCAGCGAAGAAATGATCGCCAGGCCGTCGAGCGTGTACAAATAAATAAAATTTTTCTGCAATGCAAACAGGGGGTGATTATGGCATTTTACCAGGGAAGAACATGGAAAAGGAGTGAACTCCTCTCATTCATCGGGGATCCGGCCCAGGCAGCCTCTGCCCGTCCGTTTGAATACACGGAGGGGAAGGCGCAGGGTGTGAAAGGGGTACAGGTCAATACGGGCGGAGGATTGTCCTTTACCCTTCTCCCGGGCAGAGGAATGGACATTCCTGAGGCTTTTTTTCGAGGGAGACAGCTTTGTTTTGTTTCCGGTACAGGCATTACCTCCCCTGCGTACTATGAGGAGCCTGGGCTCGAATGGCTGAGGGGATTCTACGTGGGTCTCCTCACCACCTGCGGGATCACAAACTCCGGTGCGCCAAGCGTGGACCAGGGACAGGCTTTCGGGCTTCACGGGCGTGTATCCAACGCCGCTGCAGAGGATCTGTGCATCGACCAGCGCTGGGTGGATGATGAGTACATCATCAGCGTACGCGGCAAGGTCAGGGAGACAAAGGCCATATTCGAGAACGTGGCGATGACACGCACGGTCGAAACAGCCCTTGGAAGCAAGAAATTTCGAATCATCGACCGGGTGGATAACAACGGATTTGAGCCCCAGCCTCTCATGATGCTCTACCACTTCAACTTCGGGTTTCCTCTCCTCGGTCCCGGGGCACGAATCGTAGGACCTGTTGTGGATACCCAGCCGCGGGATGAGGAAGCGAGGAAGGGAAGAGGGGTAGAAGAGTGTTTTGAGATACCCGAGCCGGTTGATGGGTACAGGGAGAAGGTGTTTTTCCATGATCTTGCTGCCGGGAAGGACGGTCGCAGTTTCATCGCACTTCTGAATAGAAACACGGGCGACGGGGTGCCGCTCGGAATGGTGCTCAGGTTTCACAAGAAAGAGCTTCCCTACCTGACCGAGTGGAAAATGGTGAAGAGGGGATTTTATGTGCTGGGCCTCGAGCCCGGCACCGCGCAGCCTCTCGGCCGCGGGGTGCTGAGAGAGATGAAAAAACTGCCTTTCCTCGAGGGTCAGAAGAGCTACTCCATCACCATCGATTTTGAAGTGCTCGCAAGCGAGGCGGAGATGAAAGGGGTGGAGGAGGAGGCGACGAAGCTTGTAAAGGGGTGATTCAACTGCCATTGACTTTTATTTCATAGGTCAGGGAGCAGGCTTTCCTGAGCATCGCACTGACTGGGCAGTAGCGTTCCTGTGAGAGGTCGACCGCCTTTTTCAATTTTTCATGGGGAAGATTAGCTCCTTTGAACTCGTAGGTGAGATGGATCTTTGTGAACACCTTTGGATGCTCTTCGGCGATTTCCGCCTCGGCGATGATCCTGAAGGAATCAGGATTCACCCGCATCTTTTTCAGAATGGAGATTACATCCATTCCTGTGCACCCACCCAGAGAGGAAAGCAAAAGCATCTTCGGACGCGGTCCCCGGTCTTTCCCACCGAAACTGCTCTCCGCATCCATGACGAGACGATGTCCATCCAGCGTTGAGCAGAAGGACATGTCATCACTCCATTCCGAAATGACAGTTTTCATAATGACCACCAGCACAGACGAGAATACCATTAAAAATAACGATTTTGTACCGAGCCGGAAAGCATAATGCTTTACTCTTCCTGAGCTGCTTTGTAAAATAAGGAGGAACGATTCTTCAAAGGCGGGAGTGCCCCGTGGCGGTCGTTGAAAACGAGAAGCAGACGAAGAGCTTCCTCAAGAGCCTTGGATTTCCGGACCTCCGAATTCATCATTCCATCAACCACTTCGATTTCACCAAAAAGAACCGCCGAATACTCATCATCGGCCCGATGGGTTCCGGAAAAACAGAGTTCAGCGCGCGCATCTGGCGTGATTCGAAGATTGCGCTTTTAAAGTCCGCCTCTGTTAGAGAGCGCACCACCGATTCGGGCGCCGATCGTCGAATTGTGTTCTTCATACGGTCAAAAATAGACAGTGCTCGCTTTTCCGGTTACCCGGAGGACGCGCTCCCTTTCCGCGGAGGCTATGAGCGTATGGGGAACAATATACGGAGGATAGAAAATTCCTTTGAGCTTCAACACATACTGGAGGAGAATCCACATGTGGGTACCTGGATCATTGACGAGGCGGGTTTTTTCGACGAGAGAATCGCATACGTAATACAGTGCTATACCAGACGGGCGAATGTGAACTTCATTTTTCCAATGCTCATTCTCAATTTCCGGAAGGATATTTTCAACAGAACCGCACGTCTTCTCATGGAAACCGCAACCGATGTATTTCCTCTTACCGCGTACTGCGAGCACCCAGATTGCATAACAGATTCTTACTATACCTACCGGTACTACCTTGTAAACGGAGAGGAGTGTCCGGCACTCTATTTCGATCCTCTCATCATCGTGGGCGGAGACAGGTTTATTGAGGATCCAAGAATTCCAAACTACTGCACCCGATGCGACAGACATCACTATCTTCCAGGAAAGGAGTACACCTTTTTGATATTGAAACCTCTGGGGGAACTCGCCTATGAGGGAAACCTGAAGCCGGTTCTTGCAGAGCTGAGAAACATTAAACAGGCGATAAAAAAAACCGAAATCTATCGGAGCTTCGAGGAACAGTACCTGGCAAACGAGAACAGAAATCCCGTCATGATGAACGCCCTCAAGGTCGACTGTATTGCGGAGAAGGCACTTTTATACCTTTTCGTGGAGGAGAACAGCCTCAGCTATGACCAGATGAATCACATCGCCTCGGCGATAGGAGCGGACATGGAATATATACATGAGAGGCTCAGGGAAAACAATCGGTTCGCTGTAGAACACACACCAGGCGGTACGGAGTGAGTATGGGACAGAAAGAGAAAAGACGCGAAATTTTTGGTTTCATGATGTTCGACTTTGCCAATTCCTCCTATACGACCGTGATCATCACCGCTATTTTCAACGCCTACTTTGTGCGCTTCGTGGTCACACAGGCGAATAAAGGAGAGCTTTTGTGGGCGGTGACCCTCTCCATCTCATATTTTCTGGTGATCGTGTTCGGGCCGGTATTCGGTGCCCTCGCCGACTTCACAGGGCTCAAGAAACGATTCCTCCTCATAAGCTACCTTCTGTGTGTGGTATTTACCGCGCTTTTGTTTTTTATCAGACCGGGAGATGTGCTGGCTGCCATGATTTTTGTGATCCTCTCGAATGTCGGATATTCGGCAAGCGAAAATTTCGTTTCGAGCTTTCTCCCCGAGATCGCCGATGCTGGTCAGATGGGAAGAATTTCCGGTTATGCATGGAGCTTCGGGTATGTGGGCGGGCTTCTCTCGCTCGGGATCTGTCTCTTCCTTTTGACTCTTTCTCTCCCTGAAAGTGTCAGCGCGAGCTATCTACAGGTTCGGCTGAGCACCCTTGTCACCGCACTGTTCTTTGCAGTTTCAGCGATTCCGACCTTTCTCTGGGTAAGGGAAAGAGCGGTGAAAAAAGAGATACCACCCGGTCAGACATTCTTTTCTGTGGCCTTTGGGAGAATTTCCACCACCTTTCACAACATACAGAAGTTCAGGGAGCTGATCGTTTTTCTGGTTGCGTTTCTCTTCTTCTATTCAGGGATTGCAGTGGTCATTTCCTTTGCCAGTGTGTATGCGCAGAAAGAGCTCGGATTTTCGCCGGGTATGACCGTGCTGTTGATCATTGTCGTGAATGTCACTGCTGCAGTGGGTGCCTTCGGTTTTGGGTTTCTCGAGGACAGAGTGGGATCAAAAAGAACAATCCTGATCACCCTCCTTCTCTGGATGGGAACAGTGGTAACCGCGTATTTTGTGAGAAGTCAGTCTGGGTTCTGGGTGATCGCCAATTTTGCAGGGCTCGCAATGGGTGCGAGCCAGTCTTCCGCACGCGCCATGGTTGGGCTCTTCTCACCTCCTTCCAAGAGTGCGGAGTTCTTCGGGTTCTGGGGATTCTCCGGCAAGTTTTCCGCCATCCTTGGAATTCTCTCCTTCGGAGTCATGTCCTATCTGTTTCAATCGAATCGTATTGCGATTCTCTCCACCATTTTTTACTTTTTCGTGGGAACGGTGATTCTCCTCTTCGTGAACGAACAGCGCGGAAGGGCGGCAGCTGCAAACTATGTTGATAATGCCCGATTATAGTATTACTGTTAGGAGTAATTCCAGTTGGAGAGAGTGAACAGATGTTTTTCCCATTGAAAGATGACAATCCCACACGGACATTTCCCTATGTGACGGTTATTTTCATTGCTGCCAATGTGCTTGTGTACCTCATCGAGCTCGTTGCAGGTCAGAACAGGTCACTGATTGTGGCGAAATTCGGTGTCATTCCCTTTGAGATAACACGCGGTGTGGACATTAACCCGAAGGTCGCGTTCGGACCCTATATAACACTCCTCACATCGCTTTTTCTCCACGGCTCCCTGCTTCATCTGTTGGGAAACATGTGGTTTCTGTGGATATTCGGAAACAACATTGAAGATGTGGTCGGGCATTTCAAATTCATCGTTTTTTATGTACTCGGAGGCGTTGCAGCCTCCATGCTGCAGATCGTGCTGTCTGCTTCCTCCACCATTCCCATCATCGGGGCAAGCGGGGCGGTTTCCGCAGTTTTGGGTGCATATATCCTCAAGTTCCCGCGCGCACGGGTGAGAACACTTGCGTTTATCTTTATTTTCATCACTGTAATAAGCGTTCCTGCCGGTGTCTTCATAGGGATCTGGTTCTTCATTCAGCTTCTCTCCTCAATCGCAGGAAGAGCGACAAACATTGCCTTTTATGCCCACATCGGCGGTTTCATTTTCGGTCTCCTCACAATAAAGCTTTTTCAGAAGAGAGAGGGCTACAAGAGATACAGGGTGTATTAAAGGTTCATTTTTCTTCAGAAATTCCTCTATAGTATGAATGTTGAAGAGTAGACCTGTTGAGGGGTACCTGATGCATTCAAGCTTCATCCCATGAATTTCTGGAGCATGAGCGGGACGGAGGATAGCATATCTGCTTCGAATCCAACAGGGTTGAACTGGAGGAGATGGAATGAGAACTGAGAAGGTATTTCTCGGGATTGATCTCGGGACCACCGGGATCAGGGCGATTCTGACCGATGAGAAGGGGTGCATCCTCTCAAGTCAGTCTACCAGCGTGGAAAAAAGCTTTGTTCAGAGCAAAAATGAGAAGCATTCAGAGCAGAATCCAAAGGAATGGGAACCGGCACTGTTCCGTGTGGTGGATAGGATATTTACTTCCTTGGAGAGGGCTGAACTTCAGGCGATTACAGTGGATTCGACCTCAGGAACGATAATCCCTGTGGACCGGGAGGGGAATCCCCTGCACAATGCTCTGATGCACAACGATATCCGTGCCCATGAAGAAGCCAATTTCATCTCTTCCTCCACGGATCTCATCATGCAGCCATCCTTCGCTCTGGCGAAAATACTCTGGTTGAAAAGACAAAAACCCCATCTGTTCGAACGGACGTACAAATTCATCCATGCCGCTGATTATCTCAAGGGTCTCTTATCAGGTGATTACTGGACGTCTGATTTCTCAAACGCGGTGAAGACTGGTTACGATCTCTCCGGGTTCAGATGGCCTGGGGTCATAGAGAAAACACTCGACATACCGCTTGAAAAGCTCCCCCGTGTGGTGAAGACAGGGGAGGTGGTCGCAGAGCTGAAGGAACGCTTACGAGACCAGTACGGGATAAAGAATAGGGTCCATATTGTTGCAGGCGCCACGGATTCTACCACGAGTTTCTATTCAAGTGGCGCTCGTCTCAAGGGTGACTGGAACACGACGCTCGGTACAGTGCTCGGTATCCGCGGGATTGCAGAGAATTTCATACGAGATCCAGAGGGCCTGATCTATGCGCACAGACACCCGGAGGGCTACTGGCTCCCAGGGGCTGCGAGCAACACGGGCGGAGAGGCGCTCAGGATGTTTTTCAGGGATGATTTAAAGGAATACGACAGGAGGATCGAGGCTCTCCCGCCAACGGGTGCATTCGTCTATCCGCTGGCCAGAAAGAGTGAAAAGTTTCCCTTTCACAACATGGATGCACATGGGTTCATCAAAATGGAGCTGTGCGACCCGGTATACCTGTTCAAGGCGTTCCTGGAGGGTGCGAGCTTCTTGGAACGGATGATATATGAGAAGATTTCTGAGATAGGGTATGAGGTCGGGGAGCGGATCTTTTCAATGGGAGGTGGTGCATACAGCATGCCCTGGATGAATATCCGTGCCAGTATTCTGAACCGGCACATCATCCGGGCAAAGGAGGTAGAAACAGCCTTCGGCTCGGCGATCATTGCAGCGAGCGGAGTGCACTACAGTTCTCTTTCAGAGGCGATAGAGTACATGGTTCAGGAGGAGCTCAGCGTGGAACCGGACAGGCAGCTCTGTGCTCGGTATGAGGAACTGTACGATCAGTTCATCCTGGAGTGCAGGAAGAGAAACTTCTTCTGAGAGTATCATTTCGCTCTGACTGTACCATCGATTGCGCTTTTCTCTCAACTACCGTTTGATTTTTCTGAGAGCTTTTTTTTCATTTCCTCAAGAAGAGCTTCGCTCATTTCGTTGATAAACTTTGAAAGCTTCTCTGTATGCCACCAGTGCTGATCGGTTTCGAGAAATGTGCTGGCTTTTGTAAGAAGGCTGTTTCCATTCAGACCGGGGATATACTCCGGCAGGTGCGACAGTAAATTCATTGTTTGCACGAGTCTGCCGGCACCGTACATGTATTCCGGTCCCAGGCATCGTTTCGCGCTCGATATGAGGAAAGAGGTAATTTCAAAAAGATACTCATCTGCTGATTTTTTTCTTTCATCCATTTCTTTTCTCCACCTTTAGGATCACCTCTTCAAGTTTTCGCCTGGGTGGAGCAGGTACCTCTTTTTCGGGATATCCGACAGTTACGAAGAGACAGGGGGAGAGATTCTGGGGAAGACCGAGCAGGCTCCAGATAAACTGCTCATCAAAGCCTCCGATGGCGCATGCGCCGAGCCCCAGAGAGTGTGCAGTCAGAAGAATATTCTGCAAGGCGCACCCCATATCATAGCCGGTCCAGGCACTCTTTTTATCCCTGTTGACGCACATACAGATCAGTACTGGACCCAGCTTCATGTTGCCCATGACACCCGTCATCACGGTTTTCAGGTATTGTATCTGTTCATCGTCCGAAATAACCATGAATTCCCAGGGTTGTGCGTTTCCTGCTGAAGGAGCCCAGCGGGCTGCTTCGAGGAGCATTCGTATTTTCTCTTTTTCCACAGAAGCAGATGTGTACCGCCGGATGCTCCTCCTTCCCTGTATCAGGTTTTTCAGTGTTTCGTACTCTGCAGTCAAGAGTCACTCCTTTCTATCCCATGATTCTGAGTTTGATATTTCAGAGAGAAGGAGGATCTCTGGTCTGTACTCGAAGTGAACGTTGTCAAAATAGTACCATTTCCCGCCCCACACGAACCCCTCTTCTTCAAAGGCATCGACGACCAGTTGTGGAGGGGTCCATCTCTGTGACAAGGGAATACGGCCCCAGTCCTCCATGAACACGGAACTCCACCTCCAGTACACGTGCTTGCCTTCGTAGCTCCTCGGAATGATGTCGATTGCGAGTCCATAGGAATGATAGCTCATATTATTCGTGCCGGAAACATGTCTCCTCTTCATGGAGTACATCACCCGTATGTTCTTTAGAAAATTACGAACATCCATTGAGTGCACGCTGTGCTCCCTGATTCGGCGGTCGATCTCAATCAGCGGATCGACACAGATGTGGTGAACGTACACCCGGTGCCCGAGAAAGTGCACCCATTGGCTGTTCTTACGGACCTTGTTCTCCGTATTTCCGATGAGCGCATCAAGAAAATCACTTGAACGATGGGCAGGGAAGGGAGTCTGGTCATGATTGATGGATATCGAACCTTTTCTGTAATCGTAGAAGATCGAATCGAACTTCTCGCTCCTCATGAGCTGTGCTTCTGAGAGCATTTTTCCGTCCCTATAGTAGATTTTCTCTTTCCCAATGAGAAATACCACCTCGTCACCTACGGTTTCGGTGCTCTCTATACGGTTTCCGTAGCAGGTGATGACCGCCTCGATTTCGAAGCGCTTTCTTCCGGGGGGAGTGTCCCCGTGAAAGAGGACGCTCTGGGCATTGGCGGTGGAAATTGCGCAGAGGGATACGAGGACCGTGACAAGAACGGCGAGATACAAATTTTTCATGAGGAATTGGCCGGAATCAGGTTGCATGAACCCTCCAACTTGATGTTGTAGCGGTTTCGCCTCACGAAAGTGTCGGCTGTTACCGAAGCGCTCTCCACCGCCTATTCGAACTGTTCGATCACGGTATATCAATCTGCAGTATCCGGTCACCCTTCCTCACCGTGCCTCCTCTCACTACACGAGCGAATACCCCTTCTCTCGGCATGATACAGTCACCGATGCGTCGATACACCTCGCAGTGCCGGTGGCATTCTTTTCCAATCTGGGTGATCTCGAGCACGGCAGTCTTCCCTATGGAAATCCATGTCCCGAGCTCAAAGCCCAAAAGATCAAGACCCGATGTGATAATATTCTCGGCGAACAGCCCCGGATCCGTGACGAGCCCTTTCTCCTTCATTTTTTGTATGCTCTCCGATGCGAGCAGACTCACCTGACGGATGCTCTCACGGCATGAGTGGGCGTCGCCTATGAGCCCTGCGTTTTCTAGAAGAACTCCGAGGGATATTTCACGCTTGCGTGTGCCCTTTTTCTCGCTGATACATACCGCGACTACCCTTGCACCATTATTCTGCATCTTCAATGGTTCCTCCTCCGAGGACGAGGTCTCCTCTATAGAACACCACTGCCTGGCCTGGGGTGATTGCCCACTGGGGGGTATGAAATGTGAGCCGTACGCTCCTCGGACCTAAGGGAAAAAGATCCGCCGGTGCAGCTGTGTGCAGAGAGCGTATCTTTGCATGTATCTGCTCGGCTTTCGTCACGGGTTCAGCAATCCAGTTCACATCAACAGCCGCAAGCGTACGGAAAAACGCCTCGCGCTTCCTTCCTACGACTATCTGGTTGAGCTCCGGTGAGATGCGGATTACATAGTAGGGTTCGGTTCCTGCGATTCCCAGGCCTCTTCGCTGTCCGATAGTATAGTGCGTTACTCCCGAATGCTGGCCCAGCATCTTCCCAGTCCTGTCGGTTATGGTTCCGGGAGGTGAAGCCATTCCCTGCTTTTGGAAAAACGTTCTGTAGTTGTTCCCGGCGATAAAGCATATTTCCTGTGATTCAGGCCTCTGCGAGACCGGAAGACCGTGCCGGGCCGCGATTTCTCTCACCTCATCCTTCGTTCTGTCTCCAACAGGAAGGAGTATGTGTTTCAGCTGAAACTGTGTCAGCGTATAGAGAAAGTAGGACTGGTCCTTGCGTGCATCTATGCCTCTCTTCAACAGGTACCTGGATCTTTTTCCCTGCCGGTCATTCTCGATCCGTGCATAGTGACCGGTGGCGATGAAATCGGCATCGTTTTGAATTGCTTCCTCGAGAAGCAAGCCGAACTTTACGTGTGCATTGCAACGGATGCATGGGTTCGGAGTCCTTCCTGCACGGTACTGAGAGGCGAAATTCGATACAACCAGTTCCTGAAAAGGTTTCCTCAGATCCAAAACCCTATGCGAAAATTCAAGGAGTTCTGCACAGTGCCGGGCTTCTTCAAAACTGCTTTCCTCCGGCAGGAGCTGCATGCTCACCCCTGTCACATCGTACCCCTCTTGTTTGAGGAGCGCGGCCGCTACTGATGAATCTACGCCGCCGCTCATTGCGACGACAACTTTTTTTTTCTGCATAGTACCTTAATTTTGATTTTCTTGCCGTTTTGGCAAGAAAATCTTTTCATAAAGAATGCGGCTTTGCCGCATTCGGGTTCATGGCCTGGTATTGATTGCACAGAGAAGATTTACTCCGGAGAAACTAGATCTCATAGAAGGAGTAGCGCTCACCTTTCTCCCTTTTCTTTTGTACCATGTCCTCAAGGGTGATCTCTTCCAGAGACCTGGAGAACTTATCGCTCAGTTCTCTCCATATATCCCGGGTCACACACTCCTCCGCACGCGGGCAGACATCTGGCTTTTCTACACACTCGGCGTAGTTGATGCTTCCCTCCAGGGAACTGAGAATGTCGCGCAGGCTGATCTGTGAGGGGGGTCGTGCGAGTGTATATCCCCCGTGGCCCACTCTGTTTGTATGTATCAAATTTGCACCTTTGAGAGTGTCAACGATGTGCTGGAGGTATCCCTCAGATATCTCCTGTTTTTTCGCCACTTCCTTGAGGAGTAAAGGGCCCTGACCATGATTCATCGCGAGCTCGAGCATGAACCTTGTTCCGTACCTCCCTTTGGTGGAAATACGAATCATTTCATACCTCCAGTATATTATCAAAGTTATATTGTTAGTATAATTAAAGTACTATGCCCTGTTTCCTTTGTCAACTGCATAAGAACCGCTCCTCGTATTTATTCTCACGGACGTGTTTTTCCAGACCGGTTCCCTGAAGGATGCGGGGTGTGATTTTCAGACAATAACGCAATCGGATTCACAGAAAAAAAGTTCGTGTGAGCTGACCATGAAAGCGAGGGAAAGAAGCGAGGGGACACTTGCTCAGCGTCCCCTCGCGGTAATTCGTTCTCACTCAATTTGCGCCCCAACAACGACTGCTGAGAGCACATCGATGGGAAGCAGGGCAATATCGATCCTTCTGTTTCGCCCCCGACCCGCAACGGTATCGTTGTTTGCGATGGGCTGTTCCTTGCCGAGCCCCATGGATATAAACCTGGAAGCGCTTATCCTCGAAACATCGATCATATAACGGGTCACCGTAGCACCACGCGCGGCCGAGAGCTCCCAGTTTGTGGGAAATCTCTTTTTCAGGGCTGGAGTCACGATAGGCTTCGAATCAGCATTTCCAAGGACCCCTACGAAATAGTTACCTCCAAGCTCCCGCAACAGCGTGCCCACCTTGGTGAGGACATCCTTTCCTCTCGAATTTATCTCAATGCTTCCGACATCAAACATATAGCTGCTGGAAATATCCACCACAACTCCCAGCGTTGCTTTGTAGACCCTCACCTCACCGCTCTGAATTTCCTCCCTGAGTATTTCTCTGAGCCGAGCATAGATCACGTCCATGAGCTCGAGGCTCTGCTTCTCTATGCCTTCGTACCTCTCGAGGTAGTTCATTAGCTCGTCGTTTTTCGCTGCCAGCGTTTGGTTCTTGCTTGAAAGGCTCCTGTTTTCCTGTGCGAGGGCGTCGTTTTTACTCTGCATTGCGAGATTATCGGATTTCATCTGGGCCATGTCACGGTTCAGCTGGGCAATCTCACGGTTCAGTCGGGAAATCTCGCGGTCTTTCTCGCGCACCTGTGACTGAAGCTCGTCCCGCTCCATCTTCAGGTCGATGATCTCCGCTTCCTTCTGTTGTACTTCCTGCACCGTTTTTGAAACGATCATCGGGTCAGGTGCCTGGGCGAGCTCTTCCTGAAGAAGGGCTATCTCTGCATCCTTTGCCTCGATCTGCGTTTCGAGCTCGGCGATCCTGCCCTGAAGTTCAGATTTTTCCGCGTTGAGCCTGCTGATCTGATTGGAAAGGGAAGCACTCTCGGATCTGAGACTGTTCATTTCCTCTTCCAGCTGCGAATATTTTTCTTCGCATTGTTTGAGCTTTTCCCTCCACGCTTTTCCGCCACCCGCGTAGATGGAAAGAGATGGCACGAGTACAAAAAGAAAGATAAGTGTACTCAAAATGAAAAAACCGGAATGTCTTCTATTCATTTTCTAACCTCCCTTTTGAAATGTGCTTTCATTATACACCTTTTTTTGCGCATGTCAAGAGTGCTAAAAATTACTCTTGAATATATTTGTGAGGCATTTTACAATATCATGCACCTTTTCCTCCGGAAAGAACGTGAAAAAGGCATTCATTTCGACCTTTTTTCTTTTGCTTCTTGTCTTCAGAACTGTCTCGTCTCTTCGGTGCGGGGAAGTCAGTTATTTGTCGGTGAGGACATACTATCCAACCGAGGATGAACTGAGCTTCAGAAGCCTATACCTGCGTACGGCGCTCCATTACACCCACTCACCGAAAATAACACTCCACGCTTCGCTTCTCAAGGGGCAGGGTGAGCCGGGGTACTACCCCCGAGGGTATTTTGGAGATTCCGAGCGCGGACTCTACGAGCAGGGGAGCTACTACATTCATGCTACCGAGCTCCTCAAGTTCAGACAGATCATCATCGGGAATTACCTCCCGCTTTTCGGGCAGGGACTGCTCTTTGGAGGGATAGGAGGCCTCATTCTGAGCAACCCCTACTATGACCTCCCTCGCTATAGGGACGGGATCCAGCCCTCCGGGAGTACGTCGAAAAACGTGCTCCTCGAGGGGATAGCACTCGAACGGCAATGGAGCAGTTTCTCTCTCAGACCCTTTTTTTCCTGGAACAGCTACGATTGCTCGGCAGGGGAGAGCGATTACTATAGATATTGCGACAACGACTGCGATGATGAACCCAATGTGAGTGACGATGACGATTTCACGGGAATCGGGGAGGGGTTTGGAAGGAGATATTCCTGCAAGACCGATTTGAACACATGCATACGAGGGGATTCTGATTATGCAGGGGAAAGCGGCAGGGCGAAGAGGAACAATCTCGCCGAGTATGTGGCAGGTGTGAATCTCTCATTTCAGGGCAGAGAGCTGAAAGGAGGCTCAACCGTCGTGTACACCCGCTTCAATCGGCTGGTAGATCCCTACTACAATCTGAAACCTGATGAGGGCGACAAGACCGCCCATTGGTTCAGGGGCAGGGATTATTACAGTTCAAATCTCTATTTCAAACTCTACAGGCCGGTTGAACTATTCGGTGAAATTGTGGGGAGCTCTGCCCGCTCTCTTTCCTACTACCCTGAGTTCAACGGAAACCGCAACACCGCTGTGGGGTTCTCTGGCGGTATGCGACACAAGATTGGGAGCACGGGACTCATTCTCTGGGGTGCGTACCTGCCGGCTCATCTCATCAATCCCCATGCCCTCGAGCTCCCGGACGGCTGCAACAACCTCGCCAGCGGGCTCCTCGGTGTGCACAGATCGAAAAAGAGAAGGCAGTTCACCGGCTGGGTGTACCTTCACAGGGAGCTCTTCAATGAAGACGACCCGGATGAAAAAGAGGGCGGGGTCGAGTGCAGGTATCGAATTCAGCTTCCTTTTGGAAAACCCACTACCGTGAAAATCGACCAATCCTTTGAAATCACCGATCACCACTATTATGCGCCCTCGGTATGGTCGTACAGGGTAACCTCCAAGGGATCGGTAAGTCACTCCCTGGGGGATTCGGCGAGCCTTGTTTTCAGAATCGAAAA